>OBLU010001376.1_pt1 | contig 22691 bp, 23 predicted proteins | sample 1518681 | NCBI WGS metagenome assembly OBLU01 (sample SAMEA3539304, study PRJEB22396) | soil metagenome | biome: tundra; feature: field; material: soil | place: USA | collected 2010-05 | depth 0.15 m
GCAGGCGCGAAATCGCTACACCCGGCTCCGAACAGATCGTCACCTTCCGTAACCACGGGGGCAGACCAAGTAAGCCCGAAAGGGGCAATGGGCTTGGGAAGAGGGCCGGGTCGTTTCCTTCTGGGCGGTGAAGTCCTGCTCGGGCAGCTCGGTGACGGAGGAGATCATCCGGCAGTGGACGAGCGTGGTCACCGATGCCGGGGGCTGCGCTGGGTGAAGGAGATGCTGGCCCTCAACGCGGCAGGTGACGACGCCGACGGCTGACCCTGCCAGCGCTCAGCTGGCGGTACCGCCTGCCGCCGGCTGGGAGCAGGCCCGCGCGGTACAGGCCCGCGGCGATCGACACGATGTCACGGCCCTTACTGGTAACGTACAGCCGTTGGCGCTAACGATGATCTTGGACGTTGTTGACGGGCGGTTCTGCGCCATTTCGGCATGGCGGCGCCGTCGGAGGTCACGGTTTCCGCCTGTCTGGATGCTGAAGGCCAGTGGACTTCGGCCAGCGGTCGCATGGGTTCATTTCACGATGACAATCGGCTGATCCAGCGCTTCCCCGGAGCTACAGGTTTGGCCACATCCGAGGTTCTCGCCCAGGCGGCTGACCCCTCCCTGGCCGGGTACTGGGAAGCGCTCTTCCCCGGCGAGATCCCCGGCGCCGGAGACAAGGTGCTGCCTCAGCTCCTGGCGACCGGCACGCTCGACCTGGAGGGCCACGAGCTGCGGGTCATCCGGATCGGCCAGGCCGACACCGCGCACTCCACCGTCCTGCATGTCCCGTCGCTGGCCGCCGTCGTCACCGGCGATCTGGCCTACAACGGGGTGCACATGATGACCGCCGAGACCGGTGAACCCGAACGGGCCCAGTGGATCGCCAACCTCGACGCCGTCGCCGCGCTGGAACCCGCCTTCGTCGTCGCCGGCCACAAAAAGGTGGACAACGGCAACGACCCGAAGATCATCACCGAGTCCCGGCAATACCTGCGGGATTTCACCCGGATCGCCGCCGGGGAGACCACCACGGCCGGCATCGTCGCCCGGATGGCCGAACGCTATCCCGACTGGGAGAACCTCCGCACCCTCTGGCACTCCGCGCGAGCAGCCATCGCGCGCAAGAACGGCTAGCTGGCAGCCTGAGGTGGTCTTGGGCGGGGAGATCTGGGACGAGCCGGTGCGCGGAGAAACCTTCCCGCCGCACCTGCTGGGCCTGTCCGGGATCGGGCAGCTCCGGCTGTTCCTGGACGGGAAAGCCGCTCCGCCGCCGGTTAGCCACTTGACGGGTACCTATCCCACCGAGGTTGGCGTGGGCAGCGCCACGTTCGTCATGCCGATCACCGGGTGGCTGCAGATACGCCTGGCCTGATGACGGCAGGTGGCGTGGCCATCTTGGCCGACGGCCCGCTCGCGTGGGCGATCCAGAGCGGATTGCCGCCCGCGACGGGGTATGCGACCACCGAGCTGTCGATCAACATGGTTCGCCGGGTCCCGGACGAAGGGCAGCTGGTGGCGCGGGGCCGCCTGGTCCATCTGGGGCGCCGCCTGGGGCTGTCGGAGGTGTTCGTCACCGATGACGCCGGCCGCCTGATCGCCCACGGCACGTCCCGGTGCGTGATCTTCCCGCCGGCGTCTGATGTTCCCGCTCCGGCTCAGGACGTCGCGGATGTCAGGGAGCAAGACGACGGCTGGGTCGCGCCGTTCCTGCGGCCCGCCCGCGGTGCCGTGCTGGACCAGGAGATCTTCACAACCAGAACCGGCCTGGAGCTGATGCGCGGGCTGGTCAGCAGTGAGCTGCCGCTGTCGCCCGCGGCCCTCTTGCTAGGCGCACGGCCCATCGAGGCCGGCGAGGGAACCTGCACCTTCTCGATGCCGGCCACCGGCTGGCTAACCTCGCCCACCGGCCTGGTCCTGGGCGGGGTGACCGCGTGCCTGGCTGACTTCGCGCTCGGCGCCGCGATGCACACGACCGTCCCCCCCGGCACGGCCGTCGCGCCGACCGACCTTCGTGTTCAGTTCATCCGCCCCGCGCCAGGCGACGGCCGCCAGGTAACGGCACGGGCCACCGTGGTCCACCGCGGCCGCGGCCTGGCCGCTGCCCGCGCCGAGGTAACCGACAGCGAAGCGAGGCTGCTGGCGCTGGCCGACGCTTCGGCACTGATCCTCCCGGGCCGTCGCGCCGACCTGTCCGATGCACCGCCGCTGGGCTGACACGGCCCCAGAGCCCAAGACAAGCTCACGGCCGCGGACCCTGAGGACACCAGCGCAGGCACCAGACGCTGCCCGGCGCGATGCGCGGACAGCCCGTGCACATCCAGCCTCCCGCGGCCGGGCCAGCTCGTCACACGCTGGTTGCCGGCCACCACATGAGCTGGTCGGCGGCGGTTAGCCTGTTCACCCGGTATCACCCCCGGTTCCCCGGCCAGTGTCAGGCACCGTCCGGGGCCAGGCCAGGGACTTTCGGCCCTCCCGGCAGGAGCCGGTCACCTCTTCCTTCCGGCCCGGAGCCGGGCAACGTGGGGTTAGGCCAACGCCGGTTTTGGCCCCTCGCCGGCGGGACTCGGACCGGGAGTCCGACCAGCTAGGTAGAAGGGGGAGCAATGCCCGAGGCCGATGAGCTCGCGATGAAGGCCAGGGTGGCCGAGATCCTCAACCGCCACGCCGCCGTCGGCCTGGCTGTGGGAGTGGTCCGCAACGGATCCCTGGAGTTCTTCGACGCACACGGGGTCGCAGACCTCGCGTCGAACACGCCCATCACCGAGGACACGGTCTTCCGGATCGCGTCCATCACTAAGACGTTCACTGCGGTCGCCGTGATGCAGCTGCGGGAGCAAGGGCGGATCGACCTCGACGCGCCCGCCAGCGACTACCTGCGCGCCTACCGGCTGATCCCGGCGAGGGCGAGCTTCCGGCCCGCGACGGTGCGAGATTTGCTGACCCACACGGCCGGAGTTCCTCAGATGCCGCACCCTGCCCGGGCGCTCATGACGCTGTTTGCAGGTTCGGCGCTGACGGAGGGCGGGGAGAGCTATGACCTCGGACAGCCGCTGCCCACCCTCGCCGAGTACTACGGTGGCGGCCTCCGCCTGGCGGCCGAGCCGGGCACCAGGTTCACCTACGGCGACCACGGGTTCGCCACGCTCGGCCAGATCGTCGAGGACGTGAGCGGGCAGCCGCTCGACCGCTATCTTCGCGAGCACATCTTCGAGCCCCTCGGCATGGCCGACAGCGACCTCCTCCGATCGGAGCGGGTGAAGGCGCGCCTGGCCACGGGATACAAGCTGCGCTCCCGCGGCGTGACTGCTGTGACCGACCGCCAGTGGGTGACCCCGGGAGCGAGCTCCATCTACTCCACCCCGAGGGATATGGCCCGCTACGTCGCGGCTCTTGCCGACGGCGGCGCCAACGAACACGGCCGAGTGCTCGATCCGGCGACGCTGGCCACCATGTTCCAGCCCCACTACCAAACCGATCCCCGGGTGCCGGGCATCGGTCTGGCGTTCATGCGGAGCTATTTCGGCGCGCATCTCGCTGTCGAGCACCAGGGCGTCCTTCCCGGCTTCAACTCGCAGCGAGGGCCGCCTCGGCTGGCCACGCTGATGCGGCGGGCCTGGCCAGCCACGGGCTCAGCTCTGGCCGCAGGAATGGGGACAGGGCACCGGACACGTCGGTGTCCACGGTGACGTGCACGAGCTCATCGCCACGCGCCTTGGCGGCGTAGCCGATAGCCTCCTGCTGACGGGCGATCGACGTGCTCTCGTCAGTGTCATGGCTGAGGCGGCAGGCTCCAAGTAGGCGCATACGAGCGAACCTAGCAGAGTGATCACCAGCTCTGGAAGCTGAGCGCCTACAGCGCCATCGACTTCGAATAGCGCCAGCCGCGCCTAACGGACGTCCCCGCGCCGCAGGGCCCAGCGCCGTGGCCGACGCGGCATAACCGTCTTGACCCGGCCGCCGAGGACCATGGCGCGAACCTCGATCACCGGCATGCCCGGCAGGGGCGGCGCTCCGCTCCTGCCGGTCTTCCTGCCCATGACCGAAGTTCCTGTCGTCTCGACGGTTACCCCGTCCGGGACGATGAGCTGCACGGTGCCGCCGATCACCGTCGCGTACAGGGTGATCCGGCTCGCCTGCAGCAGCGCCTCGCGCAGGTCAAGGACGACCTCACCGAAAATCGCGGTCACGGCGAGGTTATCCGGCACGACCCAGCGCCCGTCGCGCCGCTCCTTGCTGAATATGGCGGCCACCGAGCGCCGCGCGTCCAAGCGGATTGGCTGCGCGGACGGCACCGCGAGGTCGGCGGTCAGGACCGCAAGCTCGCCCAGGGTCCGCGCCGCGTAGGCGCGCTCGGCGCGCTCGGAATGCTCACCGAGCGTCAGCCGCCCGTCACCGGCGGCCTCCGTCAGGAGCGCGACAACGCGCTCCCGGTCAGCATCCGATGCGCGCAGGTCACGCGGACCGGGACGGGAATTCACAACCCTGACGATACCGGACCAGGCCACGCCGGCCTGCCCGCGAAGCTGGTCCACCTGTGGTCAGGTCCAGGTCTTCCCGGCGTCGGCTGTATCGAGCACGATGACGTTTCCGGCGTCGTCGGTGTAATACAAGCGGCCAGCCGCCGTACCCCACGCCAGCAGGCCAGGTGCGCCCTTGGCCTTCGTGGGGCTGACGTTGCGCCAGGCGCCCCATACGCCAGCGTCCCATCGCGCCGCCTGCACGTAGCCGTCCGTGCCCAGGCCGGCCACCACGGTCACGCCATCAGGCCAGCGGACCGACGAAAGCGCGGCGGCGATAGATCCTCCGATATTCTTCACGTCCGGTCCCTTCGATTTCCCGAGCGCCGCGGCCATCGCAGCCACGCTCGGATAGTTCGCCACGTCCTTGTCGATCTGGCCGGTGGGGGTGGCGTACTGGTGGATTGCCCACGACTTCCACGGCGCAGGGACCTGCGGCTGCCCGGCCGGCCGGGACGGATTGGATATCCACAGCGGATACTTTCCCAGCTGGGCGCAGTTCCCCGCCTCGGCGAAGCTGATGTAGGTATACAGGAGCGGCGGCCGCTGGTACTTGCTCGCGAGCGCGGCCATCAGCTCGGCAGCCCACGCGTCAACCGCAGCGGGCGCACGGCCGTCGGTGACCTCCAGGTCCACCGCGATGATGTCGCCGTCCGCCAGGCCGAGCTTGGTGACCTCGCCAGCGAACAGGTCCACGGTCGCGGCCACGCCGACCGATGGATGAGCGTAGAGGTAGGCAATACGGCCGAGCTTGTGCTGACTCAGATAGGCCCAGTCCGCGGCAGCGTCCGGGTTCACGTAGGCGCCTGCCGGGGCCGGCGCGAGCTCGGTGAACTTCACTGCGGCGAACGAGATCTTCCCCGCCTCGCCGCTCCACTGGCCAGGCAGTCCCTGATAGCTGGCGACATCGACACCCTGCAGCAGGTGCGTTGCGGACAGGCCGACCATCTCCCGGATCCGGCTTAACATGGCGCGACGATATCGTGTCCGCCCTCATGTCCGCTGCCCAAGTGGATCACGTTTGCGAGCCGGTCCGCTGCACTCCCGCGGCACAGACGCCATCGGCAGGCGCGCCTGCCCGGCGCGGGCCCCAGCCCGCCGATGTACCGGGCCTCGCACCAGCTGTTAGTTTGGTGATGGCAAGTATCTGCCATGGCAGAGGAGGCTGCAGGTGGGCGAGCCGGCTGACGGCAACACGACCGAGCCCGTTCTCCCGGCGGACAGACCCGGCCTGCGGGGCGGGCACTACAAACGGGGCGGGCACTACAAATGGGTCGCCCTGTCGAACACGACGCTAGGCATGCTGGCGGCCACGGTCAATGCCTCGATCGTGATCATCTCGCTGCCTGCCATCTTCCGCGGGATCCGGCTCAACCCGCTGACTCCGGGCAACGTCAGCTACCTGCTCTGGATGCTGATGGGCTACCTAGTGGTGTCCGCCGTGCTCGTCGTCACCCTAGGGCGCCTGGGCGACATCTACGGTCGGGTGCGCCTGTACAACGCGGGCTTCGCGATCTTCGGGCTCGGCGCGCTGGCGCTGCCATTCGACCCGTTCACCGGGCCTGCGGGAGCGCTGTGGCTGATCGGCTTCCGGGTGGTCCAGGCCATCGGCGGCGCCATGCTCATGGCCAACTCACCCGCCATCCTGACCGACGCATTCCCGGCCAGCGAACGCGGCATGGCGATGGGCATCAACCAGGTGGCAGGCATCTCTGGTTCGTTCATCGGCCTGATCCTGGGCGGCCTGCTGGCCGCAGTGGACTGGCGGCTGGTGTTCATCGTCTCGGTCCCGATCGGGCTCATCGGCACCATCTGGTCCTACCGGAGCCTGCGCGAGGTGGGCCTGCGGACCAGGGCACGTATCGACTGGCTGGGCAACATCACCTTCGCCGTGGGCCTGATCGGGCTGCTAGTCGGGATCACCTACGGCATCCAGCCTTACGGCGGGCACGCGATGGGCTGGACCAGTCCGCTGGTGCTGTCGGGCCTGATCGGCGGGGTGGTGCTGCTGACCGCGTTCTGCTGTGTCGAGTTCAGGGTGCATCAGCCGATGTTCGACCTGAGGCTGATGCGGATCCGGGCGTTCGCGGCCGGCAACGCGGCCACCTTGCTGGCCTCGATCGCCCGCGGCGGGCTGCAATTCATGCTGATCATCTGGCTCCAGGGCATCTGGCTGCTGCTCCACGGTTACTCGTTCACTGACACGCCACTGTGGTCAGGCATCTACCTGCTGCCGCTCACCATCGGCTTCGTCACCTCCGGGCCGCTGTCCGGCTGGCTGTCCGACAAGCACGGCGCGCGCGCATTCGCCTCCGGCGGGCTGTTGCTGTCCGCCGCCGCGTTTGGCGGGCTGCTACTGGTGCCGACTGACTTCCGGTATCCGTTCTTCGCGATCTTGATCTTCCTCGCCGGTGCCGGGATGGGCCTGTTCTCCGCGCCGAACGCCGCTGCGATCATGAACAGCGTCCCGGCCCGGCAGCGCGGCGCCGCCTCCGGCATGCTCGCCACCTTCCAGAACTCCGGATTCGTGCTGTCGATCGGCATCTTTTTCTCGCTGATGATCGCGGGGCTGGCCTCGACGCTGCCCACGACGCTGACCAGGGGCCTGACCGCCTAGGGCGTACCGCACGCGGTTGCCGCGCAGGTGGGGAACCTGCCGCCGGTGGGCAGCCTGTTCGCCGCATTCCTCGGCGAGAATCCGGTCAAGCTGCTGCTCGCCCCGACCGGCGAGCTCGCCCGGCTGCCGGCCCGCAACGTTGCGGTCCTGACCGGCCGGGACTTCTTCCCGCAGCTGATCTCCCAGCCGTTCCACCACGGGCTGGTCATCGTGTTCGCCACGGCGATGGCCCTGCTGGTGATCGCGGCGGCCGCCTCCCTGATGCGCGGTGGCAGGTACATCCACGAGGACCAGCCGCAGGACGCGCCACAGACCGCTGGCGGCCAGCCGGCCGATGGCGCCCGGGCCGGGCAGGACGGCACGGACGCGCCGCTGCCCGCTGCGAGAAACGACGGGGCGCCGTCCCGATGGGCTGTACGGGCCGGCGGACGCCGTACTAACCCTGATGCATGACCACCGCAGGCGAGCCCCTGGGCACTGCTGACCGGCGAGGGCCGGCCATCGGCGACGACGCGGCGCGCGACGCTGTCGCCAGGGCGCGGGCTGAGGAACTCGCGCTTGTCCGGTTTCTGTACGTGGATCACGGCGGGATCGTCAGGGGCAAGGCCGTCTCGGCCGACAGGCTCCCCGAGCGGATGGTCAGCGGCATCGGGCACACCGTCGCCATGATGGCGATGTCCATGCTCGATGACCTCCGGCCGGCTGACGGCATGGGCCCAGTCGGCGAGGTCCGCATCGTTCCCGATCCGGCGACGTTCGTCTCGCTGCCCTATGCCCCTGGCGCAGGCGCGATGCTCGCGGATCTGGTCCGTCCCGACGGCCAGCCGTGGGATGCCTGCGCCCGCACCTTTCTCAAGCAGGCCATCGCCGCGCTGGCGGCCGACGGTTACGGGCTCAACGCGGCGTTCGAGCCCGAGTTCACCCTTGGCCGCCGCCAGGCCAGCCCGGACGGCGGGCCAGACCGGCTGGTTCCGGTCGATGACAGCCTGTGCTACTCAGCGACCGGCTCCCATCTCGCGCACGACTACACCATGGAGCTGTTTGGGCGCGCTGCAGGCACAGGGCTTGCGGGTGGAGCACTACTATCCCGAACTCGGCCACGGCCAGCAGGAGATGTCGATCGGCCACGCGCCGGCCCTGCGGGCGGCCGACAACCACGTGCTGTACCGGGAGAGCGTGCGCGGCATCGCCTTCCGCCGCGGGCTGTGGGCTAGCCTGGCGCCCAAGCCGATCCCTGATCAGGCCGGTAACGGAACCCATCTGCATGGCTCACTGACCGACCTTAACTCCGACGGCAGCCCGGGGGCGCGCAACCTGTTCCACGCGGGCGACCAGTTCGGGCTGTCCGCGCCCGGCTATCACTTCATCGCCGGCCTGCTCGCCCATCTGCCCGCCCGGACCGCACTGACCTGCGCCAGCGTGAACAGCTACCGGCGGCTGGTGCCGCAGTCCTGGAGCAGCGCCTACACCATTTACGGGATGGATAACCGGGAGGCGGCCGTCCGGATCTGCTCGCCGCTGCACGGCGACGCGGCCAGCTCCGTCAACCTGGAGCTCAAGCCGTCTGACTCAAGCGCCAACCCGTACCTCGCGCTCGGCGCGTTCATCTACGCGGGGCTGGACGGGATCCGCGGGAAGCTCGACCCGGGCGAGGCGGTCAACGTCGACCCGGCCGCCCTTTCCGCGGCGCAGCGCACCGCGCTCGGCGCCTGCCGGACTCGCTCGGTGCCGCGCTGGACGCCCTGGCCGCCGACGAGATGCTGATGGACGCGCTCGGCCCGCTGCGCCGCAGCGCCTACCTTGAGGTCAAGCGCTCGGAGGCGGCGGCGTTCGCCGCCCACGATGCGGCCTGGGAGTGCTTCCAGCACTTCACCAAGATCTAATACGGCTACGGGGGCGTCAGCTGGCCTCTTGAGGGCCTCGACGCGCTCACCATGCGGCGGGTGGCCAGCGCTCTGGCGATAGCCACCATGTCGCTGTACAACTACGTCCCGGCCAAGGACCACCTGGCTCAGCTGATGATCGACCACCTTGCTGGCGAGTACAGCTATCCCCCGGTGCCACCCTCGGACAAGCGCTCGGCCATCGCGGACCTCGCCAGGCAGGCCCGCGACATCGCGCGGCGCCACCCGTGGCTGCCCGGGCTGCTGCACCGTCCCGCGCCTCCTGGCCCGGGCGGGCTGCGCTACCTGGACTACTTCCTCGGACTCCTGGCCGATTCCGGGCTTGACACTGGAGCCAAGATGGAGGTCGTCGCACTGATCAGCGGCTTCGCCACCATGTACGGCGGGATGCAGGCGGCGCTCGCGAATGCGCGGGCGGTCGGCACGACCAGCGCGGATGAGCAAGCCGCCGCGCAGCTGCAAGCATTCGCCCGCGCAGCGTCCAGCGGCCAGTACCCGAACCTTGCCGCAGCGCTCGCGGTGGCGGGCCCGGCGCGCGGCGAGGACGAGATCTTCGAGTCCTGCATCATGCGCCTCATCGACGTTGCCACCCCTGCGCGGAACCGGGCCAGCCGCCATCTCAGTACGTAGCCGATCCGGGCCGGCGCCGTATCACGTCAGATGACGGGCTCCGGCCGACTGCTCATAGAGCCTGTGCTCGCAGGTCAAGGACGCGGTCGCAGCTCTCGGCGACTTCTGGGTCGTGGGTAGCGAGGATGAGGGAGCCGCCCCTGGCCGCCACGTCGAACATCCGCGCAAGTGCCACGGCACGCGCCGCCGGGTCAAGTTCGGCTGTCGGCTCGTCGGCGATCAGCAACCGCGGCTCGAGCGCGAGCGCGCGGGCCACGGCAGTGCGCTGCTGCTGGCCGCCGGACAGCTCCTCGACCAGCTGCTCCGCGTGTTCCTCCAGGCCCAGCTGGGCAAGCGCGGCCCGCGCCGCAGCGCCAGCTGCGCGCGCCGGGCGGCCTGCGGCGCGGAGCGCGACCTCGATGTTCTCGGCGGCAGTCAGTAGCGAGACCAGGCCGTAGCCCTGGAGCACCACGGCGACGCCGCTGGCTGGCGTGGCGAACCCGGTGAGCAGCGTTCCATCGAGATAGACCTCGCCTGCGGTGGGCGCCGTCAGTCCGGAGATGAGCGCCAGCAGGCTGGTCTTGCCCGACCCGGACGGGCCGGTCACCGCGAGGCTCTGGCCCGGTTCCACGCTCACGTCGACGCCGGTGAGGATCAGCTGGCCGTCCCTGACATAGCGGAGCCCATGCGCCTTCAGCATGTCAGTGCCGTTCCACGTTGACGTGGTGCAGTTCCACGCCGTCAGCGGTCAGGACCGCCCGAGCCAGCGACCCGGGCGGCAGGGTGCCTTCCAGCACCTCAGCGGGCAGCTGCACGGAGCCGTCCCGGGAGACGACCAGGTAATCCTCTCCGGCATGGCCCTCGGCGCCGACCCGGCCATCACGGATGGTCACGGTGCGGCCCAGCGCATTGCCGACCGCCTGGTCGTGCGTCACCACGACCACGGTCGTGCCCAGGTCCGCATTGGCGGCCTGGATCAGGTCGATGACGGCACCGGCGGATTCGTGGTCGAGCTGGCTGGTCGGCTCGTCCGCCAGCAGCAGCCGCGGCCCGTTGGCGAGAGCGATGGCGACCGCAAGCCGCTGCTGCTCGCCGCCCGACAGCCGGCCAGCGGGCCGGTGCGCGACCCTGGCCAGGCCGACCGAGTCCAGCAGCGCGGCGCTGCGGCGGCGCTTGACGGGCCAGGTCCGGCGGGTCGGGCTCTGGGCGAGCAGCAGGTTGCCGATCGCGGTCTCGTAGGGCAGCAGGTTGCGCCCGGGATTCTGCATAACGACGCCGACGTCACGAAGGCGCATCTCCGCTCCGGTCTTGGGCGTCAGATCGCTCAGCCGCCGGCCGCAGACTTCGACGATCCCGGCGGTAGGCCGCAGCAGGCCCGCGAACAGCCACAGCAGCGTGGACTTCCCGGCTCCCGACGGCCCGAGCAGCGCGACCGTCTCCGCCTCGTCAACGGCCAGGTCGACGCCGCGCAGTGCGGTCACCTCCTGTCCCGGCAGGCCGTACACCTGGACAAGGCCCTCGCAGCGCACCATGGGACCGGTCATGCTGGCGCCTCCCGCAGCTGGTCCAGCCGGACCCCGCGGATCAGCATGACGCTTGCCGCCACCGCGGCGATGATCAGGAACGCGACCGCCCCGCCCAGCAGCAAGACCAGCGGGCCAGCCGACGGGACGTACGACAGCGGCGGCGCGGCCGGCGTCGAGGTGAACTCGGGAATGCTGCGCAGCGCCAGGGCAGCGGCGGCCAGGCCTGCGGCGATACCGACGATGCTGCCGAACCCGAGCACCAGGGCCAGCTCGGTGAGAACCGCGTAGCGCAGCGTGCGTCGCGGCACGCCGGACGCCGACAGCGCGGCGTACTCGTAGCGCCGCCTGCGGGCGGACAGGTACAGCCCGAGTATCGCGGCACCCGCCGCGAGCAGCGCCGCCGCCGCCGCGTCGGCCAGGAACAGGACGCTGGCCAGAGCCGGCCCTTGCCGGGCGAACCTCGCCACCGTGGCCGAGGTGCTAGCGGCCGACAGCACATGCACGCCGGCCGCTTTCAGGCGGGGCTCGATGACCCCCTGGGCGCCCGCCGCAAGCCAGACCTCCTGCGAAATGAGCGGGAAGTTCAGTCCAGCCGCCAGCTCGGCGTAGCGGCGGTCGACGATCACCCCGTCCTGCGCCGCGCCCGGTACCACTGCGGCGGCACTGATCACCCGCAGGTCGATCGAGCTGCCGTCAAGGCCGACGCTGGAGACTACGATCTCCCGCGGGCTCAGCATGGCTGCGGAGACCACGGCCGGCAGCGGATACGGGCGGTCCACGGGGACCAGGAGCGCGTCCTGCCGGGGACCGGAGCTGAACTGCCAGTCCAGCCCCGCGCCGGCCGCCTGGATCCGGTCCGGCGGCGAGTCGGAGTGCCCAGGGCGCCACCCCGCCGCGCTGCTGAACGCCCCGGAGGCGGCGCGCGCCCATCCCCGGGGGCCGTGTACCTCGAGTCCGGTGATGGTAACCGAGCCGGTCACCGGGCTCTGGCCGAGCTGGCCGGACGGCGGGCTCACGTCGAGGTCCTGCAGGACGCACGGGCAGCCCACGAGCTGGCCGGTCAGGGTCACCGTGCCGCGAGCCGGCAGCGTGCCGAGGCTGACCGGCGAGGCGCCGGTGGTGACGTCGGCCGCCAGCCCGGAGCCGGCCGGCGACAGTGCGTGCACGTCGATCGTGACCCGCATGGCATCGCCGGTCAGCACGACCGGCGGCGGCGCGGGCGGATCAAGCTTGCGGGCGACAGTCGCGGGCGGCGCGCTGGTGAAACCGGGCTCCCAGCTCGCGACCTGGGCGAATCGCTGCGGATCCACGGCCAGGGTGGTCAGCCCGGCGCTACCGGAGGCCAGGCTGGTGTACCGGTCGACGGCAGCGGCCATCCGGCCGCCCGGATCTGCCTTGGCCACGATCGCGCTGAGATCCTTGCCTGCTGGAACGCTCACCGTGAGCACTGTGGGCGCGCCGACCTGGGTGGCCGCGACCAGCCTTTCGTTGTCACGGCTGACCGACCAGGCGGCGACCGCGAACGAGGCGAGCGCGAAGGCCGTCGCGAGCACGATCGTCGTGCGGACGCCGCCCGGCCGCCTGGACACGTGCCGGACGGCGAGGAACAGCCCGAGGCCACCGCTGCGGCCGGTCCGGCCGAAAGCGCCCCGGCAGGCCAGCGGCAATAGCCGCGAGGCGATGACCGCCACGGCTAGCCCGAGTAGGCCGGGCACCAGCAGGCCGAGCACGCCGTGGCTGGCCGAGCCGATCTGGCCGGTGGCCGCCAGGTCGAGCAGTCCGGCAGCAGCTCCGGTCGCTATGACGGCATCGAGGACCCAGCCACGGTCGGTAGCCTGGCGGCCCGACCGCCGCAACTGCTCGACCACTGGCCGGCGCAGCGTCCGGCGTCCGGCGAGCACGACGGCCGCCAGCCCGCCGGCCGTCGCTACGGCGGCAGCCGCCCAGGCGAGCGGCGGCAGGATCACCACCGTGCCCGGACGCAGCAGGGCATGACAGAGCAACGCGGCGGCGCCCCAGCCGGCCAGTGTGCCGGCCGGCAGGGCGAGCGCGAGCAGCAGCACAGGTTCGGACAGCCCGAACGCCACAGTCCGCAGCCGCCCGAATCCGCGCAGCTTGACGAGGGCCACTTCGGCGCCGCGGGCGTCTGCCGCGTCTGTCACCGAAAGGAACAGCAGCAGCAGGCAGAGCACCAGCAGCTGTGCCGTGATCAGTACCACGGGCACTGCCACCGAGCGCCAGCTGGACTCGACCGACTGCAAGGTGGCCGGGATCGCGGTGCTGACGATCACCTGCTGATCGCCGAGGGTGGGCGAGTTGGTGAGTGCCGTCATCGCAGCCTGCAACGGCGCGACCTCGGAGTCGGTGAGCGCGGAGGTGGCCAGCAGGCTGTCCACCACGGCGGTGCCCTGCTGGTCGGGCGGCCCTTGCTCGATCGTCGCACGCGAGGTGAACATCGCGTCGTAGGTGGATGCTGTCGGGGTTTTGGCGGGGGCGACCGGGAAGTAGATCCCGCCCCGGCCGAACCAGTAGCCCAGGTTCTGGTCCGGCAGGCGATAGATACCGGTGACCGTGAACGGCTTGAAGCCGAAGAAGCTGACGTGCTGGCCGACCTGCCAGCCGAGCAGGGCCGCCAGCGACTCGCTGACGACGACCTGATCAGGGCCGGCCGGGCAGGCGCCGCTGATCCGCAGCTGCGCGCACACGCCGGTGCGCCATACCAGCGGGACCGAGGTGTTGTAGAGCGGGAGGGGCACGGTCGTCTCAAGGGCGTAGATGGGGGGCGCGAAGATCCCGCGTCCGGACAGGTTCCCGAGCGCTGCCCCCTGCTGGCTCTGCACCAAGGGGGCGAGCTGGTTGAGCAGAATGGGCACCGCGCCGGTCTGGTCGGCCTCGTAGCCGCGGCCGACCACCGCTGCGCTGGAGGCCGTGTCCCGCAAGATCGACGTCTTCGCCGCCTGGTAATAGACCGGCCCGGTGGCTGCGGCCGCGGCCGCCACCAGCGCCACCGCGAGAATCATGAAGGTCGTGCCGCCGCGGTGAGCGAGCCCGCGCAGCGGAGCTCGCAGCGGCGCCATCAGCCGCGATAGCAGCCGCGTCATAGCCGTCCTGCAGGCGCGTCAACGATCACCACGGCTACGACGTTATTGAGCGGCGCGCAGATCGGCGCCATCAGGGCGCCAATTGTTGGCAACTCGATAACAAAGCGAGATGATCGCAGCAGCTTGCGGTGTAGGCGACCGCGCGGCGGGATGCTGCCTGAGCCGGCCGGCTACGGAAGCCACGCGATGGGCAGGCCAGGGCCACGCACCGACGCCATCGCGCCGCCCGTTGCCCTCGCGATCGCCCAGTCCTGGCTGGGCGTGCTGCTGGCGGAATCGCCGCAAAGGACAGATGCTCCGTCCGGCGACCATACGCACCAGTCGTCACCGGCGCCCGTCGCCGGAAGTGACCGGGTCAGGGTCGCCCCGCCGACTGTCCACACCCGCAGCGCAAGCCCGCCGCTGCCGGAGCTGACGTATGCGAGCGTCCGGCCGGACGGCGACCACGCGGGAACCCCTTGCACTGCGAGCGAGCCGTTGACCGCGCCGATGAGACGGCCGGTGCGGCTCAGCACCACGATGCCCGCCTGCTTGCTGCCCGACGCCGGCTCGACGACCACCGCGATCTTGTCTCCCGAGGGATCCGGGTACGGGATCAGCTGCACCGGGAGCGGCTGGCTCTGGCCGGCGCCGTGATTCAGCGCCGCAGCCGTAGCAAGCACGACGGCGGGACGCCCGGAATCGCGCAGCTCGATCTTTGAGTCCGGAATAAGCTGCGACACTGCGGCGGACGCCCTGGGCGGCGCAGCGACCGACAGGAACGCCCCAGGAGCCTGTGGGTCGCCCTCCGCCATGTCGCCACTGCCCAGCGACAGCGACCGGCCGGTGGCGAGCGAGACAACCGAGATCGGATTAATCGCGGAGGCGTAGCCGCTGTATGCCGCCAGGACGATGAGGTCCCGCTCGCCGTCGGCGAAGGAGTCAGGCCATGCCACCTCAGTGCTTCGACCGCTGACGGGCACTTTGGTCGGGTAAGGGGCCAGCGCCGATCCTTGCCTGACGATGGCCACCTGGCCGTTGCCCAGGGACAGGTAGCGGCCGTCCGGCGAAGCCGAGGCGACCTGGCCCACGGTCCCCAGCGCGCTGACCGCAGTTACGTTCGCACCGTCCGGATCTGCCGTAGTTAGGTCGCCGGTTGCCGTCAGCGCCACGACCCGCCCACCGAAGCCAACCGCCGCACCGGGCTGCCCCGCCGCACCGGGCCGGCCCGATGCGAACGGCCACAGCGTTACCCCCGCCGCGACCGCGGCGGCGAGCACGATCACGGCGGCAGGTGCCATCAGCCGCCGCCACAATGGCCGCGGCGGCGGCTCAGGGTCAACGGCAGGGAACCTCCGCCGCCATTGCCCGGCGGGCTCAAGGGTCACACGCCAAACGATAGACGCGCCCGGACAGGGCCGCCCAGGTCGAGGCGGCGCATGTTACCGGTCTGATACGGCCCACGTTATGGCTCTGATACCGGGCCTGCTTGCCCCGATGGCCGCTGACCGAGAACATGAGCCAGCCCGCCCCGCGCGAGCACGCGGCCGGATGACAGCGGCGCGGCCGGGATGATCTCCTTGTGCCATGGATCTCGACGCGGCCATCGACGGCCTTGCCCTGACCGATCACCACGTCCACCAGGCGCTCGCCAGGGACCTGGCCAGAGCGGAATTCGAGCAGCTGATCACCGAGGCAGGCATTCCGGCGCCCGCGGGGACGACACAATTCGACTCGCAGGCTGGCTTCGCGATCCGCCGGTGGTGCGCTCCCGTGCTCGACCTGGAGCCCTTCCCGGCTCCGGCCGACTACCTGGACCGCCGGACCGAGCTGGGCGGTGCCGAGGTAGCCCGGCGGCTGCTGCGCGGCACTGGCATCGCGCGCTATCTCATCGACACCGGCTATCAGTCGCCAGGCTCTCTCGCCCTTGCTGACATGGCTGAATCCTCAGGCGGCCGCATCGACGAGATCGTGCGGCTGGAAGTGGTCGCCGAGGAGCTGGCCGCATCCGGCTGCGGCGCCGCGGAGTTCGCCGGCCGGTTCCGTGACGCGCTCTGGCAGCGATCCGCGGCCGCAGTGGGCCTGAAGAGCATCATCGCCTACCGGTTCGGGCTGGACTTCGATCCGGAGCCGCCATCGGCAGCCGAGGTCACGGCCGCCGCCGGGCACTGGCTGGCCGAGACCGAGCGCGGCGGACGGCCGCGGCTGACCGACCCGGTGCTGCTCAGGCATCTGCTCTGGGCCGGCGCGGAACGCGGCCTGCCGGTGCAGTTGCACACCGGATTCGGCGACAGGGACCTGGACCTGCGCCGCTGCGACCCGCTGCTGGCGACGGGCTTCCTTGAGCGGGTAGAGCCTCTCGGCGTGCCGATCATGCTGCTGCACTGCTATCCGTTCCATCGCGGCGCCGGCTCTCTCGCCCAGATCTTCCCCCATGTGTACATCGACGTCGGCATGGCGCTGCACTACAACGGCGCCCGCGCGGATGCCATCGTGGCTGAGTCGATGGAACTCGCGCCATTCTCCAAGATCCTCTTCTCGTCCGACGCATGCGGGCCGCCTGAGCTGCACTATCTTGGCGCGCTGCTCTGGCGGCGAGCCACTGCCAGGGTGCTGGGCGGCTGGGTGGCCGCCGGGGACTGGAACCAGGACGAGGCGATCAGGGTCGCCGAGATGATCGGCGGCGGCAACGCGGCCCGCGCCTACCGGCTGGCTGAACCGGCCTAGCCAGGCGGAGTCAGCCCCGGAAGATAACGCTCGCGAGCCGCGTTGCCGACCGGGCAGCCGCCGTCGGTCCCGCGGCAGACGCCCGTATCGCACAGCCGGCAGATCCAGCGCACCGCGCCTGGCCCGCGCATCATGCCGACGAGCACCTTGCCCGCCAGCCGCTCGAATGCCCGGCGCTCCTGCGGCGACAGCACCACAAGCGCGCGCTGCAGCACGCCCGCCCGCGCCTCGGTCACCCGCTCCGCCGCAGCCCGGCCGGGCTCAGTGAGCGTCACCGATACCGATCGGCCATCTTCGCCTGGGCCTCGCCGCACATGGCCGGACTCCTCTAGCCGGTCGAGCAGCCGCACCGTGCCCGATGGCGACAGGCCGAGCACCTGGCGCAGCAGATCGACCGATGGCGCGTCAAGAAAGTGCAGCAAGGCTGACAAGGCCGCTGCCGACGACTCAGGCCTGCCGCCCGCCTCCGCCATGGCGTCTGCCGCCTGATCGGCGATGACCAGGGCGAGCGCGCCCATAAGGTTGGCCGGCCGGTCCAGGCTCATCCGCGCCCGTCAGCCGGGGTCATGGTCTGCCACAGGTCCAGGTCCATCTGCGCCTTCTCAGCCGAGGTCATAGTCGAGGCTGAAAGTCCCGCCCGGCGCGTTCGCCGACACGGCACTGCCAGCGCCTCGCAGCCCGGTGAGCTCTCCAGTCCCCGAGCCCTCGATGACCTGCCAGGTGGTCCTGGCCCCGCCGCCCTCGTAGGCTCCCTCGGTACGCAGGACGAAGCTGCCGGACCGGCCGGCAAGCTGCCCGGTCATCTGGTCTAGGCCGGTATAGACGGCCGTGCCGTCATCCCGGTAGCACATCAGCGTGTCCGAGGTGCATTCCGCCTCCATGTCACCGGCGAAGCTGAAGGTCATCCGCGCCTTCGTCAGCTTCGCGTTGCCCGCCAGTTCCTTATAAGCGTTCTCGTCCCAGGACTTGACCGTGAAGGTCCCCTGCGCGCGTGCCGTCATGGTGCACTGCCTCCGATCGATGCAGAAATATGTGTGCGTCACACACATTACACTCCTGACGGCGGCTGGGGCCCGACGACGTAGCGGCATTTCATGATCGTGACGACTTTCCAGTTGATATCGCTGAAAAGTCGTCACGATCACGATCGGCCCGCCAGCAGCCGCGGGCTGGTCAGTCAGATGTCGATGTCAGCGGCCAGGCTTCCGTCTGCGCCAGTGGCCACCCGCAACAGGGCCTCCGCCGCATCGACCGAGGCCCGCGCCGTGATCGCGTGGGTGTGCGCGCGCTGCAGCTCGCCGAGGCCGATGCAGTCGAACGCGACCCTCGCGTCGTGCACCGCCTGCTCGAGCTGGCGAGCGGCCTCGTCGAGGTCGACCGCGCTCTGGCCTGCTTCTGAGATGCTCAACGCTCCCACATCCTTACTTCGCCGGGCTTGCCGCGGCGGCTACCAGGATGCTCGCGATCTACCCAGGTAACCGGGCCGCATGCACGCGAGTCCCGCGTCAGCGGCGGGACAGCCGTGTTCACCAGCGACCTACGATGAGAACATCCAAGTCAGCCGCACGAGGATGTGCCACGATGCCCGAGTTTTCCTACACCGAACTGCTCCCGGCCGGTGCAGACACCACCGGATACCGGTTGCTCACCACAGACGGGATCGCCGCCGGGTCAGCGTTCGGCCGTGAATTTCTGCAGATCGAGCCAGAAGTGCTCAGGCTGCTCACCGCGACCGCGTTGCGCGACATCTCGCACCTGCTGCGCCCGGCCCACCTGCGGCAGCTGCGCGCCATCCTGGATGATCCCGAGGCCAGCGCCAACGACAAGTTCGTCGCCACCGACCTGCTGCGGAACGCCTGCATCGCCGCCGGGGGGGTGCTGCCCATGTGCCAGGACACCGGCACCGCCATCGTGATGGGCAAGCGCGGCCAGCAGGTACTGACCGACGGGCGCGACGAGGCGCACATCGCACGCGGCGTCTACGACGCCTACACCAAGCTCAACCTGCGCTATTCGCAGCTCGCTCCGCTGACCATGTGGGACGAGCGCAATACCGGCAGCAACCTGCCCGCGCAGATCGAGCTATACGCCACCGCGGGCGGGGAGTACAAGTTCCTTTTCATGGCCAAGGGCGGCGGCTCAGCCAATAAGTCGTATCTGTACCAGGAAACCAAGGCGGTCCTGAGCCCGGCGCCGATGCTGGCGTTCCTCGAGGAGAAGATCCGCTCGCTGGGAACCGCCGCCTGTCCGCCGTACCATCTGGCCATCGTGGTCGGCGGCACCAGCGCCGAGTACGCGCTGAAGACGGCCAAGTACGCATCCGCCAAGTACCTGGACACGCTGCCGGCCACGGGCTCATCAGCCGGGCACGGCTTCCGTGACCTGGAGCTGGAGCAGCAGGTCCTGGAGCTCACCCGGCGGTCCGGGATCGGCGCGCAGTTCGGCGGCAAGTACTTCTGCCACGACGTGCGGGTCATCCGGCTGCCCAGGCACGGCGCGTCCTGCCCGGTGGCGATCGCCGTCTCCTGCTCGGCCGACCGGCAGGCGCTCGCCAAGATCACCTCCAGCGGGGTGTTCCTCGAGCAGCTGGAGACCGACCCGGCGCAGTACCTGCCCGACACTGCCGAGGAGGAGGTTAACGACGAGGTCGTCAGGATCGACCTGTCCAGGCCGATGGCCGAGATCCGCGCCGAGCTGTCCAGGTACCCGATCCGGACCAGGCTGGCACTGTCGGGCCCGATGGTGGTCGCCCGCGACATCGCCCATGCGAAGATCGCAGAACGGCTGGCCGCAGGCGAGCCGATGCCCGGCTACCTGCGCGACCATGCCGTTTACTATGCGGGGCCGGCCAAGACCCCGGAGGGTTACGCGTCGGGGTCGTTCGGGCCGACGACCGCGGGGCGGATGGACACCTACGTGGGCCAGTTCCAGGCGGCGGGCGGCTCACTGGTGATGCTCGCCAAGGGAAACAGGTCCGCCGCTGTCACCGCCGCCTGCCGGAAATACGGCGGGTTCTATCTTGGCTCGATCGGCGGCGCAGCGGCCAGGCTCGCCCGTGACTGCATCACCCGGGTCGAGGTGATCGAGTACCCGGAACTGGGCATGGAGGCGGTCTGGAAGATCGAGGTGCGCGACTTCCCCGCATTCATCGTCGTCGACGACAAGGGCAACGACTTTTTCGCCGAGCCGAGCGCGCCGCTGCTCACGATCGGCGGTCAGGGCAGGTGACGGGCGCCGTCCCGGGCCCGGCGGATAATGATCAGGTAAGATCCGGCGCCGCCGGCGACCCGGGTCTTACCTGATAACGCTGGAGAACAGGCAGGAGCAGCGCGATGGCCGACGGGGCCGATGGCCAGGGCGGGTACCGGACCGAGCATGACTCGATGGGCGAGGTGCAGGTGCCTGCCGGCGCGCTGTGGGGCGCCCAGACCCAGCGGGCAGTCACGAACTTCCGCGAGGTCACCACCGAGCAGGTGCCGCGCGAGGTAATAAGCGCGCTCACGAGGATCAAGTCCGCCGCCGCCGCGGTCAACGCCGAGCTGGGCGTGATCGGCGCGGACATGGCCGTGGCCATCCAGGAAGCCGCCGCTGAGGTATCGGGCACTGAGCTAGCGGGCACTGAGCTAGCGGGCACTGAGCTAGCGGGCACGGGAGAAGCGGGCACCGGGAACGAGGCCGGTGACCTCGGCGACGGGCGCTATTACGGCCACTTCCCTGTCCCGGTGTTCCAGACCGGCTCGGGCACGTCCACCAACATGAACGTCAACGAGGTGATCGCGCGGCTGGCCAGCCAGCGGCTCGGGCGGCCAGTGCACCCGAACGACCATGTCAACGCCTCGCAATCGTCCAACGATGTCTTCCCGTCCGCGGTCCATATGGCGACCGCCCGGCTGCTGGCCGGCCCGCTGCTCGCCTCGCTTGCGCACCTCGCTGTGACGCTGGAAGGAAAGGCAGCCGAGTTCGCTGAGGTGGTCAAGAGCGGCCGGACGCACCTGATGGACGCCACCCCGGTGACGCTGGGCCAGGAGTTCAGCGGGTACGCGTCGGCGATCAGGCACGGCGTCAGGCGCATCAGGGCGGTGCTCCCCGATGTCGGTGAGCTGCCGCTCGGCGGGACGGCCGTCGGCACCGGGCTGAACGCCCCGCCCGGCTTTGCCCGCGCGGTCATCGAACGGCTGGCCGAGATGAACTGCCCGCTCACGGAAGCAGAGAACCACTTCGAGGCGGCCGGCGGGCGGGACGGACTGGTCAGCGCGAGCGGCGCGTTGCGGACGGTCGCGGTCAGCCTCTACAAGATCTGCAATGACCTGCGGCTGATGGGATCGGGCCCGCGGACCGGACTGGCCGAGATCGCCATCCCTGACTTGCAGCCCGGGTCGTCGATCATGCCCGGCAAGGTCAACCCGGTCATCCCCGAGGTGGTCTGCCAGATCTGCGCCCAGGTGATCGGCAACGACGCCGCCGTGGCCTTCGCCGGCGCCGCGGGCAACTTCGAGCTGAACGTGATGATGCCCGTCATCGCCAGGAACCTGGTCGAGTCGGCCAGCCTGCTGCAGGCGGGGGCGCGGGTGCTCGCTGACGCCTGTGTCGCAGGGATCACGGCCAATGTCGGCCGGCTGCGCGCCAATGCCGAGTCCTCGCCCGCGATCGTCACCGCGCTCAACCGGTTCATCGGGTACGAGGCCGCCGCCGCGGTCGCGCACGAAGCGCTGGAGACGGGAAAGACGATCAGGGAGGTGGTGATCGCCCGCGGGCACGTGACCAGGGGCGATATGACCGAGGGTCAGCTGGACGGGGCCCTGGACGTGCTCGCGATGACCCGGCCGCCGGCGATATAGCCGAATTCTCATCCCGCTCACAGGAATCCAGGCGGTCGCGGCGTGTATGGTCCGGCCATGCAAGCTGTGGGGACCGGCCGCCTGGTCGCCGGTCGTTATCGCCTGAACGGCCAGATCGGCCTCGGGGCCATGGGTATCGTCTGGCGCGGCAGGGACGACCTGCTTGACCGGGATGTCGCGGTCAAAGAGGTCCGGATCGCCGTGCCGGGCACTGCCGATGACGGCACTGCCTACCAGCGGACGCTCCGCGAGGCCAAGACCGCAGCCCGGCTCAGCCACCCGGGCGTCGTGACCGTCTTTGACGTAGTCGAGGAGAACGGCACCCCGTGGATCGTCATGGAGCTGGTGCACGCGCGGTCGCTTGACCAGGTGGTGGCGGAGGACGGCCCGCTGCGGCCGGCCGAGGCGGCCGACGTGGGCGGGCTGCTGCTCAGCGCGCTCACGTGCGCGCACGCCGCCGGGGTGCTGCACAGGGACGTCAAGCCAAGCAATGTGCTGATCACGCCGGAAGGCAGCGCCGTACTGACCGACTTCGGCATCGCCACGTTCGAGGGTGATCCCAGCATCACCCAGGTGGGCATGGTCGTCGGCACACCCGGCTTCACCGCGCCTGAGCGGGTCCGCGGCGAGCCCGCCACCCCGGCCTCCGATCTGTGGTCGCTGGGGGCGACGCTGTTCGCGGCCGTGGAAGGCAGAGGCCCCTTCGATCGTCCAGGCGGCTCAGCAGTGGTAACGGCCAGGGTTGTTAGCGAGGACGCGCCCCGGGCGCCGTCCGCAGGGCCGCTCGGTCCGGTCATCGAAGCGCTGCTGCGCACGGATCCGGGGCTGAGGCCCGACGCTGTCACCGCGGCCAGGATGCTGTCGGCAGCCGCTGAGCGGGGCCGG
>OBLU010001378.1_pt1 | contig 22664 bp, 19 predicted proteins | sample 1518681 | NCBI WGS metagenome assembly OBLU01 (sample SAMEA3539304, study PRJEB22396) | soil metagenome | biome: tundra; feature: field; material: soil | place: USA | collected 2010-05 | depth 0.15 m
AGGCCAGGTAAAGGCTGACAAAGGGGATCAGGAGGATGTGGGAATAGAGCTCGCTATGCAGCGCGTACCGGACCAATTCATAAAGTGGTTTGGCGAAGCAGGCCGCCAGGACCCCGGTACAAGCAGCCAGGAGCCGGAGTTGGTGCCCGAGCGATGAGGAGCGGGAACCCCGCCCGAAGCGCGCCGAGCCAGCGATGGGTTCAGGGATCAAGGGATTATTGAGTGATGGCCGGGACCGCCTTATGAGAGGTGTGTTACAAGCTGTAGCTGAATTCGAGGCCGACCTGATTGCTTTGGAAGCTCAGACCCGGCTGAGATGAGGAGTTGTGGCTGAATTGGTAAGTTGCTGAAACCGCGCCCCGTTTTATGGGAGAATAGCTCAGGCGGGTCGAGAAGGAGGTGTAATCGTAACCGCCGGCCGTAGCAACGCCAGCCGCCGAAGAAGCATAGGAAACAGTGCCGAAACTGGCGTCCAGACTAAGACTCAGCTTAGCGGATAACCCCTGCGACAGATCAACGCTCACGCTGGTGCTTTCGGACGCCTGGTTGGCGAAATAGGAGGCGCTCACGCCACGGTCCGCACTTATAGAGAGACTGGTCTTCTTGGCAAGCCGGCCTTGCAAAGAGAGGCCAAAGACAGGGTTGAGGAGCGGATTTGCGCCTCCACTCAGAAACTGCCGATATTCGAGTCCCCCGTGGAACTGCAAACTCGTCTTGTCAGTTGCCCGCCAACCGATGCGGCCTTGAAACTGCTCGAAAGCCATGTTGGCGCCGACATCGACATCCACATAACCTGCGCCGACGCCCAGGCCGGCGTTAAAGCGCGGCCAGAATTGGTAATTCAAGTAGTCCATGGTTGACCACTGGCGATAGCCCTGAAACTGCTGGGCGGATTCGAAATCCTGGTTGAGTCCCAAATCGATGGAGACCTTGCTGTTTACGCGGTAAGAAGAGCTCAGGGAAGTCCCGAAAGATTCCTGTTCCGTCTGGGTGCCAGTTTGGACAAGGGTGCTTGAAGAGCGCGCATAAGTCTGCGAAAGTCCGATAGTCCAGTCTTCGTAAGCCGTCCAGCCGGTTAATGCGACGCTATGAGAGAGGGTATCATTGAAGTTTTTATTTGCATACCATTGCCAGCTTGGAGTGTAGTCGAGTGTCCAATGGCTGCCGATCATAAATAGCATCCCCGGCGAAAATTGGTTGATAATAGAGGATTCTGGATGTCCAGGGGTGGAGAGGAGTCCGTCAGCATAGGACATAGAGTAAGACAGGCTGGGGTGAAAATTCACCGGGCCCCACTGAAAGGGCAGCGTTCCCAGCGGAATACCAGTCGCCTCCTCCACGCGCGGCAACACACCACTCTCGGAGGCTTGGAATTCCTGCAGAGCGGGTGGCGTGGTAGAAATCGAAGGTAACGGCGTCAGGACACTTTGAGCGAGCACGGCTATGTCAGAAGCGACCAAACCAAGAACCAGAAGACCTGGCCGGAGATTGGAATGCCATGCAACGCAGGAGGATGCCCAATGACGGGAGGGAGGACGGGGGTGGCGTTTCATATCAACCCTTGATTGAAGATAGTCTCGACAGCTTCGCGGTGAGTTTCACAACAAGCGATGTTCTTGGCGCGCAGTAGTGCCTTCCGGTTATGCAAGAGTTTTTCGACAAAACCATGCCGGTTGAGCCTGCCCAGGATGCGGCTATGGCCAAGCAGGCTGCTCAGGTAATCGTGCTTATTAGCCTCGCAGAAACGAAGCCACTCGGCTTGGAGAAAGGCATCATCCTGGATAGCTACTGACCGCTGCTCGAGCGTCCGGCGAAACTGGCTTTCTCTTTCTTTTCCCATCCTCCGAGCACCAGGGACTGGAGCAGATTGGATGTAGGGCACGATTTCCATCGTTGAACTGGCGCTCTCGGCAATGCGCAGCTTGACCAGGAATCCTTCGTGGAACGACTTGAGGTCTCGATAAACCGCCTCATCCATCACCAGGGCCCCCTGGCCATACACGATGTGTCCACCTCGATATTCCTCATAGCCCCCCAGGACATGCGGGTGCTGAACGATGACAGAGTTGGCTCCCATTTCGATCATGAAATGGCAGATTTCCTTAATGCGCGGGGTCGGGACATGAAATTCATCTGCACCGTGCAGCAAAACGATAAGGTAGTCAAAGCTGTTCTGGTGCTCACGGAGATTCCTGACGAAGTCAATGACATCCAACGGGTTAGCTCCGGGGGAATCTTTGCGAGCGATGGAGAACTCCTGTTCGGCGACCGCGAGCATGCCGACCCTGATGCCCTTCAATTCCTTTACGAGAATCCGGCGTGCAGCCGCGAGGTTCTCTCCTGCGCCGACCGTGGCGATGCCCGCGCGGTCGCAGGTATCGAGCGTGCTCTTGAGACCTTCTGGGCCGTGATCGAGCATATGATTATTAGCCAAGCAAAGTATGTCAATACCGGCTTGTTTGATCCCGTTGATGCATGCGGGGGCTTCGCCGAAATTCGGGCCAGTCTTGAGGATGGGGGTTTGCTTTTCGATCAGAGGACACTCTAAATTTGCGACGGCGAGATCGGCTTGTTCAAATTCGCCGAGCAGGTCATTGAAGAGGCTTCTGGCATCGCCTTCCTCGAAGTACAATCGATTGCCTCCAATGGGGCAGATGTCAGCGCCGATGAGCAGAGTGGGCATGGGAAAGAGCTGAAAAGCTGAAAGCTGAAGTTTCCCAATTGCTTGGTGTTCTGTTCACCGCCAGCGCTTGATGGCAAGCTTCAGGGTGCGCCAAAGCCGATGCAGGGGGGCGGCTTCCTCCGAAAGCAGCGGCTTAAGGGTTTCAGCCGTCCAGGTGTTATAGACACTGTTGCGTGGCTGGATGAAAGCACCCCGTTGCGCCGGCCCCCCGTCGCTCGTGTAGATGCATTTGTAGCCTGCGCTGCGGAGCGCCTGAAGCACGCGGCGATTGTAGCTACCAAACGGGCAGGAGGCATGCTCGATTTTAACGCCAGCCAACTGTTCCAGCCGGTCTCGCGCCTCGATGATCTCCTCGTGCAGTTCACGTTTGCCGAGGCGGGCCCAGGGGCGGTGATGCAGGCCGTGGCTCCCGAGCCCCATCCCTGCACTGAGCAGACCTTTAACCTGGTTGCGCGACAGAAACGCCGGCTCGTCGATGCGAGCGGCGACCAGAAAAAACTGCGCTTTCAAGCCCCGGGAGCGCAGAGCCGGCAATGCGATGGTGAAATCGGAGTCGTTCGCATCATCAAAGGTCAGCTCGACATCGCTCCGGGTCTGAACGTAATCCAGGATGGCGTGGAAGTGGGGCTCGTCAATCCATACCCGTTCCTCGCTGCGAGGGAGTTCGCGTTTGGGGGCGCCAATGCCGTGAAAATTCAGGAAAAACATTCAACGAAGCAGTGAAACCCTGAAAGTGGCAAACGGAAAACTGAAACGCAAAGGAGCTGAGTGCTCAAATCACTGTCAGTTTTCAGTTTTATATTCTTCGTTTTTGGAAATGCAAACGCAGCCAAAAAGACCAGATCGGCTCAGAGCAGTCGGGACTAACGAGGGGACTTGGTATTGTAACTCGATTTGTGTCCCAAAAGCAGGATGGGACGCTCGAAATAGATCCACGAGAGGCGCGCAACGACAATAGTGAGCAAGAGCGCAAGAACTGTGGTAAGCAAGGATTTCCCACCCGTGATGCGCGGCTCGTGGCCCCAGACAAAACCAAATAGCATCCCCTGCACGAACTGGTGAATCAGATAGGTACCGTAAGCGATAGCCCCGAGCCAGCCAAGCCACTTGAGTCTTAAGGTGCGACCGACCAAAGTGCGATGCCTCGTTACGGAGAATAAAAGCACACATGTGTAAAATAGAGCAAGCCACGTATGGCCGACGGCCTGCATGAGCGGCAGAACCGGACTTGGCGACTTCACGTTCAGAAAGGCAATTCCTGCCAATAAAATTGGAAATGATATTGCGAAAAACCAGTTGCTTCGCTGGATGCGCTCTCGCCAAACCGCATTGCGCAATAGCATCGCCGCCAAAACGCCGAGAAGCAGGGCATCCGCGCGACAGGGCATGAGCAGGAAGCCAGCGAGTTGATTATGGGGCCAAAACAGGTGAATTGCCGTTCTGATGATTGGCGCAAAGCAGATGCCAGCTAAGACTAAAATGAGCCGGCCGTGGCTGGAGCGAAATCTAATCACCAGCGGAAGGGTGAGGTAGAACTGCTCCTCAATCGCAAGTGACCAGGTGATACCAAGGGCATTGGCTCCCAGGGAGTTGGTGAGGGCCATCCAAATGTTTTGCGTAAATGTCCAATAACAATAAGCAGGTGCGAGGCCTGATGTCAGCCAGGAGAAGTCGCCGCAATGCGCCCATTGGGCGGCAAACAGGATCGCGGGAAATATCAAGAGAATTGTGGCATAAATGGGAACGATGCGAAAGAGGCGCCGGGTATAAAACACTCGGAAGTAGTTGGTGGCGTAACGGGCGTCAATCAGAATGCCGCCGATAAGGAATCCCGACAGGACAAAGAACAGATCGACCCCGCTCCAGGCCAGCCGCCCGAAAACGAGGGAATAAGAAAGGGCCGTGCCAGGTTTCGCAACGGCCGGCATTATCAAATAGTGCCAGGCGAGCACTGAGGCGATCGCGATACCACGGAGACCGTCAACCTCGGGAATGCGTCCCTTAACGTCCCCGCATTTCTCTTTCCCACCCATTAATATACCACGCTTCCTCTGACTGCCATTCAAGCCGTACCGACATAAGTGCCACGCCGACTGCGGACATGCGTGTAAGGATGCCCGCGACAATTCTAAAATATTGACCCCGTCAGAAATCCAAGCGCAGCCAAAAAGACCAGATTGGCTTTCTGAGCAGCGCCGGGAGGCGCGGGGAAAGCCGGGCATACCAGACCTTATAATAGACCAACTGAACGCCGGCCCGCAGCCAGCGGAAAAGCCTGGTGCGGACTTTGCTGCCAAAACGGTTTGCGACCACCCGCAAGAGTTCGAGGCCGTATTCGGTGCCGCCCAGCTTTTGTTTATAATCGTAATGGGAAATGCCTCCTTCGATGCGTGCCTTGCCTTCCTTGATTGCCTCTTCCGCCAGGCAAAAGAAACCTGTCGTTCCGAGGCTGAACCGGTTCCACTTACGTTCCATGACGCGCGCGGGAAGCTCCCAATACCACGAATCTCCGAAGACAAAAGCGAATTGGCTGGAGATAACCTCTTCGTCGGCTAAAATCCGCACGAAACGAACCCGACCGAGTTGTGCCATAGCTTGGACGAGCGCCAAGTTGTATTGCAGACCGCGGGGCCAGCTCCCGAAATGGCCCAGCTTGCCCTTGTCAAGCCACTGGGAGGCGTGCAGAGAAGCGAAGCTCTCGAACTCGGCCTCAACTTTTCCCGCAGCGGCGACAACATCGCGAGTGATAGATTGCTCTTTGGCCAGGAGACGCATCTCGTACTTGCGTTTCTTGCGCTCGTCCTTTTCCATGCCGTCGAAGAAGTCGTCCAGGGTTTTCGGCAAGTGGAAAACAGTGTGCACTCCCTCCCGGACAAGGCTGACCCGGGCGCAGAGCGGTTTACGCCTGCGCGCAACGCTTTCAAAGTGTTTCAAGAAGGCACGGCTTTCACACACCGGCCCAAGTGAGATTAAATCACAACGATCCCGCTCCAGCAGTTGCGTCAGGATAGAATCGAAGATGAGTTCGGCCCAGTCCGGATGAATGGGCGGATTAAAGGACTTAGGCGGGATATTGGCGCAAACCAGCCTGGCCACACAGAACTGAAACGGCTTAAACCCGAGCCGATCTATATAGATGGGGAATACGCTGACGAGTTTGCTGGCGGCATAAAAAAGGAAAATGCGAAGCTCCTTATTGAGACCGTAGAACTGCCACCACGTCCGGCTCCAATCGAAGGACAGGTAGATGCTGCCAGCCGACTCAGCAGCGAGGGCGTCCCACTCCTCACGGAGGGGCGCCAAATTGTCGAAGTCTTTTTCAACGACGACCTTAAAATCACTCATGGTTGCGTCAAAACCAGGAGACGTGCGAGGTTCAGCGAACGCAACTCCTTCCGCGGACGATGGGATTGCGTATCCGTACTTCTCCGGTTTGCAAGGTGAGGCGGCATCTGGCAATCTGGTCGTTGACATGGGCAATACTCTACCAATTTACGAGGGTTGGTTAGCGGAATCGGGGTTTGGTGGAGCGCTCGGACTTGGGCGAACCGTTCCCTTTCTCGCTGTGTCTCCCGGAATGGTAGCAGTTGAGTCCACAAATTGATTGGAGAATAAGATGATGAAGCTAACGCTTTCCTTTTTAATCACGTTATTGGCGGCCACCTCTATTTCGTCGGCGTCACAACCAATGCAATGGACCCAAACGGGAATGGTGAGCACCGCTTTGGGGAGCGTCTGGGACACACTAGGGGACGGAGGTGTTCACCCGGGCACCCTTTTTGCATTGACTTTAATTTACGACCCGAACACCCCGGCTTTTCCGGCGTACTCCGGGTCATACCCTGGAGCGATTCTTTCCGCGGCATTGTCCCTAGGCAATAACTCGTTTCAGTTCGATGTGGGCAAGCCTGCCTCGAGTTCCCGGATCGATGTGATCGATTCTTACACCTTCGTATTCAACGGCGCAGAGGGTTATTATTGGTTTGTAAATTCCTCCGGAGCCCAGAACGGCCTGACAAACCTGAGCTTGGAAGGCCATTTGTTCAGTTCGGATGCGTCACTCTTCCCGAGCACAGACCTGGACGTTCAGAATTTGGCCATTTCGCAATTTGACGAGGCGCACAGCGTGAGTTTTTCCGGGCTGGACAGCGCGGTGGGGGCGAGCCAGATCCTTGATATGACCGTGACGGGCTATTCCGTAACTCCTGTTCCAGAACCTGGCGGTGAGGCTATATTTGCCGCCGGAGTGGTGGGGATTGTAGTGGCGAGAGCGAAAGCCCGGTTTCAACGCAGCCGCTAATATCGGTTGCGGCTTTCGCAGAATCCGTATCCGCACTGGACTCAGGCATGAACCCATTACATTAGACTCTACCCAAGAGCAGTGCTCTTTGAGCCCAGGAGCGCAGTTTCGACACCAGGCTCCGCGCCTGCTCTCCCGCCCTGACACAGAGAAAGGTCGTGCGACCTGCACTTAGCTCGAAGGCAGGCAACTGCCGGACATCTTGCCCGCTCAAACCCTGTTTGAAATGAAACACACCTGGATTGCGCTCGGGATTAATGCCACCCAAGTCGTAGTACCGGTATCCCTGCTCCTTGAGCCAACGCACCACATGCCATTGCAGTAGGTATGCCCCCTTCATATTCAGCCCTTCATCACTGGTCGCGCCCAGCAGGTAAATTCCGGTGTCGCCTGTGGCCGAGACCACCATCGCGTTGAGCAATCTTCCTTCCTTCTCACACAAGAACGTCTGCAACTTCAGCGGCTCAGCCAATCGCCTTTGCATCTCACGGAACCGAGCCACATCAACTGTGGTTTCAAATTGCTTCCGTTTTCGCATTCTCCGGTAGGCCTCCAGGAATCTGTCATACAACTCCAGTCCCGTCCCCTGCTTCACGGTGAGGCTGTTCTTTTCTGCCCGGTTAAGGCAATTACGCCATTTCTGGTCGAGTCCTTTGCGGAGCGCTTCCAATGGCGGTGTCAAATCCAGGCGCAGCGTACGGTAGCAGTCAATGCGGTCATTGCTGACAAAGCCGAGCTCGACCAGCACTGAGCGTAGGCTCATAGCAGGGATGTCAGCCACGAACACTGGGGCCAGCACGCGGAGAAGCAAGCCGCGGCGCCGCACGTACTCTTCCCTCAAGGCCTGGTAAACCAAGCGCAAGACCGCGGGATCGAAGGGTTCACCTCGTGAGCGGCACAGCGGGCCCCACCGGACATAAGCGACCCCCATTCGAGCCAGAGGAAGTTGCACCACGCGGACCTGCGCGACAGCGATCACTTTGAAGTCCCTCTCGACCACGAGATGACTCAACTGATGCTCGCCCCAGTGGACCGCCCCGTAATCCCACGACTGGTAAATGCTGGCATCGTCAAAATCGCGCAGGAGGCCGGACCATTCACTCGCACTGGTCCGATCGACTTGCACCGAGATCCTGTCGGAAGTTTCCGCTCTTACAGATGCATCGGTGAGCATGATAGCAAATCAAAGCGGAAAACGCAGCAAGGTCGAGTCAACTGACTATTTTGTAAACTTCACCGCATCAGCAATGATTGCGCCTGGGGATTCAGCGGACGTGCTACGGACGCGTACAAATTCGTTGGTTGTCCCTGTGAAATTATAGGTGCCAAGGTAAGCCCAACTCGTATAGCCTTGCTGCTCGTTCACATACACAGTGTTCGTGGTGCCACTGTGAGCAATGTCCACCGGGGCATTCTGGGCGTAAACGTAGTAGGGACCACCATTGGGCGCTCCGCCGTACCAGATGTAGACGCCATAATCTCCCGGCCCCGGCAGAATAGGTGTGTACGTTGCCGAGAGCGCCCCGCTGCCAAGTGAACCGCCGTGAAACCCCTGACCCCAGGAACCCGGACCACTAAACAAGCCCCAGGTCCCCTGAAAGTTCACCCACGGCGTGCCGTCGGCATCGTCCGAGATCGTCTCCACAGGGCTGCCGGCTGCCGGAGTATTGGTAACGAGTACCGTACTTTGCTCGGAAAGGTTTCCGGCCCCATCAAAAGATTGGACGCTGTAGGAGTACTGCGTAGCGGGAGACAGGCCGGCATCGGCATAGAAGGGGCCGTTAACGGTCCCGACAACTGCGCCGTTGCGGCGCACGGTGTAGCCCGCGACGAAAAAGTTATCGGCTGAGGGTTGCCAGCGCACCTCGATCTGACTGGCAGCCGCAGTTCTTGCCCACAAGCCAGTCGGCACAGTGGGGGGCTGATGATCAAAACTGTTATACAAATCCAATACCTCGTTTGTGCTTAAGGCCCGATTATAAATACGGGTGTCCCCGATAGTCCCATTCATCCAGCAACAGTTAGGGTACTGGTCATCAGCAAATTGAGGCGTTCCGTTATGCGCCCAAGTTGAGATCGCGATGTAATGTCCGACTGCGCCGCCGATCCGGAGCTGCGTCGCTAAGCCCAGTTGGGAGAACGTGCCAATCGGCCGACCATCGAAAAAGCCACTCAATGTCGTGCCATCAAAGGTGACCACATAGTAGTGCCACCCGCCCGTGTCACCCGTAGGCGCGACATCAGGAAAACCGATCGCATTGACGCCCGCGTAGGGGCTTGTATAGATGAAAAAGCTCGTGGCATCACTATAGACCCTGCCCAGGAGCCAGGACCCTGGCGTGTCGCCCCAGGATGCATCCAGCAGCGTAGCGGTGTGGTCGTTCGCGACATTTCCGTCGAGCGACGTATAATAGTGCGCCCACACGCAAATTGTGGCGTGGGATAGATTATCGAGGACCGGCGCGCCTAACACCGCAACATAATCGCCCACCCCGTAATAAGTCGGATCGGCTGCGGGATAAACGTGGAATTCGCCTGCCGGCCTGCCATCAGGACCCACAGTGGCCGAGGGCCAATTGGTAAGTCCGTAGCGAAGCCCGTGATTGCCGTAGCCGGACGTATCGAGAATTATACCGCTCGATAGATCTTGATCAAAAGTCAGATGCAGGACAAGACTTGGGTCTGGAATGTTTGTCTGGACCTCTACCCGGTAAAAGGCCTTCGTTTCATTTGTCGGCACCAGCACCCTTCGCACCGGATTTGTCGGCGGGGTATAGTACACTGGTAGCCTCCATTCGGGAAGATCGAGGTTCGTCGAGACAAAATCGTAAACAAGGGGAGTCCAGATTCCTAAACCGACGTCTGTTGACATCTCCAAACGTGCAACATGGTTTGTATTGCTGTTAAAACCGTAGGTCCAAACAAGTTCCCCATTTCTATCGAGCGAGTTTATTACGGGGACACCTGAGTAGGCACTCGCAGAAGCTATAATTACGGTCGCAGCATGAATTGTTATATTCTTCAGTCTCATAATAACGCCTTTTCTTTCAACATCTTACCCGTTCCAATCCGGCTAATCAGCCTGGCTGGGATACCGCCAACGATGGTCTGAGGTTCGACATCTCTAGTCACAACGGCATTGGCCGCCACGACCGCGTGGTGACCAATTCTAACCCCCTTCAAAATCACGGCATTAACCCCAAGCCAGCAATCATGCTCGATGACAATCGGGGCGCTCCGGAATTCTGTGCTCAAAGTTGTCCTTTCCCCTGCCGAATCCACAACATGGTCGGAATCGGTGATGAAGACTCTGGGAGCAATCAGCACGTAATCCTCCACCTCAACCGATATACTCGCGTTGCATTGGAAATCGAACAAAATGGTGCAATAGGAACCAATGCGAATTTTCGGTTTGTCATCTGCGGTTGCTGGGCTAAGGTCAGCCAGGGCCCAGTGGTCGCATAACGTAGTATGGTGGCCAATGCTGATCGACTTGGGATTGGCCACAAATTTGCACCTGCCCACGATGGAACGAGGCCCAAGAGACCGAAATCTCCAACTCCAAAATAACCGGGTGCGGGCTAACCGCCAGACGCGGGAAAGTTTTGTAAAGATGGGGCCAACTGCTGGCATGTTCAATTAAGATGCACGTCCGCGCACAAAATATCAACCTGAGCGAGCTTCTTTCGGCCGCTGGGGTCTTGGCTCACGCCGTCCGCGGATTATGTTATCCTACCAAAGGCAAAGATCGTGCAATTCTCAAAGCCCACTTCGTCCCTCTTCGCAAGCGATCGCGCCAGCCAACGTAAGCCCGCGGATCTAAAGTTCCGTCCAAAATCGTATCAATGATTGCCTGCCGATATTTCATGTAACCCTCCAGATCTGAAAACCGACCAGACTGCAGGACCGCTGTGACTTTTGCAGCCTCGCGGTATCCTTCCTCGGTTTTGATCCGGCAATGGCTGCTCTTGGGGTCATCCATGTGGTCTTGGAAGAGCAACGGGTAGTAAAACCCGTTGATATAACCCTTCGCAGCAACTCTTATGAAGAACCCGGTCATGCCACCCCCTTCCAGCGGCTGCATTTCTTCAAACGTGCGTCGTTTGATCAGGAAACCCGTCCCACATGTCCACGGATGCCGGAGAATTTGATGCGTCCCGAGTTGCTGGATTTTGTGTTTTGCTCGATGGTAATCAAAATCATCGGGAAAGAAGGGCCAACACGCTATGCTGCCGAGATTTGAAATATCCTGGTGTGCTCGCGCAAGGGTAATCAACCAACCTCGGGGAAGCAGACAATCATTATCGAGTTTACCCACCAGATCGGCCTTGGATGCCTGCCATACCTGGCGAACGGCAGTTGTCTGCGCGACGTTCTCCCGGGAGAAGATAATTTCTTTAATGCGCGGGTCCTTGATTGTCTTAAGGTATTCGGCGGTGCCATCGGTTGAGGCGTTGTCCCAGATGGTAAGAGCAAAATCGTCATTGGGGTTGGCCAGGACAGATTGAAGCGCCAGCTTCGTGTATTCGAGCCGGTTGTGAGTCAGGAAAATAAGAGCGATCTTCATTTAATTTGCGTGAGCGCCCAGCAGTCCGTGATAAAGCTGCGCGAGCTTCTGTCCCTGGATAATACAACTAAAATTTCGCTCGATGTGTTGGCGTCCTTTCTGGAGCATTGACAGCCAGGTTCCCGGGTGCCGGGAGAGCTGCGTAATATGCGCCGCCAATTCGTTCGCGTTCCGTTCCTCAGCAAGAAGCCCTGTTTCTCCATCCAGGACGATTCCCGGAATATCGCAGTGGCGGGTGCTGACGATGGGCATGCCACTCGCAGCCATCTCGATCAAGGTGACCGGCGCGCCGCCCTCGGTATCGCCGTCGGAGGCGGTGAGACTGGGTTGCAAAAACAAGTGATGGGTAAGCGCTTCCTGCCAAAGCACCTCATGAGGTTGGTAACCCAAAAGGCGAGTGCAGTTGTTCAGCCCGGTCTCGCCCAGGACGGCCAGGATCTTCTCCTTTTCACGCTGATCTTTGGGATGAGCGCTTGCGTCGCCGATGATCGTCACTTCAAGCGGTAACTCTGATCTAACCTTTGCCAACGCCTGCAAGGCGTCGGGAATGCCCTTCTTCTCTCTGAACGAAGCCGTAATCAGGACCCGGAAAGGGGAGCTTGGGGTCCACTTCCGCGGGGTAAACAGGATTCTGTCGATTTCAACTCCAAGATGTTGAACCTTGATCTTGTCACGAGGACAGCCCAACGCAATTAAACACCCGGCCATGTGCGAGCCTTCGCACAGGAAAAGGTTGGCGAGACGAAAGAGCGCCCGGTAACGCTTCTTCCATTCCGGAAAGACCAGCGGCAGCCGGTTTACGTCGTAACCGTAAAACGTGACGACGTGTTTGATCCCCATTTTCGAGAGCATCCCCGCAGCCTCATAACCGGAATCTCCAAAATGGGAGTGGACGACGGCGGGCCGAATTCTTCTTAAACAGCGCCACAACCAGGGCAATTCCGTAACTCGGCCTCGCAGCCCGGGCAGTCCGGTGCGCCGGAGGCGGCCGAGCAGGGAGGCGTTGGGAAAGCGATGCAGCACAGGTACGGGGAAACGACCCGGGTTCTCTAATTTCAAACACGCGACGTGCTGTTCAAATCCGCCGTCACAGTAATGCACCTGGTTGTAAATCCAGTTCTCGGTTGTGGGCAACCAAACCGAGCAGCGATGCAGGACAGTCCGAGTCATGACCTGAAGTTTCCGACCGCTTTCAAGCGCGGCAGAATCATTTGGCGTCGGGCAATTCCGGAACGCCAGCACTCGCAAACACGATGGTCCCGTTTGGCCCCAAAGCCGGTGAGAGATAGTTTTCCTGCTGCTCGGCACCTTTCCTCTCACGGCGCAGAGCCAGCGCAACCAACTCGCGGATCTCGCCTCGAAAGAGCGCAAAGCCGGCGAGGAAATAGACGATGCAACCGAGACTAATCATCAGCGCGAGTCCCCAGCAACTGGCGTGCGCCAAAGCAGGGAACAAAAACAGCGCTACCTTTAGAGTGCCGAGCATGACCAGCGAAGCAATCAGGGCGGGGGCTACACTGGCAACATATTGCCTCCAGCACCGGCCGAGGACGGGCCGAACCAGAAAATAATAGCTGGCGGGGAAATAAAGCACCTGGAGTACCAGCAACGTCCAAGCCACGCCCATGACACCGCTGCGCCAGGCGCTCAGAGCGATGGCGACAGCCTGGATGGCTGAAACGACCACATTCCACCAAAATCCGAGATCCGCTCTGCCTTTGGCGAGCACGAGAGAGCCAACTGGATTGCCGATGGAATAACCCACCGCAAAGAGACAGAAAATCTGGATCAAGGGAACCGCTGGAATCCATTTCTCACCGAAAATGATAGGGACGGCTAGAGAGGAAACGCCGCAGAGCCCGAGGAACAATGGAAAGTTCACGATGGAAAGCAGCCTTAGCAATTTGAAATAACCGCGGCTGAGCAACGCGCCGTCCTCCTGCAGGCGGGAAAAGAGCGGAAAAGCAGTTCGGGTAATGATGGGATTGATTCGGTTTATGGGAAGGGTGGCCAAATTCCACGCAAAGTTATAGAAGCCGAGAACTTCCGCATGCAGCCAGGCGCCGATAATGATCTTGTCGAGATTATCGTGCAGGGTATTTATTGCCCTTTCGCCCATTTGGTATAATCCGAAGCGCATGTAGCTTCGGACATCGGCCCAGGCGAAGTGCAGGTGCGGGCGATAAATACGATGGCCGCGGAGCATGAGGAGCAAGCTGGAGGCGGCGGAGGTTGCCAACTGCCCAAAGACCAGCGAATACACCCCGGCTCCCGCCAGTGCCAGACCAATCGCCACCGCTGTGCCGCTGCCGCGGCCAGCCACTTCAATGATGGCCAGCGGCCGAAAATGGAGCTCCTTCTGGAGCAACAACTGGTACTGCTGGCCGATGGGAGCGATAACAAAGGTCAGAGCACAGAGTTGGACCATGCGAGTCACTCTTGGTTCATGGAAGAAGTACGCGATAACCGGGGAGAGGGCGAAAATCACGGAGAAAACAAGGATTCCGGCAAGAATATTCAACCAGTAGAGGGAGCTCAATTCGTTTTCGGAGCAATGCTGGCGTTGCACGATGGCGCTGCTCAGGCCCATGTCGGCGTAGGCCATCGCGATACTGATCACCACCACGGCCATGGCCATAAGGCCAAAGTCGCGAGGCTCCAAGAGGCGGGCCAGAACGACGGTCTGCACCAAATAAAACCCGGTCGAGAGGGCGGTGGACGCAGTAGTCCATTTGACGCCGGAAATGGCGCGGCCCTTGTAAACGTGAGCGCGATGTTGGGATGAAGGGTTCACCGACTTGCTTCATCGAAGAAAGAAAAGAACAGAATCATGGGTGACCAGGTTATGAAGACGGAAAGCAGGTAATTCTGCCTCGATGATTCTGCCCAACCCTGATTCTGTCGTTTCCTGGTTTTCTTGAAGCCCGGGCTCGTGCAGCCAAGCACCGGCCTTACCAATTTACGGTTTCTCGGTTGTTGTTTCAAACGCAGCTGGTTTCGAACATCGGAGTCAAAGGGCGCGGGGCGCCGTTGGTGCCCGGACCGGCCTTGGCCTCAATCTCCTTGAACAAGCTTAAATTCCCGTTGAAAAAGAGTTCGTACCACAGCAGGAAGCTGATGATTTCCCAATCGTTGATAATTCGGTCATGATACCGGCAATCAATGTATGGATTCTTAGACTTGGAGATGATGGTGTCGAGGAGCGGGCGGCTCTCCAGGAAGAAGCGCTCGTAAGGGAATGGAAAACCCATTTTATTTCTGCGCCAGAGGATATCGTCCGGCAGAAGGTCCTCCATAGCCTTTCGAAGGATCCACTTATGCCAGCCGTGGCGGAAGAGGTACGTAATCGGCAATTTGCAGGCGAGCTCGACGACGCGATAATCAAGGAATGGGGCGCGCACCTCCAGCGGGACACCCATATAACCCCGATCCCCGGATGCCAGCCAGTAGGGCATGCGGGTGTTCGTGAGAGCGTCGTAGAGTATCTCGGTTAAAAACATCCGGTTCCCGGGGGGTGGATACAGGGTATTAAAATGGAGGTGCTTCACCCGCTCACGCAGCCGCATTCGAGCCAGCGGGCCGAAGCCTTTGGCGGTCTCTTTGATGAGATGTTTGATAGGAGCCAAAGCGGCCGCGAAGCCTGACCTCGACTCGGTATGATGGCACATGTTGTCGAGGAACTGCGAGAGCCTGCCGGTCGTCAGGAGCTCGGCCTGGGCCGGCGCATAAAAAGCGGGGTAGCCGGCGAAAAGTTCGTCCGCGGCTGCGCCGTTCAAGGAGACTTTCATCCCCTGGTGTCGCATAAGAGCCCAGATCTCCTGATTTGTTTGCAAATTTGGGGCGTGGTAAGGTTCCTCCTCAAGTCGGGAGAACGCGGTAATGTGCTGCCAGAACCGATCGGTAGGCGAATCGAGGACCCGGTAGTCGGTGTTAAACCTTTGGCCGATGGACCGGGCGATAGGTTCTTCGTTCCATTCTGCCTCAGGAAAACGAACCGTAAACGTCGTCACTTTCTGCGTAGTCGCAGCGGCCGCGAGGGCCACAAGGGTAGAGGAATCCATCCCTCCACTCAATTCGACACAGACGGGCACGTCGGCGCGAAGCCTGATACGGACGGCGTCCTCCAGAAGGGTGCGGAGCCTGCCTGCGGCCTCCCCGGTGGAGATGTCCGACTCTTTCCACCGTTCAGTAGGGACGGACCAATAACGAACAACCTGTTGGGGGAAATTCTCGTCAACGAAGGAAAAGGAGCCAGCCGGCAAGGCGTGAATCCCTTGAAAGAAAGACTGATTGTTGATATTTTTCTCGGAGTATGCCAGCCATATAAACATGGCTTCTTCATTCACCTTGCGAGAGCGCGAAACCTCTTCAACCTCCAGCAGGGCCTTAATCTCGGAGGCAAAATAAATGGAGGAACCGGCGCGAGTCCAGAAAAGCGGTTTCTTTCCCAGTCGATCGCGGCTCATGAGCAGCTTGTGGGCTTTAAAGTCGTAAAGCGCCAAGGCCCAAAAACCATTCAGGCGCTTGAAACAATCGGTGCCCCAGTGCTTATAAGCCTCGATGAGCACCTCGGTGTCGCTCCGGGACCGGAAGGCGATCCCTTTGGCCTGGAGTTCGTCCCGGAGTTCAAGGTAGTTGTAAATCTCGCCATTGAATACGATACAGCAGGAACGGTCACTTGAGAAGAAAGGTTGGTGACCGGCAGGCGAGAGATCAAGGATTGAGAACCGCCGATGTGCCAAACCGATATCCGCTGCGAAGGAGTTATTCGGGCCCAACAAAGGATACTCGCCTTTTAGCTCAGAGCAGGTTCCTTCGCCGCCGAACACTTGATATTTCGAACTGCGCGAGTTCGCAAGGACAAAGCCCTCGTCGTCCGGTCCCCGGTGGGCAATCGCGTTATTCATGTGAACGAGATCGGTTCCAGAGATCATGGAGCCGTCCAGATTAATGATACCAGCAATGCCGCACATAGAAAGGTAAGGAGAGGAGCAAGGGGTACGGAGGATGCCTCTTATTCTGTGTAAACGATAACGACTGCTGCTTTCATGCAGTAATGCTCGAAGTCAAATTCTGGTTTACCCGAACTCTGCCAATCCAGATCCCTGAGCCGTCACAGGAAGAGCAGTATTTGGCGTTTCTCAATCAACCTTTGGTTTTCTGGCAACCAAAAGGTGGGCCCAGCTAAACCGGTCGGATCGGTCCCAGCGGTTCAGAAGATAAGCGATTCTCTGGATGGTGAATTGTACCACTCGAACGAGGAGTCTCAGCGGCCAGCGCTGGAAACGAGTAAGAAAGTAGCACAGTTCCTGACCGAACGTGACTACGAATCCGGACAGAGCGCGCATCTCGACGACTTCAAAACCTGCGGCGTCAAAAAGATACTCCAGCCCATAACTTGTATAGCGAAAAAAATCACGTGGTTCCTCATGCAAATGCCAAAACAACGGGGCGGAGAGGATTACGCAACCGCCAGGCTTGAGGATACGATGCATCTCGCGAATAGCGTCCTGAGGCCGTTCGAGGTGTTCCAAAACCACAGTGCAAAGAATTGTGTCAGCGAAGGCATTGTCGAGGGTCGTGTCGTAGGCCGAGCCAAAGACGTCGATATGATTCCGCGCATGCTCCGTATTCAGGTGGTCCACGCCGATATGCTGAGATACGAACTCGCGCGTCATTGCAGCGTATGGCTTTTCGCCGCATCCGATATCGACGAGGATCCCCGAAGCATAGTGCTGGAGGTATTCCCGCAGAGCCCGGTCATGGATTTTAAACACCAACCAATTATGAGCTGACTGGTTGGGATTTCGAAAACTTGAATGATCTACTCCCTTCGAGTCGATATCCACACGGCCTGATTTCATTTAAGCTGGGGCCTTCAGTTCTTCTCCAGCACAACCAGCAGGCGGGTAGCGAAGAGCCTTGGCAGGCGATCGCATAGATGGTCGAGCACAGTCAAGAAGGGAATCCAGGAAGCTGGGTAGAGCTGAGGCCCGCTGTATCCTCCGGACGCAACATAGGAGACGGCAGCGAGTCGGCGCACGAGGACCACCCTCCAACGTGAAAGTCGGCTGGCGAACTGGTTAGTGGCAAATACACGGGTGGCGTTACCTTGTGCAGCGTAGCAGCCAGCGTTTCGCGGATCCATATTTGAGGGCATGGTCCACCTGATCGAGGATCGCCAGCCGATTGGTTCTGCGTGGCAAGCTCCATAGACCAGCCAGCCCAGCAGGCTGATTGCCGGATCGAAAATAATGACTCGTCCTGGATGAGCCAGGACGCGGTGGAACTCGTCCAATGCGGTTCCGGGAAATTCCAGATGGTGAAAGACATCGAACAAGATGATGTTGGAGAGCTCACCAGAGCCAAAGCTCAGGGCATAAGCGGTTTCGACCTGGTCAATCCAGGGGTTATGGAACAAATCGGTAGTTATCAACAAGCGCTGATAATATCGGCCCGTCTCCTGCTCGCGAAACGCCGCCCGCTTTTCGTAATGCGCTCGCCGGTCGAGCTTCGGATTATGTACCGGTTTCTCGCCGCTCCGGTCAGGAGCATCCTTTTGTTCCGCCGCAGAGACCCCTTCAGAACCGATTAGGCTGGGGAGCCGATATCGAGGAGGGCGCAAATCAGGTTTTGCGTAACTGTTGTTCTCAGCGCGCGTGGCCGGCCTTCGACTCGGGAATAGTCAATGCCGGCAGCCGCGCTGGGCACCGTGTGGCTTTCTCACGCAACGCCTGCCGACGCTTTCCCGACGTCTCCTGCCCCGACCACCGCCGTCAAGCCCTGGGGAAAGGTTGCCTGCCTGTCGAATCAGTGGCCACGCTGCACATCGGCCTTTCTCCTTTGCCGGTTACCGGAGTCTCGGTTGATAGCTCCAGCCCAGGTTGGCTCCCCCAAAAGGCCGGCCTCTGGCCCCTCACCCACCGCGATCCTCCCGACCCATTCCCGCGGATAGGACGGCAGCCCCTCCGTAGTCTCATGGGAGTATCGCCATAGTACCTCTTATCCCCGATAAGAGGTACTACGGCGAGTCTCCGGCGAGACCCGCGCGCGGTAATGGGGTGGTGAGCGAGGCCATCGCAGGCGGCCTGATGATAGTTATCTGGCAGCCGCAGCACAAAGGTTTGAGCGTATCCCATTGGCACACAGTCACTTCCGTGGACGGCGATGCTCGGCGCCTGGATTGCGCCAAATGATTGCTGAGAGTTCAAATCCGTATCCCGGGCTCAGATAGGGTCCGCTCGCCGTGGTGCATGGGGGCTCTGCGGCAGTTTTCAAGGTACTCATGCACCTCAGCCTCATCGTCCCCCTGTTTAAAAACTGATTTGCGCCCCATCGAGGAGACGCGTGTAAATGTTCCTGGAAAACCGAGCTAATGTTCCGCCAATTCAAGGACAACAACGTTTTTGAAATCCCCACACCGCCGTCCCAACTTCAACCAGCGTTCGTCATACCGCTCAAATACAAGCTGTGGTTTCGTAGCGAGCAGAAGGTACTTAATCTCAGAGATTACGGCGTTGGTAGGTGGGCTGGCCAGATCAATCACGCCGAACTCTTTCCCTAACGGCTTCCAGCGCGCGGGCCAGCCGCCCATGACTACCGGGTTCCACAGCCAATAGCGGTGGTGACGATTCGGAAAATCGGTGATCCCGTCCACCAATTTCTCCGGCGTATTCATGGCGACACTCGCCGGAATCACCGCGCGGACTTCCCGATCCATTTGTTCAAAGGACCGATGCATACTCAAATAGCCGTACAGAAGCGTGGGGGTCCCCGCAAGAGCGATCAGGATGATGGCCAGTACCAGCCCTCCGCCGAGTCGCTGGCGCTGCAGGCTGTAAACCCCCGCGAGCCAGGGAAAGGCCACCAGGAAAAGGGCGGACTCGAGGCGAAGAGTGAGTTCCCGCAACAGCAGGAAAGGAGAGATTGCGGTAATAATGAACAGCATCACCAACACGGTAGGTTCGTTTCTCAATGAAATTGCCGATTGGCACAAATGCTTTAAGAAGCGCCGCCGCCCGAGGAGAGGCGTGCGCTGTCGGATCAACCCAGCCAGATGGATGATGCATAAAGCGATGAGCAAGACAAAAGGAAGCCACTCTGTTAACTGATAAAATCGCCACACAATGACCTTTGTCCAATGGATGTTTGAAAGGATGGTACTGAAAGGCATCGCATTGAGCGTCGATTGGAACTGCACCGACCACGAGAAAGAATCCATGAGCAGGGCCACAATCAACTTTTGATTCGTGACCGAGGGAACGCCGAAAGCAAGTTCGGTCAAGAGAACAGGCACAGCGAAGCCCACCGCGACTCCGAAACTTGTGATCGCCGCCTTGGCGACAGGCCTTCGCCCCCATGAATGGACGGCCACGAGGGCGATGAAGACCACGGCGTAGCCCGCAAAATGGAAACGGAACCAGGAAGCGGTGCTCGCCACCAGTCCCGCAATGAAGTAACTGGACAGACGCCGCGCACCGAGCATCGATACGGCGGCCAATGTGAGTGAAATCGGGATGATATCCAAGGCGACATTGACCCAACTTCCCACCATCCAAGGCGTGCAGATCATCGCCAGCAGGAATGCTGTGCGGACTGGCCGGCTGACGGCAAAAAGCCGCCACATTGCGCGGTCGGCAAATATCAGGCAACCAACAGCCCCCAGCAGTCCCAAAGCTCGCTGCGAAACCAGAAGGTCTCCGGTCAGTTTCGTTAGCAGATAATTCAGCAGCGGGTTAGCAAACCCCCAACCCTCGTTTATACAGTATAGCAGGCCGCGCCGCTCCATGAGCAAGCATATTTCTCCAAATCCCCTGAAGTCATTAACATCCGGGATGGGCAAGAGCCAATTGACGGCCGTCGCGACCAGGGCGAGACAGCCCAATACCAGGAGCCATCGTTTCCAACAGGGAAGTTCAGACGGGTGGTCAGACTGCTTCGAATCGCTTGCCTTGCTAATCATCGCCGTTGTAGTTATCATGTCCGCCTGTTAATGAATCCTTTCGCCCTGACCTGCGGCAAAGGGCCAAAATCACTCCAATTTCCGGATGCACCTTGCGGGCGTACCCCCCCAAAGCTCCCGCGGCGGAATATTGTCTCGAACCAGCGAGCTCGCCGCCACTACCGCCTCCTCCCCGAGGGCCACCCCGTTCAATAGAGTGGCGCCAAACCCAACCCAGGCGCCCCGCCCGACTTTGATGCGAGCAGACTGTCGCGGAAAGCGCTCCCTGAGGAATTCGGAGCGATTGCAGTCCGCATGAGTCACAAAGCTGACTCGTCCGGAGACCACCGCGTTGTCTTCTATGCGGATACGGTTTGAAAGATCGAAATAAACGCAATCTCCGATGTAGCAATTCGTGCCTATTTCCAGGTAATTAAGTGTGCCGCACGAGTTGGCATCCTCATAGACATTGTCCAAGAAAATGGATCTCTTGACAGTTGACATCTCCCCGACTTTCGCGCCTAGTCGCCTCAACAACGGAACTGACAACGCCGGCGAAGGATTTCTCAGGTATGGAATGGCAAATCGCATACCAAACACCCTGCAAAGGAAGAGCACCCCCAAACGATTACATTGGGCCAAAACCATTCGATTAGTCACCCAAGTGACAGATCACCTCATGTCATGTTAAAGCGTGACATCACTTGCCCCGGAGTACGGACTTCCGTTTCCTAAGAAGCCTTGAGGGCTCGCCTTACTGCGCGGATGACGTCCTCGACATCGGCGTCGCCCAGTTTTGCCGAGAGCGGGAGGCTCACAGTCTGGCGACCAATGCGCTTCGCGAAAGGGTAATGCTCGGGGGACCAGGCAAAGCGTTCCTGGTAGTAGGGGTGTTCCGGAACGCTGAGATAATGGACTCCGACGCCAATCCTTTGCTTTGTCATCGCTTCCAGGAAGGCGTCCCGGCTGATGCCGGTGCGTGCCTCATCCACGAGGACGGTGTAAAGGTGATACGCGTGCCGGGTGTCAGGAGCTGGAGGTAGGGGCAATGTGATCGGTAGTTCCTTGAACGCTTCGTTGTATGCATTCCAGATCTCCTGCCGGCGCAGCCAATTCTTCTCGACCCGCTGAAGTTGATGGATGCCGATGGCCGCCTGGAGGTCCATCATATTATATTTGAATCCGCATTCGACTACCTGGTAATGTTTGTAACCGGCGTCCGAGAAGCGTTTCCAGGCATCTCGCGACATGCCATGGAGGGCGAGGACCTTGCAGCGAGCTGCGTCCTCCTCGTTCCGGGCCAGGATCATACCGCCTTCCCCCGTGATAATGTTCTTGGTGACATAAAAGCTGAAACATCCAAAATCACCGAAGGTGCCAGCCGGCTGACCGTGATAAGTGGTCTCGATGGCGTGGGCGCAGTCCTCAATGACTTTGAGTTCGTGCTTTCGTGCGAGGGCACCCAAGATGTCCATGTCACAGGGCCGGCCAGCGAAGTGAACCGGCAGGAGCGCGCGGGTGCGGGAGGTGATGCGCCGGGCGACATCAGCAGGATCGAGGTTCAAGGTAACCGGCTCAACGTCGGCTAGAACCGGTTGCAGGCCCGCGTGGATGATCGCGTTGACGGTGGCGCAGAACGTGAGGGCGGTGGTGATGACCTCATCACCGGGCTTGAGCCCGGCGGCGATCATGCTGACATGCAGCGCGGCGGTGCAGGAATTGACGGCAACCGGGAAGCCGGATCCGCCTTTGTAAGCACAAAAATCTTGCTCGAAGCGAGCTACTTTAGGTCCGGTGCTGAGCCAGCCACTCGCCATGGTGGCCAAGACCTCCTGGATTTCGGCGTCCTCAATGGCGGGCGCGCCGAACACTAAAAACTTATCGCTCTTAAGCACCGGGGCGGTCGCACTTCCTTGGTTTGGCATGGAATGGGTTTCGCAAGGGGTTCGTCTCAGGAGTTGCACGGCTTTGCCGCAAACCGGACTAGGCGAAGAGGATTTAACACCCTTGAAAAACCTGGAAGAACTAGGATCCCCGCGGAGCGAACCTGAATCCCTGGGGGGGGGGAGGCTTGGTCCCTGTCACGGAGCCTGGCAGCGAGTTGTTACCGAGAAAGATACTTTGTACCTGGGCAGCGGAGAGGGTCCGGTTATAGATCCGCACATCGGCGACT
>OBLU010001381.1_pt1 | contig 22651 bp, 14 predicted proteins | sample 1518681 | NCBI WGS metagenome assembly OBLU01 (sample SAMEA3539304, study PRJEB22396) | soil metagenome | biome: tundra; feature: field; material: soil | place: USA | collected 2010-05 | depth 0.15 m
GATACACGCGGTGGGCGTCAGGGTCGAACATGCTGAGACCTCAGCCTGTGCGACAGCGTGCCCCGGAAAATCTCTGTTGGCAAGTAGCGCCGTCTCTGACCGCAGAGAGGGCACTCCGCCACAATCCAACTGTCTGGCACGGTTTCGACCGGGGCGGGGATGGTCTCGCCGCAGCCCTTGCACCGAACGGCGAAATCGCAGAGCCGGGGTTGGGGCAGGTTCCACACAGGAACAGTATAGGCGAATATAAGGCGAAAGTAATTCACAGCCGGGAAGCCTGAGAGCCAGCCGACTGAACCGGACAAAGGTGTAATTGACCTTCCCCCAAGATAGGGAAGAGACTTCACTCCACATTGGGGGTACCTCGACACATTCCCAGTTAAGAGCGGGAGTCATGGCCTTCCTCGACCGAAAACTCGAATGCGTGGATTGCGGGGCGGACTTCGTCTTCAGCGCAGGCGAACAGAGCTTTTTTCACGAGAACCACTTTACGAATGAACCCAAGCGCTGCAAGCCGTGCAGATGGAAACGTAAGGGAAGGCCGGAGTTCAGAACCGAGACACGCATTACATGCGCCGGTTGCGGAATAGAGGCATCCGTTCCATTCACACCCACACAGGGAACCCCGGTGCTGTGCCGGTCATGTTTTCAGAAGGCGTGCTGAACGGGTTCTGGCGTGCCGGAGCCCTCGACAACGTGCCGACGTAGCGTGCGAATGATGCCATCCTTGGTGGGAGTCAAGAACGACATCCTTGCTATAGCAACCGGACTGACGGTTCTGGACGCCGCCGACGCCTACTGAATTTTCCATATCTATAGTGCCGCTCGGAACAGCTTTTCGCGACAAGCTGGAAAAATATCTTTAGAATTTGCGCGTTCGGACTAAAGTCCGCTGTGTTTGGTAGCCATTTTAGTAGCCATTGGTACCGGAAACCGATGCATCCCAATGCACATCCATGCACACCAAGTCGTTGAAATATAAGTGAAACTGCCTGTAAATTCTTCTTTGTAAAGGGCTTAAAACGGACTCAAAATCCGCCGGCCCTTGCGGCCATGGGGGTTCGACCCCCCCTCCCGGCACCATAAAATCAACAACTTGCTAGATTCTGGCGATAACAGCCAGAGTGTGTCTTGACGGCGGTGATACATATGCGGATACTTTCTCCCGGAGAAAATTCAGAGGGTACGAATGCCTAAAAGGAACGACGCGAAAGTCTCCGGAGTATGGGAGAAGGTCACCGTCAGCGGTGTATGGTGGATACGCAACCGCGAAGAAGGGAGCTAAAGCGGGAGAAGGTCGGGCGCAAAAGCGACGCAGCTGCACTCTATCAGCAACGCAAGTCGGAAATTTGAGCGGGAGCCAAGCTTCCAGGGTATTTGCGCAACTCCGGCATCAGATTCAAAGAGATCGCTGATGCGATACTGACCTACTGCGCTTCCCCACGCATGTTTAGCGGCCGTGAGGCCGACGACGGGATCCGGCGCCGAAGAGATTGAACAGAGACACGAGTGCTCCCTCCCCATCCACCATCCTGCAGAACCAAAATATAATTGAGAGACCCAATAGATTCTTCCCATGTCATCGCGATCCAGTTCCAGTCTGCCGATCCTGTAATCCAGTTACCGGACAGACCGACAGCAGCTTCTGCAGGTGAGGAGAGCTCCCGTCTTCGAGCCGAGTGACGGCAGAAGGAAGCGGCGCCCCGGCTTCCGGCATGGCGGACGAGGTATCTCCGGCAAGGGGAAGAATCGATTTCGAGCTTGCCAGCCAGTAACAGATCCGGAAGGAGCGAAGGCCGAGGCAGCGGATCAGGCTTCTTCTCGCCCGCGTGTGGAGTTTTTTGGGTGTGTGGCATGCCGTAGAGACTCTCAAGTTCCTATGGGCAACCAACAGAAGTATTCACTTTGTCTCTGTTTGCCTATACTATCTCGGGAAAAATCAGGTCTGTTTTTCATGTAACTGTGCCATAAGTATCAAGAAAGGTAGGGGAAATGCTATTCCCCATCCCTTTTCCGAGCAAAAGTCGGGCACTCAACAGGGGCTAAGAATCGGCGATAGAGAAAGGCGGAATCACGAAGGTAACTTCTGGCCGTGTTCAGTTGCCGGAGGAAGCAGGCAGGAAGCCGGAGGCCCTGCAGCAGGGAGCGCACATACGGGGCTGGGCAGAACGGACAAGCCTGGCTGGCTTGCACAGGGAGCGCAGAGCCAGTAAGAGGTGCGGGGCGCCTCTCCGGATCATGAACGGGGTTCGGCTTCGGGCGCGCGTGCGCGGGATTTTTTGTGGCAGGCAGGACGGGGAGACCTGGCGTTACGGATCTCGTTGGCTTGTGGTGTGAAGCTCTCACGCTGGACGAAGCGGCGGAAGGGCTCGGTGTAGCCGAAGTGTTCCTTCATCGACGGGCTGGGGCCGATGCCGGCGCCCAGTTCGCGCTCGTAGTATCTGCGCGAGAAGTTGTCGATCTGTCTGGATCCCTGGTAGTAGACCTGCTTGCCCTGGTTGATATCGGGGAAGACAGCGTTATAACCACTCTGGGCAATGAATCCATAAAGACCGGTGTATTCAGCACCAATCTTCAGTTCCTGCCTTTCATTAATTATTGCTCCGGGCCTTTGGTGGCCGAACTCCCTGAGTACATACTCATGATATAGTTTTAAATCCAGGCGACCCTCTTGACAGGTTTCCGTTTCAGAGGAGTGAGTATATAAGCATGAGACAATTTGCACCCCTTCCAACCCACATATGTTCCCGATTTGCGCCGCGAGTTTTGGGGCCGCATGCACGCGCCAACCTCGCAGGAGCAAGTCCATGATCGCAGAATCAACAGCCTTCCTACCAATGTGGATACTGCTCTCGGCCGCCTTCGGCTTCATCGCCAGCGAGGCTTACGGCGACAGTGTCCGCCACCGCAAGTGCCTCGAACAGGCCAATGCCGATCTCCGCGAGCAGCTCGAGCAGACCCATGACTGCATAGGGCCGCTCGGCTTGGAACTCAGGTGGCAGCGCGGCGTCATCCACGACACCTAAAAGCGTGTCGTCGCCCTCGCAGAGGCTCTCGAAAAACGTTCAGCATCGAAGTGAACAAGCTTATATACCCGGCGCAGCCGCGCTGTAACAAAAGGCCTCGAAAAACCAGCCTCGTAAACCCCACATAACAAACAGCCGGATTGTGGAGATCCGGCTGTTCCTAAAGGTATAGGTTCAAAAACACCCCGCCGGTTCACAGTGCCCCTCTTGGGTGCCTTTCGCACCTACGAAATGGACAACATCAAGTTGGACTGCTCTCACACGAACTTTCCCTTTCAGATCATTTCGAGGACAAGAAGGTTCCAGTCCACGAATCCCTTGTGACTCAGTGCTGCCCCGGTATCGGGATGGTAGTACTCATTCAGTGAGCCGTTTGCCTCAAGGTCCCTCGCCAGAAGAAGGAGAGTCTTGTCGGCCAGCGCATCTGCTTCTTTCTTGTATTGTGACTCGCCAAAATAATGATCTGCCTTCAAATCAAGCAGATGGCAGCGAACGCTCGATAGACGTTGAATCCGTGCAAAACTGGTCTCATGGTTCGCTTTCTCAATTCTTCTACCGTTCCTATTTGCCCGAGTCTTTTGCTCTCGCCGAGACTTGCCCTTGAAAAATCTGGCCCTTCGGCAACAGCTTGTGGTTCTGAGGCAGGGGCATCCGTGACCGCATTTGGCGGTTCCAGATAAGTTCTTCTGGGTTATGTTTCGCCGACTGTGGCCAGGATGGAAGTGGGCCTGCCCCGCAGAGCAGAAACCCTGACTGGTTTCAGCCGCTGCCGATCGAGCCGCATCCCAAGCACCGGTACAATCAGGAAGTCCAGCGTTTGAGGCTGGATCAATTGCCAAGGGGTGAGGATGAGCGACATCGGAAAACCTGTTGACAGCCCTTTGGAAAAACAAGCGATTCGCAAGATCACATGGCGACTTATTCCGTTCCTGATGCTGCTCTATTTCGTAGCATTTCTCGACAGGATCAACGTAGGATTCGCGGCTCTGACTATGAACAAGGATGTGGGCCTGACGCCGCAGATGTTCGGCCTTGGTGCGGGCATCTTCTTTCTTGGCTACTTTGTGTTTGAAGTGCCCTCGACAATCATTCTGCATAAAGTGGGAGCACGTTTCTGGATTGGGCGGGTAATGATCACCTGGGGTCTTGTCTCGATCGCAATGGCGTTCACTCGAGGCCCGATCGCCTTTTATCTCCTCAGATTTCTGCTCGGCCTGGCGGAAGCAGGCTTTTTCCCGGGAATCATCCTTTACCTCAGCTACTGGTTTCCCTCGAATCATCGCTCGACTGTGACTGCGATGTTTATGGCAGCCGCGCCGGCCGCCGGGCTCATCGGCTCGCCAATCTCAGGTGCCGTGATGCAACTGAATGGCCTCCTGAGTTTGAAGGGGTGGCAGTGGCTTTTCATTGCCGAAGGTCTCCCCGCGCTGATGCTGGGGCTGATCACCTTCCACTTCCTCAGCGATCGTCCCGCCGACGCCGGGTGGCTCACAGCGGAAGAGCGCGACTGGCTCTCGCAAGCGATCGTGCAGGAACAAGCCGACATAAAAGATCCGCGCAGCCGCAGCGCCTTGCGCGCTTTGGCTGATTGGAAGGTCCTGGCGCTTTCCCTCGCATACTTTGGCACCTCTGCAGGCCTTTATACCATTGGCTTCTGGGCCCCCCTCATCGTCAAGGGTCTTGGCTTTTCAGTCATGAATGTGGGTTTCCTGGTTGCCATCCCGAACCTGATTGCGGTCATCGGCATGGTAGCCTGGGCACGCCACTCGGACCGCACCGGAGAGCGTTATTGGCATGCCGCGATCGCATGCGTGATTGGGGCCGTGGGAATGGCTGTTGCCGCTCGCGCAGGCTCGTCTGCAATCCTCGCTATCACCGGACTGTCACTGACCGCATTCGGGGTGAGCGCTGCGAAACCGCCTCTTTGGAGTCTGCCAACGACTTTCTTTGCCGGTACTGCGGCTGCCGCGTCCATCGGACTCATCAACTCCCTTGGCACGTTGGGCGGCTTCGCGGGACCTTACATGATTGGTTCGACCAATGAGACCGGCGGGAACTTCAGTCGCGGCCTTTATCTGGTTGGCGGTACGCTGATCGTGTCCGCGGTGACCATCGTCGTCATGCGATTCGCGCGCAAGCCGATGCTGCCCCAAGATTGTCAAACAGGAAAGGCGTTCTAACATGCCCGATGTCAGCGGGAAAGTCAGTACATCCAGAGATCAAGGGAATCGTAGTTACAGAATAGCCGTCATCCCAGGCGACGGAATCGGGAAGGAGGTCGTTCCCGAGGGCGTACGCGTGCTTGAGGCCGCTGCCATGAATTACGGTTTCAATCTCCAGTTTGACGAGTTTTACTTCGCCTCCTGCGACTACTATCTGAAGCACAACAAGATGCTGCCGGACGACTGGAAGAAACAGATCGGCCACCACGACGCGATCTTTTTCGGCGCCGTCGGCTGGCCCGACAAGGTTCCGGACCATATCTCGCTCTGGGGATCTTTGATCCAGTTCCGCCGCGAATTCGATCAGTACGTAAACCTGAGGCCGGTTCGGCTCATGCCTGGCGTCCCCTGTCCACTCGCCGGCCGCATTCCTGGCGACATCGATTTCTTCGTGGTTCGCGAGAACACCGAAGGCGAGTACTCCTCGATTGGCGGCAGAATTTTCCCCGGAACCGATCGCGAGGTAGTCATCCAGGAAACCGTGATGACCCGAGTAGGCGTCGATCGCATCCTGAATTTCGCATTCAATCTCGCGAATAGGCGCGGAAAGAGACACCTGACTTCCGCCACCAAGTCCAACGGAATCTCCATCACCATGCCCTACTGGGACGAGCGCGTGCTGGAGATCAGCAAAGCCTTCCCCGCCGTCACCTGGGACAAATATCACATCGACATCCTTACCGCGCACTTCGTGCTGAACCCCGATCGCTTCGACGTCGTCGTAGCCTCAAACCTCTTCGGCGACATCCTCTCCGATCTCGGGCCGGCCTGTGCCGGTACGATTGGCATCGCTCCCTCCGCGAACATCAATCCAGAACGCCGGTACCCGTCTCTCTTCGAGCCCGTCCATGGCTCCGCGCCGGACATCGCCGGGAAGGGAATCGCGAATCCCATTGGGCAGATCTGGTCGGCCGCAATGATGCTTGATCACCTCGGTGAAACTGAAGCCGCCGCGGCCATCCTGAAGGCCATCGAGGTCACGCTGATAGACAAATCCCTGTGCACTCGTGACGTAGGTGGCAGCGCTGACACCTCCATCGCAGGCAAATCGATCGCCAACGCGCTCGCCTCGATTCGCGCATAGCTTGAGTCTGCCGTGAATTCAATTGAGCAGAGTCCCGGCTTCCCATAGGCTGGCGTACGGATTTTGAACGGGTCAACACCTTATCTGGAATGTGTAAGGTAGCTACCACGAAGCCGACTCGAACGAAATGGTGTTCAAGTTCGCCGGATCAATCGCTTTCAAAGAGGCAGCCAAGAAGGCAAGCCCTGTGCTGTTAGAACCGATGATGGCCGTTGAAATCGAGGTGCAAGAGGAACTCACCGCAGCAATCCGAAGTGAAATCCAGACCCATCGCGGACGCGTCGAAAACAAACTAACCGCAAACGGCTTTTGTGAAATCAAGGCCGATGTGCCGGTGTCAGAACTTCTGGCCTCAAGTTCAAGGGGACTTGTCGAATTTCCTATGGAATTCCCGGGCTACGAAGCTGTGCGAGATAACGAATAGCGGAGCAGTGAGGCCAGCGCTGAAAGTTTGTGTTGCTTGCACCATTCCATCGGGAGCAAAATTGCGTGGCTGACTTGGAGGTCGGACGCAATGGTGCATTCAATCGGTCGAAATATGCCTGCAAATCTACTCCTGACCCTGGCTATGTTATTGGCTCTTCCGGGGTTAGCGGTCGGACAGACCTTTCGCGGCGGAATCAGCGGCACTGTCACCGACGAGTCGGGTGCCGTTGTGGCCGGGGCCGAGGTGACAGCAGTTGAGACTGCCACAAACGCAGAGTCAAAGACTGTAAGTTCCAGCGCCGGCGAATTCGCCTTCTCGAATTTACCCATCGGAGACTATGTAGTCACGGTCTCTGCGACCGGGTTTGCCACAGTGAAGATAACCAAGGTGACAGTCTCGGCAGGCGGTAGCTATACCCTTGCCGTGAAACTCGGTGTGGCCTCCGCTGCACAAACAGTCGAGGTAACGGCCGATTCCCTCACGCTGGACACCGTGACCGACGAACAGTCCACCGTGATTCCTGAAGTCGTGGTGCAGAACCTGCCCAACAGCGGCCGCGATTTTACTCAAATGCTCGCGCAGACCGCAGGATTTGCAGGCCTCTCCACGGGGGGTGGCGCGGGCATGGCCAGCGTGAATGGCACGCGCTCCAACTCGGTCAACTGGCAGATTGAAGGAACCGACAACAACGATCTCTGGTGGAATATTCCCGCCGTCAATCAGGGAGGCGTCTCGGCCCTTGCAGGCGTGATCCTGCCCATTGACGCGATTGACAACTTCTCGTTTGTCACCGCGGGCTCAACGGAAATCGGGCGTAACTCTGGCGGCACTGCCAACCTTACCATCAAGGGGGGTACCAACACCCTGCACGGCACTGCCTACTACTTCAACCACAACGAAGCTTTCCAGGCCACCAACCCCTTCGCAACTTCCAAGCCTGCCACCCGCGACCAGCACTACGGATTCTCAGTGGGCGCTCCAATCTGGAGGGACAAGTCGTTTTTCTTCCTCTCGGGGGAGCACGAAGCGTTCCTCATCGGTGCCGGGACCCGCGCCACTGAGCCCTCGGCGGCTTATCAGGCTGAAGCGATGAACGTACTTCAGACCTACGGCGTCCCGGTAAATCAGGTGGCCGTCAATTTGCTCAAGGGAACGGGCTCACTCTCCGGCCTGTGGCCTGCTTCCGCACTCACCGGCCCAGCACAATCGGACAACTATGCAGCGACCGGCAACCTGACCGGCCACAGCTTCAATGGCATCATCAAGCTGGACGAACAGTTGACCGGCAAGGACCACCTCGCTTTCACATGGTTTGTTGGACAGGGGACCCAGACGGCACCCACCTCCTCTGAACTGGCTCCTTACTTCGAAAACGCGCCCATTCACGTTCAAAACTATTCGCTTGTCTACAATCGCGTGCTGAGCACCACCATCACCAACCAGTTGTCCGCAGGAGTGAGCTACTTCAACCAGGTTTTCTCCGATGCAAATATCAATTTCGATCCAGTGGGCCTGGGCCTCAACACGGGGGTCACAGCCAAGGATCTGGCCGGCGCGCCTCACCTCGTCATCGGCCCCACCACTGCAAGCAACGGATTGGCAGCCAGCGGCAACGGCTTCGATCCGCTGGGCGTGACCGCTCCCTCGGGCCGCAACGATATCACCGGCCATCTGGACGAAGATCTCATCTGGTCCAAGGGTGCTCATCAATTCCATTTCGGCGGGGAGATTCGCCAGGCGCAGGTGGACGATTTTTACCAGACCGGCCAGCGCGGTTCGATCTACTTCGATGGAACCCAGGGACCGTGGTCAACCTCTTCCTCGCCCTGCGCCTCGCTGGGCAACGGCACCGCGCCCTACACGTCAGCGAACACGCCCTCGGACGGAAACATCCTTTATCTTGCCGATTTCCTCGCCGGGTGCATTGATCCCGGGCCGTCAGAGATTGTGCTGGGCGATCCCAAGCGCCAGGTCTTCGTGAACACATTTGCACTCTATGGCCAGGACGCCTGGAAACTCTCACGCCGCCTCAGCTTGAACTACGGGCTCCGTTACGACTACGAAGGCCCGGTACATTCACCAGTAGCCAACCTCTCCATCTTTGATCCCACGCGTCCGGGCGGCCTGGCCGTTGCAGGTCAGGATGTGCCCGATATCTACGGCAAGTTCTGGGGCGGCGCAAGCCCACGCATCGGCTTCTCTTTGCAGCTTGACTCGGCCGGCAAGACGGTGCTGCGCGGAGGATACGGCCTCTACTACGACTCCATCTTCATGAAGTCCGTTTTGCAGAATAATGGTGCGCAGAACATCTCCGTCTTCGGTCCCGGGCTCAACCCGGCAGGTGCGGACAAGGTCGCGCAGGCCGGCATACTCAACCAGGTCGTTGTGAGCGGCCAGCCGATCTTCCAGTCGTATACTGACGCGCTCGCCGGCCAGGGTGTCGTAAAAATCTCAACTTTCGAGAAGAATTTCCGTCCCTCGTACTCGCAAAGCTACGACCTCAATCTGCAACACGGCTTCGGTTCATCCGTTGTGCTTCAACTGGGTTATGTCGGCACCAAAGGAACGCACCTTCTGGGGCTGTTTGATATCAACCCCGGCGCACTGAACAGCGTCAATGTCGCCGTTCCTTTTACGTCATCCACATGCCCGCCGGCCTACAGCGGCGCCAGCGCGTCAGGACCGGGCAACAATCTTCAATGCTCGCGGCCCTACTTCTCCATGTTCCCAAACTTCTCAGTCATTGACGAGGCCCGCAGCAATCTTGGCTCCAACTACAACTCGTTACAAACCACCCTGCGCATGCAAAACTGGCACCGCATGGCCGCACAACTGGGCTACACCTGGTCACACTCGCTCGACTACGAGACCGGGGAGCTGCCGTATGTCCCGCAAGATCCCACAAACGAGCAGGGCGAGTATGGCAACTCCGACTTCGATGTGCGCAACACGCTTACCGGCTATCTCGACTATCAGGTCCCTGCCTTCCACGGTATTGAAAGGTTAACCAACGGATGGGAAATCAACTCCGGCTTCTCATTCCACGGCGGTACACCGTACACAGTGACCTCCTCGAGTAATCCCAGCGGCAACGGTGAAAGCGCCGACCGCGCCGTGCAAGTGATGAAGGATCCCTATCAGGGCGTCTCGCACGCTATCTCCGGCGGCGTAGTGCAGTGGTTCAATCCCAGCGCCTTCGTCGATGCACCTCTGGGCCAGTACTCACCCACCCGCCGCGGACAGAATAACAATCCTGGCTACTCGGCCGTCGACATTGCCGTGCTCAAAAACACAAGGATCGTCGAGAGAGTCAGTGCGCAGTTCCGCGCCGATATGTTCAATGTCTTCAACAGGACCAATCTGGCGCCTGTCGGATTTGCGTTTGCCGGTGAGAGCGGCACGATAGGCTCAACCCTCGGACCGTATCTTGGCAACCCTGGCATCGGCCCAGGCGAACCGTTCAACGTCCAGTTTTCGCTGAAGATTATTTTCTAACCCTGCCCTTAGCCGGGGCGGCCCCGGCCGAAGCGCTGACGTGAATCGAGGTTCCACGGCCTCACTCAGCGGCGAAGCCGTTGAATCGCTCCAAGCGAGGTGTCTAGAACGCGCCGCGTAGCCTGGGCTGTCGTTTCGTCCACTCCGTCTATGCGGAGAGTGACCGGTCCGTATCGAGCCTTTCAGTTGGAGCAGAATCGCCAAGGCAAGGCTGCCCCGTTGCCGATCGCCGCGATCGTGGCCGTGGCAGTGATCGGTCCAATTCCGGGGATCGCCACCAGGCGCCTGCATGGTTCAAGTTCGCTGGCGATGCGCACGATCAGCTTGTCGGACTCCTCGATCTGCCGATGCAGATAGTCGTTGGCCAAGATGGACACTTAGAATTGGTTGAACGAACATTTTCCAATCTCTGAGCCCAAGGTTGGCAGAGGGTTCTTACCTAAGAATCCCAAGACCTCGCGCATCGAAGACAAGACGGTGTTGGCAGCCGAATTCCTCTCTGGCCTGCCAGAAAACGCTCTGGCCGCACCGACCTCCATTTGCTAATCTTGGCGCAATATGACCAAACAGTCTGGCACAGTCAGTGTAGCTTTGCTTCTGCTTTGCTCTCTTCCGTTGCTCGCACAGAAACAAGTTCGGCCGAAGGCGATCCGCTTTCAGGGTGCACCGCAATACACGCAACAGGAGCTGCTCGGGGCCGCCGGGTTGAAGCCGGACGCGCGTCTGAACTTCCGCGAAGTGAAAGCTCACGCCAAGCAGCTCAATGATACGGGCCTCTTCGAAGAGGTCAAGTTTACCTCCGACAGCAAGACGCTGCTCTTGACTTTGACGCCTTCCAGCCAGCTTTTCCCCATGCACTTGGAGAATGTGCCTCTTGTGCCGGGAAAAGAACTCGACGCCAAGATTCACGAGCGCTTCCCGCTTTATCGCGGCCTCTTGCCAGCCAGCGGCTCCATGCTCGAAGGAATCCGCCGGACATTCGAAGAGATGCTGGCGGCCAAAGGCGTCAAGGCAACGGTGAAAGCCGCTCTCACCAGCGGCCTGGGCCCGCGAAAGCTCACGGCTATGAACTTCACAGTCGTCTCGCCGGCGGTGCATATCGGCCACATCCAGCTTGCCGGCATCTCGTCCGCTATGCAAGCCAAGGCAAGCCTCCTGGCCGGCGGCCAAACCGGAAATGGCTTCGATACAGAGAACACAGCCATCGGTCTTCAGCACGTTTTCGAAGACCTCTACCAAGACCAAGGTTATGCAGCCGTGCAAGTCGATGTTGCCCAGGTTGATCCTCCCATCGTCTCGGATCAGTCCGTCGACATTCCCTATACAGTAACGATCAAGGAAGGTGGGATCTACAAGCTCGGAACCATCGACTTTCCAGCCAGCGCGCTGGTCGCGCGCGCAGATGTTGAGAGAATTCGGTCCAAATATCCGACCGGGTCTGGACGGTCGCTCGATCTATTTCTCCTGACCGTCCGCGACGCATACCACGCGAATGGCTATCTCGATTGCGCCATCGTTTCACACCCTTCCTTTAATGAGACTACTCACATCGTGAATTACAGCCTCGAAATCGCTCCTGGCTCGCAGTACCGGTTAGGCTCGGTCAAATTCGACGGAGCCTCCGACGTGATGGCCGCTAAACTTAAGCTCGCCTGGAAGATGGCGCCCGGCGACGTCTTTGACGAAAGCTACGTGTCAAACTTTGCGGCGCTGGCGCAAAAGAAAGACAAGTCCATGACGAAATGGATGCAGACAGTCGTCACCACCTACGACGTCAAGGCCGACCCTGCCATGCACGAGGTCAACTGCATCTTCCATTTTGCCAAAGCCGCTCAGAGCCCGCGTTAGCTACTTTCCAGCGCAAAAAGTCGATTTGCAGCGGGGCCAGAAAAGCAGAGTAAAGTTGCCAACAAAATCGGCGCGATCAACCTGATAGAAGATAGGTTCAGTTTGTGTGCCATTACACCTCTCCAGCCTCTTCCTTTAGTAGACAGCCGGTCTTTGTGGCGCCATACTACCCAAGCCTGATTCGGGAAGTCAACAGAACAGTGAAGCAGGCCTGCGCCGGGAAGCCGGTCTTCCTGCTATCTCGTGAATGAGGATCGCCCGCGAGCGGCCGGCGGTGAGCAGGACTGCCGGTGCGGAGCATTAGTGCGTCTGATTCGAGGGCACGGTCTAAAAACCGGAGAGGGTCTAATGTTTTCGCAAGAGAGGAGGGCGCTGCCAGTCGCGGTAGCGAGCCTAGCGCCTCAGAGCCGGCCATTTAATTGTTTGATCCGACAACCGCCAACAGCTCGTGCTTACCGTTATACCCTAAGATTCCAGCAGCGCCTGTGGAGATTCGTAGAAGGCTTCCCATCTCTTGTGGGATTGCTTCGCCCTGTTTTGGAGCACGGTATGCGCACCTTGCACGAAGAGTTTCCGCAGGTATTTGTTTCCACGTCTGCTGGGATCTGTCAACTTCTGCTTACCTCCGGTGGACTCCGGGCAAGTGGGTCTAACAAGGCGAGCGGATTTCAAAATTCCATGCCCCCACCGCCAAACGGTGGGTGGCCCTTCACCCTCGGATCATAGGCTCGCAGCGCTGCCAGTTTCGCGGGTGGTGCAAACTCCTCCCACGAGACCACCGGCTTCGCGTCAGGGAGCGCGGCGGCTGTTCTGAAATGCATGGTGATGATCTCCTGCGGCTTTAGCTGAACAGTGTACGCGCCGTTTCCTTTAAGGTTGAGGCGGTGCTTCCCGGTCAAGCTGGTGAGTGCGGCACCGCTGTGTGGCAAGTTCAGTTTCACGGTTGCCGAGCCGGGAATGCCGAGGACCTCTGCGAAGCGTAGTTCGATTTGGTCGCCTTCCCTGCGTAGAGCCTCGACAACGATATTGCCTGACGTCTCAAGAATGGGCGCCTGATCGCCGTCCTCAGCGTCTGCGAGCATGATGGGCGGCTGGTTGTACTCCCATGCGCGCATCGGGATTGAGGCATGTTCCCAAGGCTGGTCGTGCGGCAGCAGAGCGTACTCGCAAAGGTGCCGTCCTTTGCCGGTGGTCCAGGGGTTGTCTAACTTGTGGTACTGGTCGACGGCGTTCAGCAGGTAGATCACGGGCGTGTTCCCGTTTATCTCTCGACCCGTCAAGCCGCGGTCCAACAGCGCTATTCCTTCACCCGTGGCAAGCGAAAAATCCATCCATCGTACAGCCGGGACAATTCCGTTGTTCCACCCGGGTAGCCCCGGATCGGGGCGGCTCCAGCCACTGTGCGCGAAACCGTAGGGGATTCCGCGACGTACTTCGGTCACATTCCCGGCCAGCGGGAACTCCGCCACGACGACCGTGTAATCCGGAATATCGTTGAGCTCCGTCTCGAAGTCGATACGAGGGAAATCGTGATAGAAGCGCATGCGGCGAAGGAGTGTGCCGCCGCCGAAGAACCGGCTCTCAGCCTCGATGGTTGTTGCTACAGATCCGCGAAAGGCGCGCAGGGTCACAGGGCTCTTGTCAGATCGCATCAACTCGCTTCGGCCCGGCCTCGCGGCCATGTAGTCGCCTGGATTCGGTTCGAGCTTGGTGGGGCGCTCCGCGACGATCGCGTTGGCGTCTCCGGCAAGCAACTCTCGACCTGAGGACTTGAGTCTCAAACTGGCCAAGGCTCCCGTTCCCTGATTTACCTTGGCCACATAGTGCGTGGTCTCTATTGGTTGGGCCGGATCCACTGCGCGAGACTTCTCAGCCGGCTCCGGCGTCAATGCAACAACGGTAATCGTCATCGAGGTGATGGTTGGACTGGCCAGCACTCTTCCATCCGGCTGGATCTCAGAAGGCACGCCTTCAGGAACTCTGCCGTCCGGCACCGCGAGCAGCACCGGGTCGCTTCGCTTCCAGTTCAGCGGATTGAAGAAGCCGACCCTGCTGCCTCTGCGCGCGAGCGCGGTGCCTGCGCCGCGCAATGTCTTTTCACACGCCGCCGTAACCCAGTTGAAACGGTCGCGCACGTCCCACGAAACATCGCTCTCAAAGACCATGCCGCCGGCCGAACCCCACAATGTATTGCGATCCATGTTCAGCAACATAAGGATCCACGCGTTATACAACTCCTGAACCGGATAACTGTATCCGGCTCGCAGACTCGCTGCCGTGGCCAGCATTTCGGCCGCCTGCAGCATCTGCTCGTTGCGCCTGTAAAGACTCTTCACCTCGGCGTTCTCTATCCAGAAAGCGTCGAAGTCGTAGGCTGTGCCCGCGTGAGAAGTGGGAATCTCTATTCTTCCCGCCTGAACCCCGGGCAGCACAGCGTCGACGTACTTGCTGAGCGTGCAGAAGCGGATCCTGCTCGCTCCCCCCATTGCGTCCCATTGACTGAGCAAGCCGCTGGGGTATTGCTTCACCTCGGGGGCGCATGAATAGTCATCACCGCCGCCCAGAATGAGCACCGGCGCGCCGGCCGGGGTGATGGCATCCTTCGAGGCGAACTCCCGTTCGAGCTGCTGCAGCTGTTCGAGCGTCAATGGCTGTTTACTTTGGAAGATCGAGCTGGCTTCGCTGTAATGGCCAGGACTCAACGTGAGCATTTTCGATCCATCGGGTGAAACCGACCAGAACATGGATTTTCCGGTGGGATTTTTGCGCGTGTAAACCATCGCGTCAAGGCCCAGGCCGGACGCGATCTGCGCCATTTGCTCATGAGTTCCGCACACATCAATCATCCATGCATACCGGGGACGAAGATTGAACATGCTCTGGTACCAGCGCAGCGCGAGAACGCCCATGCGGACGAGCGCTTCGCCACCTGAAATATTGATCGTCGGTTCCAGAAACATCCCGTTCACCAGTTCCACGCGGCCCTCCGCGATCCGCTGTTTCAGGTCGGGTATGCGTTCCGGTCTGAAGTTCTGGATTGCAATGATGTTGTTAATCTCCGAAAGTACGAAGGCATAGTTCGGGTCAGTATCCACGCGGTCGAGGTGCGTCAGGTAGCTGTTTGCACAGTAGATCCGCTCACGCGAGAAGGTCGTGAGCCAACCGCAGCTGGCAGGGTGAAAGTTGGGAACGATATAGACCTCGCGCCGGGTGGTTGAAGGCAGTGTCTGGCCCACAACAGCCGCCGAGCCGCATGTTCCCGCCAGGAGCAGAAACTCTCTTCTGCTCAATGCCTCCCTTCTTCCGTGGCTTGATTCGTGCTGTCCCGCGCGCATTGTCTTCACTGCGAGTCTCCTTGTCCAGCCTCTCTATTCTGTGGTTTTTTGACAGGCTTGCCGCGTGTGGGAACATGATATCCCCCACACCTGCACCCAGGCGCAATGTGCGAAGTGGAGATGGTGGCGACTCGGGCCATTCGCCCGCAATCGCCTCGGGAATCACCGGGCGGTGGCCGAAAACCGGATAGGGTGGGGTTGGCGGACACTCAGCAGTAGTTCAAACGACCGGCTTCACTTCGGCTTTGGTATCGGACAGTGGCCGCCCCGAACCTCAAGCCTTCGGACGTGGATTCACTACACGACTCTGAAAACGTGAGGACTTGGGTGCCACGAGCTTCCGACTGAAACGCAATCCAGCCCCCTCCCGTACCGGTCTTGATCCAGATTTGATCCCCGATGCTGTTGTGGAGAGTGATCGCGATTCGGGCTCAGTTCATTCGTCACGTCGAGTGGAAGTCCGTTTCAAACTTGGAGCAGGAACTGATATGCCTGCCAGACGGCCCCCAGTTCATCCCCGCTCGCAGTCCCATCTTGCTCGATGAAGATTTCCTTCACGCCAGCCTTTTCAGCGCATCGAGCAGCTTCTTCCAATCCGTTGTTCCCTGGCCGAACGGTGCATACTTCGGAAAATTGCTCGTGACGGTCGGCGTAAACGGCGTGGCCCATTCTTTCACATGGGCGAGTTCAAATCGATGTGGGTACTTTTCAAGATAAGGATAGGGGTCGCCACCACCGGCGATGAAATTGCCGATGTCGAATTCGTTGCCCACCACCGCAGGATCGGTCAGGCGCAGCACTTCATCGAACGCTACGAGGTCGCCGTACTTCTGGGCTTCGATGTTGTGGTTGTGATACGCAAACCGCATTCCTGCATCGCGCACACGAGCGCCGATGGCATTGAATCGCCCCGCGCTCCATCGCCAATCCTCAAGCTCGATGTGGTCGAACGGATTGCCAGACGCAGCCTTGCCGGCGCCCGACGAAGTGGCTGGTTTGATCGACGGCACGGCGGCGATCATGTACGGCATTTCGATTTCGCGGCAGAAATCGATCATGCGGCGGACTTCGTCGTCGGACATGGTCGCCAACAGACAATGCGCACCGCTTGCCGTGAGGCCGGCGTTCGACAGGCTGGTGCGAACTTCTTTCGCCGTGCGGTCATAAAAGCCCGCGAATTCAACGTTCTTGATGCCCACCGCCGAGACCTTGGCTAGCGTGCCGTCGAAATCCTTGGCCAGCAGACCGCGAAGAACATAAAGTTGAACGCCGAATCTGTTCGGGCCTTCGGGCACGGCCCCGGAGAATCGAGACGATGCCATCGCGAGTGCTCCCACTGCGCCTGTTGCGAGGAAATCGCGTCGCGAAATCACCTGTCCCCTCCTCAATCGAAGCATTCCCGAATGATATCGAAACCAGCAGACTACCTCCAGTGGAGTCAAGCCAACTTCGCGTGGTTGGGGGTACCCGTCAATGATCAAGTGTGGAGTCGATGCGACCGGAGTCTCGTGGGGACCGAATCGAAGCGGATGCTAGTCTTTGCCGAAGAAGTGATTTGCCTGCGCGAGTTCCGGAAGATCTGGATCGGCGTGGCTGCAGATCGTGAGCAGCCTGCGGTAATGCTGCTCCGCAGCACCCCTTAATCCTGCCTCCTGGGCAGAAACAGCGGCGCCGTATTCCGCTCTGAGGCGTCCCGGGGTGGATTTCAGTGCCGATTCATAGACCGCCAACGCGAGCTTCGGTTGCTTTGCCAAAAGCAACATATCGCCCAGCATCTCCGGCGCAGGAGCGATGGAGCCCGGACTGACAGGCGATTTTTCGGTTGCATCTTCCATTGCTGCGGCTGTTCTCATCTCTTGCAAGGCCGCACTGTGATCACCTCCTGCCCACTTGATCCAGGCGTTCACAATCTTCAATTGAATATTCACCTGATCCGCATCGTCATTGCCGCTCTTCGCGAGTGCGTCGCGCAAGGAGAGCAGCGGTTGCATTGCTGTCTGCGCCGCCCTGATGTCCCCGAACCTGGCTGCGCCCAGCGCACGGGCGAAATAAAGAGTTGCCTTTGTCGACGCATATGCGTCCCCTGGGGAGTTTTGCGAAGGCAAAGGAAGCGCCGCGGCAACGCCCCACTGCTTACGCTCGATCCAATACCGTGCTGGTATGGCAGATGTCGCGTAGAGCCCGGCATATCTGGCCGCATCGCCCGGATCGACAACGGGAAGTTCTTGGGTCAGTTTGCGGGCTTCAGTTAAACGCCCGGTTTGCAGATACGCATAGACAAGGTAATCCAGGGCGTGTAACTCGTCGCCAGCCAGGTTTTGTTTGCGCGCACTGGCGACCGAGGCGAGGTTTGAGGTAATGGATTCCTCCCATAAACCCAGCCTTGTAAAAATATGAGAGGGCATATGAAGTGCGTGAGGCGAGTCCGGTGCAATTTGGGAATAACGCTGCGCCGCATTCAAAGCCTGCTGAGCCAGCGCCGGATTATCGTTGGCATGGATGATGTAGTGCGCGAGACCCGGATGTCCCGGCTGCTGCAGGAGGATAGGTTCGAGAATTTGGGTCGCCTTCTTTTGATTCGCGTAAGTCTTGTCATTGCGGGGAGCATTAGCGATCAAAGACAGGGCGTAAAAGATGGCCGCTTCGCTGTCCTGCGGATACCGACTGTGCAGCGACTCCATCGCAATCTCATACCGTTTGGCGCGGACGCCGTGACTTTCTGAGCCTCCATTTTGATAGAAACCCTGAATGGCGCTCAGATAGTCGCGTTCCCTTTCAGTTTTCGGTCCCATCGATAGACCTTTTTGAGCGGCTTCCAGGCCGATCCTCAGATCGTCCTCAGTCGGCGGATCCCACAATTCGCGGTAGTGGCTCATCGCAATGCCCCACTCCGCCATGCTGCACTTGGAATCCTTGCTCAGGACGTCTGCAAATAACTGCGCTGACTTCCGGTAGCCAAAGGAATGTAAGGTTGCCACCGCCAGATTGAATTCGTCGTGCACCTCAGGACTGCATGAGGTGTCGAATTGGACGGTTCCCATTCGCTCAGACTGGCCCGACTCGTGATCGTGCTGTCGCGCACATTCCACCCGGACCGGTGTAAATACCAAGAAGGCCAGGAACAGTCCGAAAACAAAGCGCAGCATAACCCATGTCTCCTCAATCCATTGATCATAGTAGCTGGTCTCGGGGGTCTTGCCCTGGCGACTTCAGGCCAACGCGCGCTTCCTGGATGATCTTTGTGGAAACGCGGATTGGCGACTTGGCAATAACTGAAGATATTCATGTCGGGAAAGCAGGCAAAGAAGAAGAGAGACGAAAACAGTACGATATCCTCTTAACCCGCGCCAACCAGCTTCAAGTAATCGGGCTCATCGGCGATCGTCCGATGGCGAAAGGCGCGTACAATTTTCCGCTCCTTCAGAAAGAACACGCCCGGCATCTGATCCGCATCTTCCTTAATCATGCCAATTCCATACTTGAACATCGCGCCCTGGAGCCAGCCCTTCCAGACAGTCGGATTCAAAAAGTGCAGATAAGGGTTGGTGCGCGACAAGGCAAAGGCGGGAAGCTGATATAGCGTCGCCTCCGGATTGCTGATCCTCTCCACATCGGAGAGATTGTAGTAGTCGAAGTAAGGTTTCGCCCGTTGCGGAGAGCCGAGATGCGCAAAGACAGGACGCACACCCTTCGCCTCAATCTGCGACCGCGCCTGGGAAACGCGGTCCAGAGCCTGTGCACAGAAAGCGCATGCAAAGTGGCGAAGAAAGACGAGCAAAACCGGCGATTGATCCACCAGATCGAGCAGAGACCTGCCCGCCTCCGTATGAAACTCGCGCAAGGAGTCTGCGAGATTCGATCGCTCATGTGACTGGAGCGTCGCTGTTGTCATTTAGTCCACTCCAATCCCATCTTCGAGTGGTTCGAGGTTTGAGCGCACCGAACCAATAGGTTCGTGGCTTTCTGACAGCGAGTGCCTGTTCCCGACCCGCAATTCATCCTCAACAATGTCCGCAGCCCGCTGCAATCCGTCCACGTGCAGCATTGAAGCCTGTATGCTCCGCGCCGCACAACGATACTGTTCATTTTCCAGAACAGTGCGCAGCGCTGAGCGCAGCCGTTTCGCAGTCAGCCTGTGCCTGGATACGACCACACCTGCTCCTCGCGCTGCAACGCGGGCCGCAACTCCGGGCTGATCGTTACCCAGCGGGATGCACACCAGAGGCACGCCCTCTGCCAGCGACTCCAGCGTGGTGTTTAGCCCGGCGTGCGTGATGACAGCCGCTGCCCGCTTTACGATCTCGAGTTGCGGCGCGTACTTGACCACCAGTGGATCGCCGCTTAGAACGCCCAGCCGCTCGGGATCGAGCCCGCCGCCAAGGGAGATCACAAGTTGAACATGAAGACCCGCGCATGCGTCTCCTATGACCCGGAAAATATCCTGCGATCCGTTCTGCAGCGTGCCAAGTGACGCATATACCAATGGCCGCCCATCCAGTCGGTTCCATTCAAAGTCAACACTGGGCCGCTGTCCAGGATCGACAAACGGGCCAGTGTAATGGAGAATCGAAGGCCGATCGCCAACTTCAAACTCAAGCGCCGCCGGTAACTGTGCGATCTGGGCCAGCGGCGACAGCGCATCGGTGGAGCGCTTGAAGGGCTTCAGACCCCACGCCCGGCGCTGGTGGTTAACCGCCGAAAAAATGGGCGCGGCCATGCGAGACAGTAACCAAAAGCCTAGCCGGTTGCGCAACCGGCTGATCCAACCCTGGCTCGCGCTCCATCCAAAACAAAAGGGTGGAATCCGATCGTCCTGGACCAAGGGCGGAAAGCACGCAATCGATATGTAGGGTAGTCCAAGGTACTCCGCCACACTGCCGCCCATGTCCGCTTCGTCAACCAGTAGGGCATCTACCTTGGCGCGGCGAACTGCCTGTGGCCCGTCGCGGAGAATCATCAGCGCGGTGTTCCTGACCCGCTCGACTGTGAAGCGGAAGGTTGCGAGACCTCTGTGCTCGCTCAAACGCTGGTCCAGTTTCTTCAACGTACCCGGCGGATAATCGCTCTCGCCAATCAGGCAAAACTCGATTCCGGCCGCTTTCACCGGGGCCTCGATGTCGGCAATCCCAAAGATCACTACTGTGTGACCCCGCTGCCGGAGACGGCGCGCCAGCGCGGTGATTGGATTGATGTGGCCAGTCCCGGGAAAGCAAAATGCGCCAATCCTTGCCATGCTTTAATTCCACCCCTGCTTGATGAAAGGAGTCACACTTCCTATACGCGGCCAGTACTTATTTGGATTGCTTCGACTAGCGCGGTGAGCGAAGAGGCTGCAGGCGTGGAGCCGCTTCGCCACCGATCTCTACGCAACGACGATGGGAACGAATCGGCTACTCGCCCCTGGCTGCGCGCTGGTGCTGCACCGTGTCGGTTACGTGCTGGTACTTCACGGCCTTTCCTGCATCGTTGAAGACCCAGAGATGTCCTTCATAAGGAAATGTGTATTGTTTGCCGCTCGCGACGTGCGTTACATCGAACGCGACGAGCACGAAAACCTTGTTGCCATTCGCGAAGAAGGTGTGCGGCTCGAAGCGCTGGAATGAGAGCGGCGTCAGGCTTTCAAAGAATGCCGGGATATTCGCAGCGCCGCGGCGCGGCTGCAGCCACGGAACACCAGGAGTGGAAACCTCAACGTCCCACTCGACGTTCGGGTCCAACTTGTCGATGATTGCCGGGATGTCTCCGCGGCCAAACGCTTCATAGATCTGCTTGACGGTGTCGATGTTGCTCATGATTAACCCCCTTTGATTTCTTTTGTGCCTAAGCGGAGGGGAACTCCTCGCGCTGCTGGGAATCGGGGCCTGCGAGCTATCTTCTGCCTTCCCCGAGGCCAACCCCTGGCGAAGAGCATGCCGGATCGCAAAACTGCGATCACCACCTTCGTGATCGATCAGCTAAGGTTACACGTGGAATTGAATGCGCGTAAAGAATGGATTCGCATTCGCGGATGTTGTTTATATGTAGGGTCTTGAAGGATTATCTCGCTGGATCGGTACCGGAAAACGCCGATTGGACAGGGCATCGTTAGGCACCAGTTCGCACCCTGAATTCCGGACACTGGGCGACTTACGGTGAGCAGTACTTGTGTGGTGGCTGTATGCGTTGGCGATTTGGTTTAAACCGGGAACGGATCGTAGCAGTATTGCTGACTCCGTCTAGGATGCAGCCATTTGACAGGGAAGTTGCGGCCTCAGTCGAGTGGAAACGGGACGATCGACCGGAAGCCCAACTCTCCTCACCTACGAAGGGGAAAGGCTGGGCGTAGTTTTAGGCAGGCATTCGGAACGGTGTCAAGAACTGCCGGAGGGTTGACGCAGTGCGATATTCGATGGGACTCATGACGTTTGTGGCATTTGTGGTAGCCTGTTTTCCTTGAGTTTGGACTGGCTGACGGGATATTGATTTGAGATCCCCCTGGCCGCAACCCCAATGGAGCCGAGCCGCCTTTGCGACTCCTCCTTTCACACGCGGGAACGGTGTTTTATTCGTGGCTGCGAACACTCGAATGTCCACCCAAAAGGCTGCCGATCGCGAGATTTCGCGAGTTCCAAAGCTCCCGGAAGTGGCGGGAGACTTGCGGGACCGAGCCTTCATTGGTACCTCCGGTTGGGCCTATTCGAGCTGGAAGCCGGGATTCTATCCCCAGGCGCTTCCTCACAAGAAGTTCCTGGAATACTACGCAACTCAATTGAACTCGGTTGAGGTGAACTACACCTTTCGCCAGTTGCCGACTGAGAGCATGCTTAAGGGCTGGCTGGCCGCGAGCGGTGCCGGCTTCCGCTTCTCGTTTAAAGCGCCGCAACGGATCACTCACATCCTTCGACTCAGGGACTGTTCAGACACAATCGCCGCCTTGTCGCGTGCACTCATGCCGGTCGTGGCTGCTGGACGCATGGGTGTGGTACTCTTCCAGCTTCCGCCCAACCTCAAGGTCGACGTACCTCGCCTCGATTCCTTCCTTGTGGACGCGAATCCGTGTGGGCTGCGGATGGCTTTCGAATTTCGGCACAGCACATGGTTTTGCGATGAAGTGTATGCCATACTGCGGCATCATTCTGTCGCCCTCTGCGTTGCCGAGAGCGAAGATCTGGAGACGCCGGATGTTGCAACCGCCCCCTTCACGTGCTACCGGTTCCGTAAGAGTGGCTACTCTC
>OBLU010001382.1_pt1 | contig 22650 bp, 19 predicted proteins | sample 1518681 | NCBI WGS metagenome assembly OBLU01 (sample SAMEA3539304, study PRJEB22396) | soil metagenome | biome: tundra; feature: field; material: soil | place: USA | collected 2010-05 | depth 0.15 m
CCATCAGCAATTGACCGGTGGCGGCGGTGGCCGGATCGAGTTGAAGGCCCACATTGAGCATGGGGCACTTCACCGGATGCCCGCCCATGCCGCAGTCCCTGTGCCAGGGCAAGTCCGCCAGACCTCCTGTGGAGCCCGGCACTTTGATCACGACCCCATTCCCGTCCAATCGGTCGAGGGCATCACGAAGGTCGGCGCCACCGAGGGCGGCGATGCGGAGGAACCTTCGGTCGGCACCGAGGCCGGCAATGAGGGCCGACTGTTCATTGAGGTAGTTGACCCGGTTGCACACGTCTCGTCCATTGACCGTCGTCCACCACGACCGCCGATCGTCGGGTCGAGCGGCGGCAACGCCCACGGCCACGTCGGCTCGGATCGCTTCGATCTCGTCGGGTTCCATGACGCCCCGGAGATGGACGAAGCCGGCGCGGCGGAGAAAGTCAGCGATCTCTTCATCGCCGTCGTCGAGTGTGAAGGTCCGCGTGCAATCCAATTCCCGACCGGCGCCGTCCCGCACCGGCTCGGGATCGTCGATCTCATAGAGCTCCTGCCCGTCGAGGGCAACACGGAGGAGTGGTTCCCAGCGTGCCAATTGGCCGAAGCTGCCTCTCGTGACCGCCAGTTGGTCGGAGTACAACAGCGCGAAACAGGTCTTGAGTTCCCACACGAAAGAGCACCACTCGTCGTAGGGAACTTCCGCCACCGTATGGGCCTCAGCGCATCCCGCCGCGACGGTAAAGCCGGAGCCTGATGGCAGGTAGGTATAGGACCGGCCATCGGTGAGTTGGAAGGCTAGCGGCCGAACCGCAGCGATCTCGCTGACCGGAAAGTTGGGTCCTCGGGCCTCGAGGAGGGCCGGAAGCTCGTCCCGATGAAATCGATCAAAGTCGATGGGTCCGAATCGTTCGGTCGCCACTCCGTGAAGGTAGCAGCCAACCACCGCCTGAAGGCTGGAGAGCTCCCGGCGTCGCCGATCCGGATGGCCGGATCGGAGCCCTCGTTCACGGTGGTGCCTCGGTGCGCTGAGGTCCATCGGATGCCCCGCGGCTGGACTCCGTGCGCCTCACTCCTCCTTCAACGCCGGTTGGACCGAGGTATACCTAGGGACAATTCCGGTGTGCCTACTATTGGGAGCGGCATCTGCCGCAAGGAAGTCCGACCGGGCAAAGGTGGACGTGGTTGCACTCATAGTCGTACTTACCGTGTTGGTGTGCCTGCTGACCATTTTGGTGGCCGGCCTCTTGCGCAGCCACGCCGACATCCTGCGCGCGCTGCATTCGCTCGGCGCCGGCGTGGGGGATCCGACCTCCGGCGACGAGGCGCAGTCGGCACCGATCTCGCTGAGCCCGTCGGCTCCGCCACTCCCCGGCGAGCGGAACTCCGTCAGTGTGTTCGATCTGTCGGGCGCGACGCCGTCAGGTGACGCCATCGCGCTTGCCGTGGCGGGCGCCGACCAGCTCACCCTGATCGCCTTCCTCTCGTCGGGCTGCAGCAGCTGCGCCGGGATCTGGAAGGCCATGGTGCGATCACATGGAGACCTGCCACGCGACGTCCGGCTGGTCGTTGCCACCAAGGGACCTGAACTGGAGAGCCCACCCGAGGTGGAGGACAAGGCAGCGGGGGGAACCTTCCCAGTCGTCATGTCGACGGCGGCCTGGGGCGACTATGAGGTGCCGGGTGCACCGTTCTTCGTCCTGGTCGACGGTCGGCGGAGCCGACGAATCGGCGAGGGCATCGCCAATACGTTCCCCCAAGTCCTCGACCTCGTTCGCCGGGCCCAGCGGGAGATCCCCGAATCTGACGACAGCAACCACAGCCGCGCCTTCGCCTTGGGCCTCGACGGGCCCCAGCGCGAATCGGCCAATGACGAAGAACTCATCCGCGCCGGCATTCACCCCGGTGATCCGAGCCTGTACCCACAGTCACACGATGACGTGTTCGGCGTGGGCAAGGTTCCCGCACCAAACGACGGGGCATAAGTGGCGTTGTCGGCACATGGGATCGGCGCACAGCTGCCGGCGGGCTTTGAGGGCCGGATCTTTGTGCGGGCTTCGGTCGGTGAGGAGATCAGCCGACCGGTGGCGCAGTTCGCCACCTTTCCCATTCCCCAGGGAATCGGTGACTTCGGCGGAAACACCGAAACCAGCCTGGGTCCATCCGACATTTTCGCCGTCCTCTTCGAGTACGGTCCTGAGAGTGTGGGAACCGCGTTGTTCGCGGCGCAGGGCATCCCCTCAGGCCTGACGACGATGGACTTCCTTCCCTACGTGATGCGTCCGGGTGTCGGGGGCAGCCTAGGCATCCAACGGTTCTTCACCGCGGCCGGTCGTCCCTTCATGTTCTACGCCCGGCTCGGAAGTCTCCAACAGCAGGCCGCGTTGGTCCAGCAGGTGAACCAGCTGCTGGCCAACCTGGTCATTCAACCCGTCGCGTCGACACCGTTGGCGGCGCCCACCACCTCAACCACCGCCCCTTCATCGACCACCACCGTCGCTCCGACATCGACCACCACCACTTCGTCACCGTGATCGGTCCGTATCTCATCGCGTGTGCCCTGCTCGTCCTCGCGGGAGCCAGTAAGTCGGTCCGTCCCGCCAACACCGTGCGGGCCTTGGCCGGCGTCTTCCCCTACCCTCGTTTCCTGGCCCTGACCGTGCCGTTGCTGGCCGCGGGAGAGTTGGCGCTCGGGACGGCGGCCATCATCTGGCCGGTGCCGGCGTTGGCCGCAATGGTGGCCGTTTCGTATGCCGTCTTTGCCGGATTTGTCGTCGTCATCCGGCTGCGCCACGGCTCGGTATCGAGCTGTGGATGTTTCGGCACGCCCGACACGCCGGCGACATGGCTGCACGCGGTGATCAACGTCTTCCTGGCCGCGTCCAGCGCCGCTCTTGCGGTGAACGAACCGGGCGGGAACATCGTGACGGTGCTCAGGTCCCAGCCGTGGCACGGGTTGCCTCTGGTGTTGGCCGTCCTGGTGGGAACCTGGCTGGTTGTCCTCGCCTTCTCGAGCCTGGCGCAGCTGACCGCGGTCCGCCGCACCCTGGCGGCGCGTCCGGGGGGATCACCCTCGTGACGGTGGTTGAGCGGGCGTCGAAATTTCTCGAGAAGCGGGTCTCGCGACGCAGCTTCATCAATCGCTCGGCCTTCATCGGCAGCGCGGTCGTTGCCGGGAGTGGCGTCGATCTCGTGCTCAAGCCGGGAACCGCGTACGGGGCCATCTGTAGCTGCGCCGGGGACTCCTGTGACTGCGGCTCCACCTGCTGTTCTGGCTACTCCGAGTTCTGCTGCACGCTCAACGGGGGGTACAACTTCTGCCCGACCGGGACGATCATGGCGGGGTGGTGGAAGGCCGACAACTCCTCCTTCTGCGGCGGTCCCCGCTACTACATGGACTGCAATGCGCAATGTGCCTGTGGCTGTCCCAGCGGGTCAGGATTTTGTGCGCCGGGATGCGACGGGGTCAACTGCGGATGCGCGTTGGGCAACTGCAACAATTTCGTCTCGGGCTGCTTCCAATTCCGCTATGGCCAGTGCAATCAGGACGTCGGCTGCATCGGCCGGATCGTGTGCCGTGTCGTCGCGTGCGTCCCGCCCTGGACGGTCGACCCGACCTGCACCACGACCAACGCCGTGGACGACGGCACCGCCGAACAGAACGTCGCCTGTTGGACCACAGCTCCGCCGTCACCACCACCCCCACCACTACCACCGGAGGAATTCATGCCCGTCGCCGCTCCCATCTCGTTTGCCGGACAGTTTCATGTATTCCAGGTCAACGGCCAGAGCTTGTGGCACAAGTGGTCAGCCGATGGAAGCAACTGGGGGAACGAGAACGTGTTCAGCGCCGCGGGAATTGGCCAACCCGGCTTGCCTAATCAGCTGCCCGGGGTTTCCACCTCCAATAACCATCTTCTGGTGGCCGTCGAGGACAACACCGGAAGAGCTTGGTTCTTCAACCAGGCCCTCGGTGGTCCGTGGGGGGTGAGTGAGCTGCCATGACACCATTCCTCGTCGTTCTCGGATTGGCGGTCGCCATCAGCGCCGCCGCCCGTTCCACCTGGTCCCCGTGTGGACTCTCCATGCTGTCCAGCCTGACGCCGCTGGCCGAGCGTGGGCGCGGACACCGCTATCGCACCACCGCCGCCTGGTTCATTGTCGGTGGGCTGATCGGTGGGTGTGCCCTCGGAGCCACGGCAGCGCTGTTCGCCCTGGCCGTGAGAGCCATGGGGCCGTCGCACAACATCGTGCTCGGCGTCGTCGCCCTGGCGGCGCTGATCGCCTTAGCCTCCGACCTGGAAATATTCGGATTCCGACTCCCGATTCACCACCGACAGGTCAACGAGCGCTGGCTCGACCAGTTCCGAGGCTGGGTCTACGGAATCGTGTTCGGGTTCCAGATCGGCATGGGATTGGCGACCTACATCATGACGGCGGCTCTATACCTTTTGATCGTTGTGGCCTCGCTGTCCCAGAGCGTCGTCGTCGCCCTCACGCTGGGCGCCGTGTTCGGGCTCGTCCGGGGCCTGGCCGTCTTGCTCGGGCGCACCATCACGAACCCAGAGACACTGCGCTCGTTTCACCGGCGATTCAGCGCCGTCGGCCCGCAGATCCGGCTGGTCACCATCGCGGTCGAGGGAGGTTGCGCCGGGGCCTGCGTTGTCGCGGTCGGGGCACCGACACTCCTCGCCCTCGCCATCGGTTCTGTCGTCAGCCTCTTCGTCTACGTGACCAGTGCTGGGGGTCGACTCCGCACCACCCTCTCCTCGGAGGAGACACCATCGCCAACCGCAGGCCTGGCACCAGGCGCCATGGTGCCGACAGCGGGCCAGCAGCTGGATCGGCCTGCCGGTGCCACCACACGGGCGCGCGAACGGATTCGCAACCGGACCTTGTCGGCGCGGTGAGGTCCGCGACGGCGAGCTTGGTCAGGACGTGACGCCGGGGCGCGGGGAACTTCCGAATCCGCGGCGAAGTCGCCAGTATGCGCTCGTGGCGGGGGCAGTGATCGTGGTGGCGGCATTGGTGGCCGGTGGGCTTTACCTTGCCAGTTCGGGCCAATCCAACAAACCGTCCGGGCAGTCGTCGGCGAAGCCACCGCAGCATCAGACGACCGTACCGAAGACGACAACCAGCGCGACCGCATCGACGACGACGACTTCGACCGCTCCGGCGGGCATCACGACGAGCGTCTCGGTCAGCCTTCCCGTCGTCACCTGCCCGACATCATTCGCCACTCCGCCGTCCAACCCACCATCAATCCCGAAATTCATGCAGGTCACGGTGCCCAATGACCTGGCCAACCAGCTGTATGTCTACACCGATCAGGACAGCATCATGGCGCTCGTCGCGCCGAGCGGCTGGGTGTGCCATGCGGACTACAAGACCGACGGCTCGGGCGGAGTATCCGTGTACCCGGGGGGCGAGGTCCTCCCTCCCTCACCACTAGCTCCGGGTGCAACCGCCCGGGCCATCGTGGCATCGCAGACCGGCGGGTGCGCAGGGTGTGCGGTCCTGCAGGCCTGTCCTCTCTTTGCCACGGCGGCGACCGCGTACCAGAGCGTATTTTCCAAACCCTGCCCCACCGCACGTCCCTCATCCGAAGCCGTCGCCCCGGTCAGCGCCTCGACGGTGAGCTTTTCCGATCCGCCCGGGGCGTCGGGTAACGGGATTCCTTCAGGGGGGGCTTACCCGGCGCACGGGGTGATGACGTATCACCCTCAACCAAATGCTTCGAGCTGGCTCGACACCTGCACCCTGCCCAGTAGTGACCAGCCGATCTGTACCGTCGCCTTGAATCGCTTCATCGCGTCGTACGGGTCTACGTAGCGGGACCGCACATGCGTGTGGTCCGCCTCGTGACTTCGGCGGACGAGTCGAACTGTGATCCGGCTCTCAATCCGCCGCCCCGTCCTCGTGCCCTCCTGCCACGCCCCGGCCGCGCTCGCCCGCCTCGAGAAGTCGGCCGATCTCGGCCACTTCGGCCTCGACCGAACGGGCGAACCACGTGCCGGCCACGAGATCGTGCAGCCATCCGAGGGGACCGTGGCCGATATCGAGCTCCTCGACGTGGTGGATACGCGTGCCCCCGTCGACGGCATCAATCTTGAACCAGGCGTGGAGACGTCGGGGCACTCCGTGTTCCAGCGTGACGTCGATACTGGAGGGCCGCTCCCATCGGTATCGGGTGATCACCGACCCACGAAACCGACCGAGGAATTTCCCATCTTCGCGGGCCAGCATGCCGTCGGGCGTGTCCGCCAGCTTGGTGACCCAGATCATCTTGGTATCGGCCTTGGTGTACTGCGCCGGATCGAGTACAAAGTCGAAGGCCTGGTCGGGGGTCACCCCCGTGGCCACCGTCGTGCCCTCACCCCTGACCATGACCTGACCACCTGTTCATTTTTGGCCCCTGCATAGCCGACGGAACCCATCAGGGACGTTGCAGGCCCTTTGAGTGTTCACGAGCATCGAGGCTATACCGGCGAGTGATCAGGCGGCCGCTTACCTGCGCTGTGGCGACTCGCGATCCTGGTGACGCTTCGGTGCCCCGCGCTGAGGGAAGTCACTGGGGTCGGTCGCGGATTTGGACGCCAGTCAAGATGCAGCACGGAGATTCGAACGAGATGGAGTTCGCTTGATTCGCCGCTGGCGGGCGACGACGAAAGCGCAGATGACGCGCATGTCCAAGGGATCCATCCAGGAAGCGTGTCAACTGGCCGTGGGAATCAAACCTCTGTGGCATCCTGTCGGCTCACCCGGTAGTGGCGAACCTGCGCATGGCTTTCTGGTAGGCCAGAGGAGCCAAAGTGCGGGCCATGGGCGCCAGCAGCGGCAGCACTGCCGCGTTGATGTCGATTCTCGGCCCCCCCATTCGGTCAGCAACCAGGGCTGCCACACCGTCCGCCGTGCGTCGAACCAGCCTGGGGGGAAGCGAGCCACCGTCCTCATTGCCCGACAATCCCATGGCCGTGGGAACCCAGCCCGGGTAGAGCAGGTGGACATGTACCCCGGATGGACCCACTTCGTGGGCTACCGATTCGCTGAAGGCGGAGATGGCGGCCTTAGACGCGGCGTAGGCACCCTGCCCGGGCTCTGGCGCCCGGGCTGAGTCAGAGGACACGTTGACTACGATGCCCGATTGACGTTGGACCATGCCTGGTAGCACGGCCAGGGTGCCGGCGACCGTACCGAAGAAGTTGACGTCGAACACGCGCCGGACCGTGTCGAGTTCGCCCTCTGACGCCTCCAACATGAGATCGATCCCCGCGTTGTTGACCAAGACGTCGATCCCTCCCCGTTCATCCTCGATACCGGCCAACGCCTCGCGGTAGGAGTCGGTGTCGCCCACGTCGCAGATTTGGGTGGCACTCCCGGGTGACCGCCGAGAGAGCTCGCCCGCGACCTGGTCGAGCAGGGTGCGCCGACGGGCCAGCCCGATGACCGATGCGCCGCGTTCGGCCAGGGTCAGCGCCAGCGCGCGCCCAATGCCGGAAGAGGCGCCGGTGACCACAGCCACTTTTCCGTCATAGCGTTTGTGAGGTCGGCGGCGTCGCGTCACGGACCAAACACTACGTTCCCCACCGGCATGTGGGTACCGTTCGGACGGTCACCGGCGCCAACCTCCTACCGGATCGGCATAAGGCAAGGCGGGGTTCGGGCCGCACGCGCTTCCAGGGTCCTCGCCACCTCGCATCACCGGCTCGCAAGCCAAGAGGCATCCCGCTCACCTTCCTTCTAACATGACGATGGCATCTGCTTCAGGGTGTCGTGATGAGGGGGGATACATGCGAGCGAGAGCGTCTCTAGTTGAGTTGGCCGCTGTCCTGTGCGTGGCAGTGCTCCTGACCGCCCACACGGCCGGGGCCTCCGTGACGACGATCAAGACTCAGACGGGTAGCAGTGTCCCACTGGTGGCCGGTGGCGCGACCGGCAAGACGGGGTACCTGGTGTACTGGGACCAGAACGAGGAGGAAGACTTCGCGTCTATGCCCTCGGGGACCCGGGGCCAGCTTGTTCCCCCCTGGGATCCCAATGGACAGATGTGCTTGCTGCCCGACGGTCGATTCGTCGTTGGCTATGACCCCACGTTGCCGGCCCAAGACAACCTCGGCAGCGCCAAGCCGTACAAGCAACCGGCTGACGGCGAGGAGCTGGACGAGCCCAATGGCTCGTTTAGTGGACAGACACTCTACGTGCCGGGCCAGTTCAAAATGCCGGGTCAGGCCATTGGGAGTGACTCGCCCCCGACCTCCGAGGGAGTGTTCAACAACAATCAGACCTATACCGGGTGTGCGGTCGATAAGGCCGGCAATGTGTTTGGGAACGATATCGCCACCGCTCAAGGCCAGTATCCCCCGCCAAGCAGCGGGCGGTTGGTTGAGTGGTTCGCGCCGAATTACACGACCTCATGCATCGTGTACGGGCCAACCTCGGGAGGAGTAGGACCACATCACACCGATGGGACGGGCGGCCTGGCGCAACCAGGGACGATGGCCCTGGCCGACAACGGCGACCTGCTTGTTCCGAACGTTGGCACCTCGAGCGTGCTCCGCTTCTCCCATTCGTCCATGCCGACAAGCGCCTCGGAATGCCCGGGCGGGATATACGCGCGCAGCAAGGTCCACGTCTCTGCATTCGCCCAAGGTCTGTCGTTCCCGGCTGGGATCGCCAAGGACCCATCATGCGGCTGCTTCGCCATCAGCAGCTATATCGGGAGCCCGGGCATCAAATGGGTGACGAGTAACGGCCAGCCCGAGCCGGGTCGAGGTTCGGTTCCCGGTACGACGATCTCAGACCTCGGGAAAGACCCGAACCAATACAATCCGTTCGGCCTGGCCTTCGCTCCGAACGGCACGCTGTACTTCGTCGATATTCATGTCACCTGCACGGGAGGTCTGTCCGGTTGCGGGCCCGAAAACTACGGAGGTCGCGTGATGAAGGTGACCTTCACCAACGGCCAACCCTCCGTACCGGTGGCCATCGCGACAGGCTTCGACTTTCCGACCAGCGTGACCGTGTGCGTGCCGGCCAAGAGCGTGTGTCCCTATCCATCCGGGAAGATCAAGGCCCCCCTGTCGGGTCCGTCGGAGAATCCGGCACCCGACGCGGGACCCACGTCAAACGCTGCAGGTAAAGCCGGTTTTGGTTGACCCGAGCGCGGACTCAAAAAGTAACTGAGACGGCAATGAACCGCTGGACCCTTCGTGTCGGCCACACCCTGGCCAGTGGGTTGGTCGTGGCCATCGTGCTGGTCGGATGCGGCGGCTCGACTTCCTCGAGTGCCAAGGTGGTGCACAATGTCCGCGTGGCGCCCGGCCCGGGCGACTGGCCCACCTACGGTCACGATGCCCAACACACGTTCCACGGCCGCACCACGTTGACCATGGCGACGGTGAAGAAGCTCAAGGTGGCGTGGTTCTTCCCCACTGGCGACGCCGTAAGCGCCACCCCGACGGTGGTCGGCGGCACCGTTTATGTCGGTTCGTGGGACGGCTATTTCTATGCGCTGAACTACGAAACAGGCGCCCTGCGCTGGAAGTATCAGCTGAGCGCCCAGGACGCCGTCACCCCTTTCCCGGGCCAACATCCTCGTGCCGTCACTTCTGACGGCGGGCTCGTCACTTCCTCGGCTTGGTACCAGGTGGGCGACGCCACGCGTCCTGATCTCGTGATCTTCGGCGGCGGTTACACGCTGTACGCGCTCAACGCCGCCACGGGCGCACTGTACTGGCGCCACGACTACACCGGGCAGCCCGGCCAACCTCCCAACCCCAACAGGGACGGCACGCGCATCTTTTCCTCTCCGGTGGTGGTGGGGGACAAGGTGCTCTTCGGAACCGATGTCGACGGTCAAGACGGATACCGGGGGCTTGTCGCCGCCGCCAGCCTCGACACCGGCAAACCGGTATGGGAGTTCCAGACCGACGTCAACACCGCCGGGCGCGTGCTCAACAACGGCTGCGGAAGCGTGTGGTCATCGGGCTCGGTGCTGCCCCGTCTCGGGCTGGTCGTGTTTGACACCGCAGACTGCAACTTTTCCAACGCCCAGAACCTGTCTGATTCCATCCTCGCCTTGCACATCGATAATGGGCATCTGGCCTGGGTCTATCGACCGCCACTCCCGGGCATCGACTGTGACTGGGACTTTGGCGGTTCGGTAAATGCCGGAGTGGTCACACATGGGGACACCACGTTCCTCGGTGCGGGGTCCAAGGACGGAAGCTACTATTCGCTGGATCCGGCCACCGGCCAGCTTCGATGGAAGACCAACGTGGTCTTCGGCGGATTCTCCGGCGGGTTCATCGCCACCACTGCCTATGACGGGCACTATGTCTACGGTTCGACGGCCCTGGGCGATTTTGGCAAATTCGAGAAGGGCACTCAGATTTTGTGCGACCCGGGCAATCGCCGAGATACAGCCATGCAACAGCCGACGGTGCACGCTTTCAACGCCACCACCGGCGCCGTCACCTGGCAGGCCGACAACGCCGCTTCATTCGCACCGACCACTGTGGCCGGCGGTATGACTTTCAACGGACCGGCACTCGGTGGGAGCGTCCTGCAGGTGCGCGAGGCGGCCACGGGCGGACTCCTCGATTCAGTCGTCCTTCCAGGTCCGAACTGGTCCGGCGCGGCCACAGTGGGCAACGCCGTTGTCACTGGCGTCGGATCGTCCTACACCGCCCACCCGGCCGGCGTCGTCGCCATCACCCCTGGGGGGGCGCACCCAGTCATTAGGTCAACGGACTCCGCTACATCAGACCGTTCTGGAGCTGGATGAGTCTTTGGCCTATCGGCAACTCGGCGTGTGAGAGTCCAGCACCGGTCCAGCCACCTACGATATTCGGGTAGGGGAGGCCGCTCTGGTACGTTTCGATCCGCTCGTGCGGTGAGGAAACACTGGAGCGCGTCGCCTGGTCCACGCGATCGACCGGCCTTGGGTGACGGCAATAGCCTTTCCGAGCACCTATCGAGCAGGCGAGCATTGGCGATGGTCTGGTTCGTTTCGATTGTCGCCGTGGTTCCTTATGCCGCCCCGGCCCGTCAACGGGCAGTGATCACCATTTGCTTGCTCCAAATGTGCCGTCACATTCAGACCGACACGGTCGTGGACAACCCGCACCGGGAGGGCGTGAGTGCCCGACCCCTACGGGAGATAACAACCGTTCGGGTTGTCAATGTCTGTGAGGTAGAACTCTTCGTGACTGCAGGCGGGAAGGGCGTTGTCTGTCGAGATCCGGCGGGAAGCATTCCGGATAAGACCTCCAAGGGTGTCGCCCAACAGGGTCATGGCACCAGCGACAGCGATTGAAATCAGGCCAACGAGAACTGCATTCTCCAGATTCGGGCCTTCGCGGTCGCTGCGAGTCCTAGGCAACTGGGTGCTGTGAATGCCGCGGAGATTCGGGACCTTGTGCACGACCGCTGCGGTCACTTCGACTCCCTCCGTGTCCTAGACCACGACCTCTGGGTGTAGCTGCGCTGTCACGCGCACGCACAGCTCAGGGTCGCACGTCGTCTCTTTGCATCATGGAGGTCGCAAGGTGCAAGGCTGGGGCACTCCAGTTGCATCGCGGTTGCGCCTGATGTCGGCCTCGGCACCTTCCCTGCGAGGAATTGGTGCGCCTCGTTGGCGTCTCGGGGCGGTCGCCTAGTCGTGGACGACTGGTGAGCTCAGGTGGGCCGACGCTCGGCCGATGTGTCCATGAAAGCCGGACTACCAGGAGCGGGCGTGTGTTCCCGGTCGATTCGGATCACCGAACAGGTCGGGGGAGGGGCGATCTCAGTGGCGAAGTGTTTCAGGCGATGCGTGCGAGTTGAACCCGCTCAGATCGGCGCAGCCGCAACTGTCTTTTCCTCCCGCAGCGGACTCGATTGATCGACATCCACTTCGATACCCAGGTTGGGTACCACCCGGTCGAGCCACGAAGGCATCCACCAGTTGGCATCGCCAATCAGTTCCATTATCGATGGCACCAGCACCATCCGCACCAAGGTGGCATCGATCAGGATGGCCGCGGCGAGTCCCAGCCCAAACACCTTGAGCACGTGGAGGGGGTCACCGATGACGAAGGACCCGAAGACACAGATCATGATGGCCGCGGCTGCGGTTATCACCCGGGCCGTCTTGGCCAATCCATCGGCGACGGCGGACGAGTTGTCGTGGGCGATCCGCCACTCCTCTCGCATCCTTGAGAGGAGGAACACCTCGTAGTCCATGGAAAGACCGAACAAGATCGTGAACATCATGAGTGGGATCCACGGATCGATCGGGGCGGTCGCCCCGATTCCGATCACACCACCCAGCCATCCCCACTGGAAGACCGCCACGATGACCCCATAGGCAGCCCCCACTGACAGCAGATTGACGATGACCGCCTTGATGGGAATGGCCAATGACCGGAATACGGCCATTAACAAGAGGAAGGAAAGGAGAAGGACGGCACCGATGACCCAGGGAAGTCGCGACGAAAGATAGGACGAGGCGTCGACCGATCCGGCTGTCTCTCCTCCCACGAAGGCGTTGACGCCGGTGCCCGAGGTCGACGCGGGGATCACGTGATCCCGCAAGTTGTGCACCACGGCCTCAGTCTGTGCCGACTGCGGCGACGTGGTCGGATAGGCAATGATGACGGCGGCGGTTCCTGACGTGCTGAATTGAGGTGGGGCCACGAACGCCACCCCAGCGGTCCTCTTAAGGGCAGCGTCGAGGTGCTCGACAGCCGCATGTTGCCCGGGTGGCACGTTGGCCGCAATGATGAGCGGCCCGTTGAATCCGGGTCCGAACCCGGTCGCCAATGCGTCGAAGGCCTGGCGAGTGGTGAGGTTGGTGGGATCGTTCCCGGCGTCGGTAAAGGCCAGTCTCATGGAGAAGAGTGGCACCGCGAGACAGAGCAGCACGAGCAGTGCGGCGAACCCGGCGACCAGTGGGTGACGCTGTACGGTGCGACTCCAGCGGTACCAAAAGCCGCGGGCGGACGGCTCTGCGGCGCTCTGAAGGAGCCCGGGCACGTGGAGCTTGTCGATCGCACGGCCCGAAAAACCCAACATGGCCGGAAGGAGGGTGATGGCTGCGGTCATCACCAGCACCACTGCGGCGATGGCGGCGATGGCCAGTCCCCGCATGAACGATAACTGCAAGATGAAGAGGCCGAGAAGGGAAAGGATGACCGTTGTACCAGCGAACAAGACCGCTCTTCCGGAGGTGGCTAAAGACAAGGCAATGGCTTCACGGGGCTCCCGCCCTTCGGCCAGTCCCTGGCGGTAGCGGGTGACGACAAACAGGGCGTAGTCGATGCCCACGCCGAGCCCGATCATGGCCATGATCTCGGGCGCGAACACCGGGGTTGTCACCACGTGGGACAGCAGATCGAGTACCGCGAAGCCGATGGCGATGCCGAACAAGGCCGTGATGATGGGCAGGCCCATAGCGACGACCGAGCCAAATGCCAGCAACATGATGATGATGGCAGCGAAGATGCCGAATCCTTCGCTCGAGCCTGGGGCAGCACCAGACACCAGCTCGACGGCCTGACCCCCGACCGCCACCCGGTAGGCCGGAGTCCCAAATGACTCGGCGGTGGTGACCACCGTCTTGATTGCAGGAGTAGGCAAGTTCCCGGCCTGCTCGTCAAACTGGACGCGCAAATAGGCGATATGCCTGTTTCGCGCGACCTGAGTGGCGCCCTGGGGTGAGAAGGGGCTGACCACGGCGGAGACGTGGGGCAAGGAGCGAAGGGCGTCGATCAACCTGGAAGTCCGGGCCTCATTGGCACTTCCGGTGAAAGCGCTCCCGGTGGTGACCACCACCTGGGCTGGGCTGCCCGATTGGCTCGGGAAGTTGGCGTTGAGGATCTGCTGGGCTTGTTGCTTGCCCCCGGTCAAGTTGTTCGAAAAAGCGCTTCCCTCGAGTTGAGCGAACACGTTGCTCAGAACCAGGGCGGCCAGCCACATGGACAACACCCACCACCGGTGGTCATGGCACCATCCGGCGATCCGAGCGAGGGCGCTTTGCTGAGCGGGCCTCGACGTGGGCCGACTGGGGAGCGCGACCTCATCGAGCGTCGCCGAGGCTCTGGTCATGCGGTGCCTCCATTCTACGAAGCGTGCCTGGCGCCTTCGCCGATGCCGGCTTCTGAGCGTCCGTCTTAGCCGTGAGGGGATGTGATCCTTCTGCGAATGTTTCGAAATTGCGGTGCGCCACAGCCTACTGTTAGCGGAGATTCCCAACCCTCAGCGAGGCGTGGGGATTCAGAGCAGGGTCGCCGTGCTGGCAGAGAGCACGGGCCACCATCCCGAGTGGAGCAGCGTGTGAAACAAAGCCACGACCGAGCTGACAACTTACAATTAGGGCAGCAACAAGGTGACGAACCTCGATATGCGCATGACCACGGCGATCAATGACGTATCAGCAAAGACAGTTCTGAGCGAGATCGCAAATGCGCGACGCTCCCAGGTGCTGCAGTGAGGTGACCGTGACACCGACGAGAGCAGTTCTGGAGCCAGGACGCCCGACCGGGATACGAGCCCGAGCGTATTGGTGTGGTGGTTACTGCGTCGCCAGGTCGACCCGCGATTCGACCATCGCGTCGCGGATCGGATCTCGACCGGAGGATTCGACCGTGACGCGGCGGAGCACGGTGGGCGAGAGCTCGGCTCGACCATTGAGCCCAGCGTGGATCGGCCCCGCCGGTTGGAAGCCGATGGCGAATCCGGGGGTGCCATAGGTCAACGGCGTCGTCCTCTTGATCCGGCCGTTGCCCACAGGGACGTCGCCATAGAACAGTTCGACGTCACCGCCCGCCCCGGTCCGGGTGAAAACGACCCTCACGGTGACCGGTTGGGACGGGAGCGTCATCTCGGCAGACACGGTGGTGATCTGCGTGGCCACGAAGTTGTAGGTGAAGTGGAGGCGGTTTTCCTCGATGAACATCACGTACCCGCCGGCATGGCTGCCGTGGGCGGCGATCACGCCAGTGAGCGAAGCGCCCGACGGGGGGATCAGGTCGGCGGAGATCACAAAGGAGCGATTCTTGAGGTTGGGGGCGATCGACTCCGCCAGTGGGCCGACTGGGCCGAGGAATTCATAAAGGTTCCTACGGTAGCGGGGATCGCCGAACATGCCAGGCTGGTTGTTGAGCGGGAGCACCTGAAACTTCTCCGCCTCCTCCCACCAGAGCTCCTTGAGCTCCTTGAGCTTGGCCGGTTGCGTGAGCGCCAGATCATGCACCTCGGAGAAGTCCTCGGCCACGTGATAGAGCTCCCACACATCCTCGTCGAACGGCTTCGTCGTGTCGGTACCGTCGTAGGCGATGAATGCAGGGCTGTGGAAGACGACCGCCTTCCACCCGTCGTGGTAGAGCGCGCGCGATCCGAGCATCTCGTAATACTGGGTGACGTGTCTTCCGGGAATCAGCGGATCGTTGAGGGTCGGAGCGAAGCTGATCCCCTCTATGGGTGACTGCTCGACACCGGCGATGGATGCAGGCGGGTCGATCCCGATCAGGTCCAGCAATGTCGGCAACAGGTCGATGGCGTGCACGTATTGGTGGCGCGTGCCGCCCTCGGTACCGAGCCGAGCAGGCCAGTGAAAGATGAGCGGGTCCGCCACGCCGCCCTCGTGAGTATCCCGCTTGAAGCGTTTGAGGGGCGTGTTGCCCGCCCAGGCCCAACCCCACGGGTAATGGTTGTTGGCCCTCGGTGTGCCGAGATCATCCATGCGCTTGAGATTCTCCTCGAGGCTCTCTGGGATGAAGTTAAAGAAGTACTGCTCGTTGAACGATCCCTTGGCTCCACCCTCGGCGGACGCACCGTTGTCGCTCATGACGATGACAATCGTGTTGTCCGTCTCGTCGAGCTCCTGAATGAAGTCGAGTAGCCGCGCCACCTGCGCGTCGGTGTGGGTGAGGAAGCCCGCATAGACCTCCATCATTCGGGCGGCCAGGCGTCGTTCGTCTGCGCTCAGCGTTTCCCAGGCGGGGACCCATGAGGGGCGTTCCGAGAGCTGGGTTCCCTCGGGCAGCAGACCCGAAGTCAATTGACGGGCGAAGACCTCCTCTCTCCATTGGTCCCACCCTTTGTCGAATTGGCCGCGATACCGATCGATGTATTCCTTGGGTGCCTGGTGCGGGGCATGGCAGGCGCCAGGAGCGAACCAGAGGAGGAACGGTGCCGACGGAGATGCCCCGCGGAGATCGGCCAGATAACGGATGGCGTGGTCGGCCAGATCCTCGGTGAGGTGGTATCCCTCCTCAGGAGTACGGGGAGGTTCGGTGGGCTGGTTGTCGATGACCAGTTCCGGGTGGTACTGGTCGGTCTCGCCGCCCATGAACCCGTAGTACCGGTCGAAGCCTCGACCGAGCGGCCACTTGTCGCGCGGGCTCCCCGCAGCCATCTGGGTCCCCGGCGTCAGGTGCCACTTGCCCACGGCGAAGGTGGCGTAACCCTGCTGGCGGAGGATCTCCGAGAGGAAGCCGTTCTCCTTGGGAATGTTGGCGTTGTATCCAGGGAAGCCGGATGCGAGTTCGACGACCCGTGCCATGCCGTTCGAGTGGTGATTGCGTCCGGTGAGCAGGCAGGCCCGCGTGGGCGAGCAGAGGGCCGTGGTGTGGAAATTGGCGTAGCGACGGCCCGCTGACGAGAGGCGGTCGAAGGTCGGCGTGGCGATGTCCGATCCGTACGCTCCGAACTGCGCGTAGCCGACGTCGTCCAAGAGCACGACCACCACGTTCGGAGCGTTGGCGGGTGGGGATTGAAGAGGCGGCCACCAGCTCTTTGAATCAGCAAACGTCCGACCGATCTGACCTTGAAATGGTTGAGCCATGATTGCCTCAGCGTAGGACTATCTGCGTGGCGGCGCGAATCGAATCGATCGGGTGCGATTGACGTCGCGCTGCAGGACCCTCTCGCTGGCTGGAGGAATCGTCAATCCCGACACCCGTCCGAAAGGTTCCGAAGGCCCCGAGACGTCCCATCAGCTTCGTTGGGTCCAACGCAGCGCCGGCTCGGAAGCTGCTCCGGTCCGGTCCAGCGTCGATCGGGTGAATCCCGAACTCGATGATGTGGTGGCCGCGTACACGTACGATAAACATGCAGCTGATCCCAGCTGATCCAGGAGGTCGGGAATGAAGCTCGCAAACATCGATGGTCGAGCAGCCATCTTGAGGAGCGGCGGAGGCGTGGATGTGGAGGCGGCCTCGAAAGGCAGGTTCGGACCCGATGTTCAGTCCCTCTACGACGACTGGGCAGCGTTCCTCGAGTTCGCACAAGAGGCCCTTCCCGAAATCGGCGAACCCCTCGATGAGTCAACACTTGGCTCTCCGGCGCCGGCACCTCGTCAGGTGTTCGCCATCGGGCTGAACTACCGATCTCACGCCGAGGAGACAGGCATGGACGTGCCGTCATTCCCGGCGACCTTCACCAAGTTCCCGGCCAGTCTCGCCGGTCCATTCGACGATGTCGAGATCGCCTTCGACATGGTGGACTGGGAGGTCGAGCTGGTCGCCGTCATCGGCAAGCAGGCTGATCGAGCGGGCGAGTCAGAAGCGTGGTCACACGTCGCCGGTCTGACGATCGGGCAGGACATCTCGGATCGGACGCTGCAATTTGCGGCCGGCGCACAGTTCTCGCTCGGCAAGTCCCGACGTGGCTACGGCCCCATGGGCCCATGGCTGGTGACGCCCGATGAAGTCGACGACCCCGACAACCTCGAGCTCGGGTGCTCGGTGAACGGCGAGACGGTCCAACTCGATCGCACGAGTGGGCTTATCCGCTCGATTCCCCGCCTGGTGGCCGACCTGTCTTCGGTGCTGCCTCTCTACCCCGGGGACGTGATCTTCACAGGGACTCCGGCAGGCGTCGGGATGGCTCGCCATCCCCAACGGTTCCTCAACCCCGGCGACACTCTCACCAGCTGGATCGAAGGGATCGGCTCGATCCGCAACAACTGCATTGCCCCAAGCGGGCGCTGACTCGTCGGACGCTCTCTCCGCCCAGAGTCGAGCCACTGATCCCTTCGCTCCAAGTTGTGAGAGTTGTCGTCCAAGCCCACCGTCAACCGAGGGTCGACGGTGCTACCGACTCACCCCACATCGACTGTTTCGTTGGTGGTCCACTTGCGTTCTTTGAGCCCGTGCTTGGTGTAGAAGACGTCTTCGGTTCTATGCCACCCAAGCTTCTTCGCGAGCGGGACTCCCTTGCTTGCGTCGGGAATATGGCAGACCATGTCGCTAGCCCCTGAGGCATGTGCCCAGCCGCCTTGGGCGGCGACGAGCGCGGCGCCGATGCCTTGCCGACGCTTGCTCCCTTCGACGTACAACATGACCAAGCGAGCCAGGCTGCCTTCCAGGCGGACATGGCCCATTCCAAAACACGTCGCATTCACCTCAGCGACAAAGAGCGCCTGGTCCGTACCAAGTGCGCACAGGTGCACGAAGTTCTGCCAGTATCCGTCCGGCGTTCCCAGGACCTCGTTGAGCTCGACATCCACCACCAAAGGGAACTCCAAGGCCAACTTGATGTGCAGACGGCGCACGGCCCCCCAGTCTTCTTCAGTACCGCGTCGAATCACAGTTGAAGCCACAACTTCGCTCCCTCGGGTTTCGCACCTCAGATATCACACTGTAGGTAGCACACTCCACGTTGATGGCACCGAATATTGGGTCTGGCGATGAGACGAGCCAACCGCAAGAACCCTGCCCGTCTCAGGGCGTCTTGGAGGCACCCGCTAGCAGGCCTGATCCTTCCTGCCCTTGGCCTCCGTGCCACTACCGTTGGGTAAATGGGTCTCGTCGAACACCTTTCCCCCTTGCCCGGCACTGTGGTGAGAGTGGTGACTTCTCTCGGCACGACGGTTCGGACAGGCGACCCGATTGTCATTCTCGAGTCAATGAAGATGGAACATGTGGTGGCGGCCAAAGCAACCGGGACGATTACCTCGGTCTCGGTGACCGCCGGAGACGCAGTCGGTCGCGGGGACCACCTGGTGCAGGTAGACGAGGTTGCCCTACCCCCGGCGCCGACAACCGACGACTCGCCTCAGAACGGACATGGTGAGATTCGCCCCGAGCTGGCTGAATTGTTGAGGCGTCGAGAGTTGGTGACCGACGATGGCCGTCCCGACACAGTTGCTCGGCGCCACGCCTCAGGTCACCGGACAGCTCGAGAGAACGTCAACGACCTCTGTGACCCCGACAGCTTCGTTGAGTACGGTCCTTTGGTCATCGCAGCCCAGCGGGCTCGACGAGACACCCAAGACCTCATTGAGCGAACGCCGGCCGATGGATTGGTGGCTGGTATCGGCCGAGTCAATAGCGAACTCTTTGACGACGAACATTCCCGTTGCGCGGTGCTTTCCTACGACTACATGGTCCTCGCTGGCACACAGGGCCAGATGAACCACCGTAAGAAGGACCGGCTCTTCGAGTTAATCGAGCGCCTTCAGTTGCCGGTGGTGCTGTTCGCTGAAGGTGGGGGAGGTCGGCCGGGTGACACCGACACGGCCACGGTCACCGGACTCGACACGACGGCATTTGCGCTCTTCGGATCCTTGAGCGGACTTGCTCCGTCGGTCGGGATCGTCTCGGGTCGATGCTTTGCCGGAAACGCCGCACTCCTCGGATGCTGCAACGTCATTATCGCCACGAAGGACGCCACCGTCGGTATGGGGGGCCCAGCGATGATTGAAGGTGGTGGGCTCGGCACGTACCTCCCTGAAGAAGTCGGCCCGATGTCCATGCAGGTTCCCAACGGGGTCGTCGACATTTTGGTCGACGACGAGGCTGCCGCCGTGGCTGAGGCCAAGCGCTTTCTCTCGTACTTCCAAGGACCGCTCGCCACGTACGAATGCGCTGACCAAAAGTTGCTCCGCGGCTGCGTGCCTGAGGAACGTCGCCGCGTTTATGACGTCCACTCGGTCATCGACTTAGTGTCCGACGTGGGCTCGGTCCAAGAGCTCCGTCCTGAATTCGCCCCCGGCATGGTGACGGCTTTGGTCCGCATCGAGGGCCGCCCGCTCGGCGTCATCGCCAACAACCCCATGCACCAGTCCGGGGCCATTGAGGCCAACGGGGCGGACAAAGCCGCCCGATTCATGCAACTTTGCGACGCATACCATCTCCCTATCGTGTTCCTGTGCGATACGCCCGGGTTCATGGTGGGACCTGAAGCCGAGAGCACGGCACTCGTCCGTCATGTGAGCCGCATGTTCGTCACCGGCGCCAGCCTCACGACGTCCTACTTCACCGTGATTCTGCGCAAGGGATACGGACTCGGCGCCCAGAGCATGGCCGGAGGGAGTTTCCGATCCCCCGTATTCACCGTCGCTTGGCCGACGGGCGAACTGGGTGGCATGGGGCTCGAGGGGGCGGTGCACCTCGGCTATCGGAGAGAACTCGATGCAATTGTCGACCCTGCGGAGCGAGAGGCGGCCTTCGTTGAAAGGGTGGCCAAAGCCTACGAACACGGTAAGGCGCTCAGTGTCGCGACCTACTTTGAGATCGATGACGTCATCGACCCAGCCGAGACGCGTGCGCTCATTGTCAATGGCATCCGAAGTATCCCTCCCGCGCCATCAAATCGGGCCAAGAACCGTTCCTTCATTGATACCTGGTGATTGTCATCCTACCCCGACAAGTCACCAGCCCTCCGGAGTCACGCTAAGGGGAAAACTGGTCGCCAGACACGATCTCTCCATTCGTAACAGCCGTTCGCGTTGAACGCTCACAGGCCTCTAAGTTCATATAACGGTTCTGTGAGATCCGATGCAATGAGACACGACGGTCTTTTCGGGCCAAGATTCGGTCATCACAATTGGACCGAGTCACGTCAAGAGCCTTCAAGACATCGTGGGGACCGGACACGTCCTGACCGAACCCGACGTGATTGCTGCCTACGGGATTGACTGGACTGGAAGATTCCAAGGCACACCGGCGGCGGTGATTCGACCTGCCGACTGCGCCGAAGCGGCGGCCGTGGTGTCTCATTGCAAGAAGGCTGGTTTCGCGATCGTGCCTCAAGGGGGAAACACCGGCCTGGTCGGTGGCGGCGTGCCGCTCGAGGGTGAGATCGTGTTGAGCCTCCGTAGGCTTTCATGGGTCGCCGACGTGGACCATCAGGGAGGTCAGCTCACTGCCGGCGCCGGCACGACGATTGGCGGGATCCAATCCGCCGCCAACGCCTCCGGATGGGACTACGGCGTCGATCTCGGCAGCCGCGGGAGTGCGACGATCGGCGGCACGATCGCCACCAACGCCGGAGGACTACAGGTGCTCCGTCACGGCCCGACTCGGGCCCAGCTGCTGGGTGTCGAAGCGGTGCTTGGGACCGGTGTGACCATCTCCCACCTGGGCGGGCTGATCAAGGACAACACGGGTTACGACTTGGGAGGATTGCTGTGCGGCAGCGAGGGAACGCTCGGTGTGGTCACGTCGGCGCGCGTGCGATTGGTGCCGCCCAATCCGGACCGGGTAGTCGCGGTGGTCGCCTTCTCTTCCTCCGCAGCTGCGGTGGAGGCGGCATTGTTCCTTCGCCGTTCGCTCCCCGACCTGCAGTCGCTCGAGTTCTTCGTAGATCCCGGATTGGCACTCGTGTGCCAGGTCACGGGGATGGCGCGGCCATTTCCCGATCGACACTCGGCGTACCTCTTGATTGAGGTAGCCGGCCAGCGCGACCCGATGCCGGCGATGAGCGAGGCTCTCGACTCAACACATGCCATTGAGGACGTGGCCGTCGCCACCGATGCACCACGAAGAGCCCAGCTATGGCGGTACCGGGAGGGGCACACCGAGGCCATCAATTCCCTCGGAGCTCCACATAAGCTCGATGTCACTCTGCCTTCGCAGGCATTGGCGGATTTCATCGACCAGATCCCCGGCATCGTGAACGACGCCGATCCTCGAGCCACTACCTGGTTGTTCGGTCACGCGGCAGACGGCAATGTCCATGTGAACATCACCGGGGTTGGTTCCGATGACCTGACGGTGGACGACCGTGTTCTGGTCTTCGCAGCCGGATTAGGCGGCAGCATCAGCGCCGAGCATGGCATCGGCAGGGCGAAGCAGCCGTGGCTCCATCTCAACAGGAGCAACGAAGAAATTGCCACTTTCCGCCGCATCAAGGACGCGCTCGACCCGGCAGGCATCTTGAACCCGAATGTCCTCCTGCCGGCGATGTGACAATGCCCTCGTCCGCCTCCCGCGTTCTGGCGATGTTCTCTTGTCAGGGTGCTCCTTCCTATTTCAGAAGATATGTCCCCAACGGCGATGTTGTCGCGAGCGGTCACAGTGCTGTAGCTAGGTGAAGCAGACCGACCGGCATCACCAGACCGCGCGGGATGGTGATAGCCGATATCGCACCAATAGGGACTCGGCAAAATTTCGTCGGACACCCTCGGATTTTGCACGTGATCGCCATATCGACTAGACGAGAACGCCGAGCTTCAAGGAGTTCGACGTATTCGTGCACCGTCTCCTGACCTTACTGAGAGCGAAATAGCCGAAACAGATTTCGGTAGTTACACAAGGGAAGACTTCCTACACGACATGGGACGCGTGACGCACTACCGATGCGACCCGGAACTCGTGGGAATTCTTGTGGACCGGCACACCTTCGGGGACGCGTCTATGCGCCTCTTTCCCAATGGTCAGGGGCTGA
>OBLU010001385.1_pt1 | contig 22632 bp, 19 predicted proteins | sample 1518681 | NCBI WGS metagenome assembly OBLU01 (sample SAMEA3539304, study PRJEB22396) | soil metagenome | biome: tundra; feature: field; material: soil | place: USA | collected 2010-05 | depth 0.15 m
AACCCCCACGACCTTGCGGTCGGCGGATTTTGAGTCCGCTGCGTCTGCCAGTTCCACCATCCCGGCTTGGGATGGAAGTATCCATCAAAAGTATCACACAGCCTTTGTGCGCCGCGCCAGTGCCACGGCAGACCTCGTCTGGTCCCATCCTCCGGATTCGCGACCCTCGCCAAATCAGTCCCGACACCATCCGACGGATCAACTTCCCGGCTTTCAACACCCCGGCGTCTTTTTCCGGGCGCCGCGCCGCCGAAGGCGCCTGCCGCACCGCAGGTGCCGTGCGACAATGAAGGCAACCGTGATGACCACAGCCTCCTCTGTAGTTGTTCCCGAACCGGTTGCGGTGACCCCGCAGTTGCTCGCCTCGCACAGCATCACCGCGGATGAATACAGTCGCATCCAGGCGGCTCTCGGTCGCGTTCCATCACTCACGGAACTCGGCATTTACAGCGTGATGTGGAGCGAACACTGCTCCTACAAATCCAGCCGCGTGCACTTGAAGCGCCTGCCCACCAAGAGCGACCGCGTCGTCCAGGGGCCTGGGGAGAATGCCGGCATTATCGACGTGGGTGGGGGATGGGCCTGCGCATTCAAAATCGAATCCCACAACCACCCCAGCTATATTGAGCCTTTCCAGGGCGCGGCCACTGGCGTCGGCGGCATCTTGCGCGACATCTTTACCATGGGCGCTCGCCCGCTGGCCATCATGGATTCACTCCGCTTCGGACCCATCACCGAGGAGGCTCACCAAAACGCTGAAGAGCGCGCGCTCATCGCCCGCAACCATTCCATCGTGGAAGGCGTCGTGAGCGGCATCGCCGGTTACGGCAACTGCTTCGGCGTGCCCAACCTGGGCGGCGAGACCAAATTCGAGGCCTGTTACAGCGGCAACCCGCTCGTCAATGCATTCGCCCTCGGCTTGGTCCGCATCGATGAAATTTTTTACGGGAAGGCCACAGGGGTTGGCAATCCTGTGATCTACGTCGGAGCCAAGACGGGCCGCGACGGCATCCACGGTGCCACAATGGCCTCTGAAGAGTTCAAAGAGGGTTCGGAGCAGAAGCGGCCCAATGTTCAAGTGGGTGACCCCTTCATGGAGAAGCTGCTTCTTGAAGCTTGCCTGGAGGCCATGCGCACGGGGGCCATCGTCGGCATTCAGGACATGGGCGCCGCTGGATTGACCTGTTCCACCTGCGAGATGGGCGCCCGCGGCGGAGTCGGACTTGATGTTGAGCTCGATCTCGTTCCGCAGCGCGAAACCGGCATGTCTGCCTACGAGATCATGCTCTCCGAAAGCCAGGAGCGCATGTTGCTTGTTGCATCCAAGGGCCGCGAGGACGAGGTCCTGAATGTCTTTGCCAAGTGGGGACTCGACGCCGTCATCGTCGGCACTGTGGAGCAGGAGCCACGCCTCCGCATCCGCCATCACGGCGTTCTGGTGGCCGACATTCCCAATAAATCCCTCACCGACGATGCGCCGCTTTACCATCGCCCCGTTGGCACGTGGAAGGCCCCAATTCCGCGCGATCCGCCTGAAGCGATCCTCGCCAAGCTCGCGGAAGATCGCGACCTGACCGCCGACCTCAAGACTCTTCTCGCCAGCTCCAACGTTTGTTCCAAGCGGTGGGTCCACGAGCAGTACGACACGATGGTCCAGACCAACACCGTGATCGGTCCTGGTGGCGAAGCAGGAGTGATGCGGATCAAGGGCACTGGAAGTCCAGGCCACGAGCGTGGACTCTCGATGGCTCTCGATGGCAACGGCCGCTGGGCCTACCTCGATCCTAAGCTCGGCGCCATGCACGCTGTAGCCGAAGCTGCCCGCAAGGTCGCTTGCTCCGGGGCGACCCCAGTAGCTGCGACCAACTGCCTCAACTTCGGCAATCCTGAGAAGCCCGAGATCATGGCCCAGCTTTCCGCCGCCATCGACGGCATCGCTGAGGCGTGCACAGCCCTTTCCACCCCCATTACCGGCGGCAACGTGTCTCTCTACAACGAAACCCGCGGCGAAGGCATTTATCCGACTCCCGTCCTCGGCATCGTAGGGATTCTTGATGACGTGACCAAGGCCGTGCCGGCGGATTTCCAACGCAGAGGAGATGCAATCTTACTCATGTGGCCCGTTCCCAGGGGCGGAGAGCCAAATCCGGACCTCGAAGTTCCATTTAAGCCGGTGCCAATCAGTCCCTATATTGTTTATCCGCTCACGCAGTATCCAGCTTTTCCGGTCCCAGCGCCAATCGCTGATCCAGTCTCCGAAGCTCCAGAGGATCTCCCGGATGCTCCTGTCAAGGAACTTGCTGCATTCGGCAGCTCCGAATTCGCCAAAGTTATTCTTGGCACCGTTTGGGGTAACCCACCGGCATTGGATCTGGAAGCCGAAGCCGACCTGCACACACTGCTCGCAGCGATGGCTCAGCGCAAGTTGCTTCGTTCAGCGCGCGACATCTCCGACGGAGGCATCGCCGCCGCTTTGGCTCAAGCTGGGTTTAGCCGGGGAATTGGAGCGGCCGTCGAACAGGACCAATCATTGCTGATTCATCCTCTCTGGGGACTTTTTGCCGAGCCAGCTTCCACGATCTTAGTCACCACCGATCCCAGCAATGTCTCTGCCATCGAAGAGCTCGCCGATGAATTCAGCTTCTTTTCAGTCCGCATTGGCTCGACAGGCGGCGATAGGCTCGAAATCTCGGTCTACGGCAACCCCTTCATTTCAGCCCCACTAGCCAGTCTTCGCAAGCCCTGGGCATCCGCCTTGGAAGCCACCCTCCACGGCGAGGTCACAGCATGACCCAGCGCCTCTATCAAGGCGTGGCCAGTGTCGTGGATACAACCGAGCAACTGGCCACTGTTCACTGTCCACTGTCCAATGTCGCCGCGGACGACAAGCTCCGCGAAGAATGTGGAGTAGTCGCAATTCACGGCCATCCTAACGCCGCGCGCGAAGCCTATCTCGGCCTCTACGCCCTTCAGCATCGCGGACAGGAGTCAGCCGGCATTGCCACAGCCGACGGCAACCACCTTGCCAACATCAAGGGCATGGGGCTCGTCTCTGAAATCTTCACTGAAGACGTCCTCGCCAAGCTTCCTGGCTCCATGGCCATCGGCCACACTCGCTACTCCACCACAGGCGACTCCGCCCTCCTCAACGCTCAGCCCATCCGCGTCGATTCCACCAAGGGACTTATCGCGATCGCCCACAACGGCAACCTCGTCAATCTTGGAAATCTCCGGACGAGTCTCGAGCGCGCCGGCGCCTACTTCCAAACCACCAGCGACTCCGAGATCATCGTCCAGCTCATCGCCCATTCTCGGGCAAGCTCTCTAGTTGACGCTATTGCCGATTCGCTCTCCCAGGTCGAGGGCGCATTCTCCATCGTCATGATGACGCGCGACCGCATCTTTGCCGCCCGCGATCCACGCGGCTTCCGTCCGCTCTCCATGGGGCGCATCCGCAACAGTGACCGCCCGGATACCATTGTTTTCGCCTCAGAAACCTGCGCCTTCGACCTTCTCCGCGCGGAGTATGAGCGCGACGTTCTCCCTGGCGAACTGGTCATGGTCACCGACGACGGCGTGACCAGCCGGCAATACGCCACTGGCTTTCCCCAGTCGAGTTGCATCTTTGAGCATGTCTACTTCGCACGGCCTGACAGCCGCATTTACGGCCGCTGGGTGCAGGAAAGCCGCGACCAGATGGGGCGCCAGTTGGCGCGCGAGTCCGGCGTGCCGGCGGATGTGGTTGTGCCCGTCCCAGACTCCGGCGTGACGGCAGCTCTCGGGTACGCTGAAGAGGCTGGCATTCCATTCCGCATGGGCCTCATTCGCAACCACTACGTCGGCCGCACCTTCATTGAGCCCGAGCAGCGCGTCCGCGACTTTGGCGTCCGTCTCAAGCTCAACCCTGTCCACAATCTCCTCGAGGGCAAGAGAGTCATCCTGATTGACGACTCCATTATCCGCGGCACGACTAGCCGGAAGATTGTCCGCATGGTTCGCGGCGCCGGCGCAAGAGAAGTACACCTGCGCATCAGTTGCCCGCCCACTATTTCCCCCTGCTTCTACGGCGTAGACACGCCCAGCAAGCGCGACTTGATCGCCGCCAACAAGTCCGTTGAAGAGATCCGCCAATTCATCGAAGCCGACTCATTGGCCTACATATCCCTCGAAGGACTCCTGAAGAGCTGCGACGGCGCCGAGCATACCAGCTACTGTACCGCCTGTTACACTGGCAACTACCCCACCCAATGGGTCGATGTCGAGGATATCTTGCCCGCCGGTGTAAGTCTCTAACAGCCTCTCTAAATTCGCAGACGTTTATGAAGGAATGCGTTTCAACCTTCTCCTGAAGTGAGAAGATCTTCGGGATCGGAGATTCCGGATCCAATGACAGCTCTAGGCGGCGTGCGCAAGGCGCCGTTTTTATCAGGCGTTCTTCTGATCACCTTTTCCTCACTGCTATTTCAGATTCTGCAAACGCGCATCATGTCGGTGATCGCCTGGTATTACCTCGCCTTCTTCGCAATAAGCGTAGCCATGCTGGGCATGACCTTGGCCCCGTCTGGGTCTACCTTTGGCGTGAACGCTTCCAGCCCGCACAACTGGCCGTCACACTGTCCAATTTTGCGTTCCTTACGGCGATCGCCATGCCGACGTCCATCGTATTGCAGTTTTGCCTGATCATTACGTCAGCGTTATCGCTCACTATGGTGGTTTCGTGGGCGTTGCTGTTGACCGTGATGGCAGTGCCGTACGTTTTCGCAGGAGTGGTGGTGAGCCTGGCGCTGACCCCCAGCCCGTTCCCGACTGGGCAGCTCTACGGCGTGGACCTTCTTGGAGCGGCTCTCGGATGCGTAGCGGTGCTTGTTTTGCTGAATGGGCTTGACGGTCCAACTGCTGTGATTGTGGCGGCGTCTTCTCCGGCCTCTCTTCGCTTGCCTTTGCCGCCAGCGCTAATGCCGAAGACCGGGAGCAGCTCAAGTCAAAACCCTGGTGGCGACAGCCGGCAACGGTCGTGGTCGCGTTGGTCGCGCTGGCTCTATTCAATGCTTTATCGCCTTTGGGTTTTGGCCCAATCCTGGTCAAGAATTCTTTCGATAACTGGGGCAAGCACGGCCTCTACGAAAACTGGAACTCTTACTCGCGCATCAGAGCGTCTCGGCCGGAGATCTCGACTCCTCCATTGGCGGGGCCGTCCCCCAACCTGCCGCCGGGCACAATGGCTTCAAAGGTTGGAATGAACATCGATGGCGCTGCCGACACCGACATGTTCCACTACGACGGCACAATCAAGTCGATTGCCTTTCTTCAATACGATCTGATCAATCTAGCCTATCGTCTCCCCGAAATTCACAAGTCCGCGGTGATCTGCGTTGGCGGTGGTAAGGACGTTCTGTCGGCTCACCTGTTCGGAGTCACTGACACCATCGGCGTGGAACTGAATCCTATCTTCATTGATCTGCACACGCGCAATCCCCTTTACAAGAACTTTTCCAATCTAACCACGCTTCCGAATCTGAAACTGCACGTCGACGATGCGCGCAGTTGGTTTGCAGCCACGCGTGAAAAATTCGATTTGGTGCGGATGAGTATGATCGACACCTGGGCGTCAACCGGCGCCGGTGCATTCAGCCTGAGCGAGAATGGCTTCTATACTCTTGAGGGGTGGCGCGCTTTTCTAAAAACCATCAACGACGATGGCATCTTCACCGTGAGCCGTTGGTACGCTCCTGGGGAAGTTAACGAGACGGGGCGCATGATCGGTCTGGCGAGCGCCGCCTAGGTCGATTCCGGTGTGAAAGATGTCCGCCCTCATCTGTTTGTAGCGAGCACAAACAACATCGCAACGCTCGGGCTGTCCAAGTCGCCATTCACTGAGGAACAGTTGCGCATTCTGCACGGCACAGTGCGCGATGGCGGATTCACGGAGCTGTTGTCACCGGACCATCCGCCAGATTCGCAACTCCTGCTTCAGATTGTTGAGAGCCATGACCTTGTCTCATTGAATCGCGTGCTGGATTCCACCTACCTCGATCTCACCGTGCCGACCGACTCCCGGCCGTTCTTCTTCAACCAACTGCGTATTTTCGATATGCGGAGCCTTGCAACTGTTCTGCGACGAAGGATGAACGGCCAGGGAGAGGGTGGCACTACTGCGGGCAATTTGATTGCCTCCGCCGTGCTCGTGATGATCCTGCTCATCTCAATCGTCGCTGTGATTGCCACCATCCTGGTGCCGCTGAGGAGTGCGGCGCTGGAATGTCCGCGGTCCCTGGCAATCGCCGGCAGCCTTTGTTTTTCGCTGATTGGCATGGGCTTCATATTAGCCGGGATTGCGCTTCTGGAATATTTCAGCGTGTATCTGGGTCATCCCATCTACTCGCCCGGTGTTTGCCTCTTCAGCCTGATCCTGGCCTCAGGCCTGGGCAGCCTGACCTCAGATTGGCTGAAACTGAACACCCGCGGAAAGCTTCTGGTGTGGGGTGGTATCGTCCTGGCCTACCTGGTTGTCATGGAACGCGTTCTGCCGTCGATATTCCAGGCCACTAGCGATCGTGAGCGCTTGGTGCGCATTGGCGTATCGCTGGCAGCAATCATGCCCCGGGCCTTCCATTTGGGTTCGGGTTCCCCACCGGAATGCGGTTCGTTTCGGCGATTGACCCTCAGCCAACGCCGTGGTTTTGGGGTATCAACGGCGCCTCCGGCGTTCTAGCCCCTGTTTTGGGTGTGATGTTCAGCATGTCATTCGGGATCAATGTGACCCTGCTCATTGCTGCAGTCTGGTATCTCTTGCTGATCCCGACCAGCTTCGCCCTCTTGGGCCTGACGCCCGGTCGGCGCACAGCGGCCTGACCGGTCTTGAACTTGTGATTTCGGCAGACAACAGATCAGCTTGCGCTGAAGGGACAAACCGTCCTGCGTTAGCTCAGGAGGGTTGCCCTCCAGCCGAAACTGGCTCCGCTGATCCCAGGGTCCCGAGCTTCCAACGACAAGACCAACTCTTGATGCCAGCTTGCTGTTCCCTGATCCGCGAGCCCTGACGGCTGCTCGTGTTCCCAGTCACAGGACGTTCACACTCCGCCTGTGATAGCATCCGTCTTCTTAGAGAAAGACGCCTCGCGGATTCATCCTCCATTCATCCGCACGGCGCCGGCCTGAACCATTATGAACGAGGTAGACGGCAGACCGGGTCACGTGGCCCTCCAATCCGGCCACCTGGACGCCCCAAAGGACGCCCCTGCACCCTCCCTGTGCCTCCCTTACCCCAGCTCGAAAATCCAGAACAACCCGCACAATCATAGGAGAAACCCATGAAAACGTACCAGGGAAGTGAGATCCGCAACGTAGCTGTAGTGGGGCATGCGCACAGCGGCAAGACCACCTTGATTGCCGCTCTGCTGCATGCCGCCAAGATGACTCCAACCCAGGGCCGTGTGGCCGATGGAACTGCGGCCACCGCCTATGACGAAGAAGAAGTAGCCCGCGGCGTCACCATGCAAAACGCTGTTGCTTTCGCCGAGTGGCAGGGCGTCAAAATCAATTTCGTAGACACTCCCGGCTTCCATATGTTTTCCCACGAAGCGCGCGCGGCCCTTCTCCCGGTCGAAGCCGCTGTTGTCCTGGTCAATGCCCAAAGTGGCGTTGAAGCTGTCACCGAGAGGGTGTGGAGATTCGCCGAAGAGGCCAACGTCCCCCGCATCGTAGTTGTGAACCAGATGGATCACCCCAAAGCCGGAGGTGGCGGCGGTTTGAGTGCGCTGGTCGAGGACCTGGTCGACCGATGGGGCCGCAACTGCGTCCCGGTACAGTTGCCAATTTCAGACGCTCAGGGTTTTCATGGCGTTGTCGACTTGGTCACCATGGAGGCCTTCTTTTACACTCCGGGCGGCGATGGCCGCGGCAAGATCGGCGAGATTCCCAACAGCCTTGCCGCCGACGCAAGGACCCGGCATGAGGCGCTTGTCGAGTTGGTCGCCGAGGGCAAAGACGAACTCATGGAGGAGTACTTCGAAAAGGGGACAATCCCGGAGCAGCATCTGATTACCGCGCTCCATGAGGCCATTCGCGAAGACCGCATTTTCCCCGTTCTCTTCTCAAGCGGCTTGGGAAACATGGCTACGGACCACCTGCTCGACTTCATCAAGGTCTACGCACCGTCGCCCGTCGAGCGCGCTCCCATCGCTGTTCACGCTCCGACATTCGAGGCTGTGGCCACAAACGGAGACGCGGCCGTAGACGCTGGTGCAGGCATATCTTTCCGCAAGGTGGATGACAAGGAACCGGCGGCGCTGGTGGTTTTCAAGACGATGACCGACCCTTTCTCAGGGCGCATCACGTTTTTCAAAGTCCTCAGCGGCATCATCCGCAACGACGTCACCGTGGAGAACTACACCCGGCGCGGCCAGGAGCGGCTTTCCCATTTAGGCGTGATGCAGGGCCGCAAGGCCGTCGAGGTGCCCGAGCTGCATGCCGGCGATCTGGGTGCAGTGGCCAAGCTGCGCGACACCTTTACCGGCGATACGCTGGGGCAGAAGGGCGCTGAGATCCAGGTGGATCTGGTCGCGTTCCCCGAGCCTGCCATGACCTACGCCATCGAACCCAAGAGCCGCGCCGACGAGGACAAGCTGGCTCCAGCCATCCACAAGCTCATGGAGGAGGATCGCCTCATCCGCTTCTTCCGCGACCCCATGACGAATGAGTTCTTGATCGCCGGCGCTGGCCAGCCGCACATTGAAACCATCGTGAGCCGCCTGAAGAAGCGCTACCATGCGGAGGTTACGCTCAAGGCGCCCAAGGTGCCTTATCGCGAGACCATCCGCAGCCGTGCCGAGGCCCAGGGCCGGCACAAAAAGCAGACGGGCGGGCATGGGCAGTTTGGCGACTGCAAGATTCGCATGGAGCCTCTGCCGCGCGGGGGCGGTTTCGAGTTTGGCAACGAAGTGTTTGGCGGCGCGGTTCCTCGCAACTTCATTCCTGCAATCGAGAAAGGCATCGTCGAATCGGCCGCCCGCGGCTATCTTGCCGGCTTCCCGGTGGTCGACTTCAAAGCCACCGTCTACGACGGCAGTTACCACGACGTGGACTCGAACGAAATGAGTTTCAAGATGGCCGGCCGCCTCGCCTTCCGCAAAGCCATGGAATCCTGTAAGCCCTGTCTGCTCGAGCCCGTCATGAAGGTAGAAATTGAAGCTCCCGACGAGTTCGCCGGAACCCTCATGGGCGACCTCAACTCGCGGCGTGGCCGAGTCGGCGGCATGGAGTCCAAGGGCCGCACTACCGTCATCAACGCCCAGGTCCCCATGGCCGAGATGCTCACTTATGGCACTCTGCTCACTTCCATGACCCAGGGCAAGGGCAGCTACCGCATGGAGATGGATCACTACGACATCGTCCCGCAACTTGTGGCCGACAAGATACTGGCCAATGCCAAGCGCCCAGTGGAGGAAGAAGAAGAATAGCGGCAACTCAATCCGACCGCCGACCGCCGGATGCCCCAGGTCCTGTTCTTGGGACCTGGGAGGGTCCGCGGCCATCCAATTCGATTTGCAGATTATATCCTTCAGTTGGCGCACAATTGTAAATGGAGGGCCAGTGGGGAGAACTCGCGGCCCGCGTGTGGCATTTTTCAGGAGCGCCCGGTCCTCATCACCAGGTACCCCCTACCCCCCTCGGGGGTATCAGGAGTTTCTCGAGCCGGAGAGCTTCTCTGCAAAAGATAGACCACGTTTTTTGGTTGTGAAACTGTGAGATTGCACTTAACCCAAGCAGATCCAGCGCGATTTTCAGTCGGCCCACAGCTATACAGGAACAATGATTCCCTGGACTGTGCGCGCAGCCTCCTCAAGCGTTAAGACATCCGCCGGGTGCTCCAGGTCTGGATTTTCAGACCTGGGAGACCACGAACCTCAACCGTCCGTCTCCCTTTCCCAACCAGCCGTGTGCCCCTCGATATGGACTGCCGTCAGGCTTCCAGTCTTCGTATCAGCTGTGCATCTGTCAGAACGGCGATTCCGCAGCTTGCCAGAAAGATCGAAGCCGGCGGAGCAAAAAAGTCCTGATCGCCGGTGCAAAGCACGTCTGCCTTTCCGCTCAATGCGGTTTGCAGAACGAAAATGTCGTTGGGGTCGCGAATGGGAGCACGGGAAAGAGGATCGAGCACAATGATCTCCGCCGCATCCCTCAGCCAGTTCGTGAAACTGTAGATCGCTTTTTCGTGCTCACATGAACCGCAATCAGGCGCGGATAGCGAAGTACCCTGGCCACTTCGAAGGGCATCTCGTTGGAGAGAATCAGGGTATGGTCGCTCGAAGGAATCGCCAGCAATAAATGATGCGCAGGTCCATGGGAACTAACAAAGGACCGCACAAGTATGTTGCTATCCAGGACGATTCTCACGGCATCTGCGTGTAAGCCGGGCGCTCACTGCGAAGCGCTTCAAGCAGCGCGGCCTCGCATTCCTCATAGGAGACGCCTGAGCGTGGACGATCGCCCTTCTCCAGAAACAGGCGCAGCTTCTCAGCCGCAGCCTGCCGCTCTGGCAAGGCGACCTGCGGCGCGAACGCACGAAGGCTGATGGCTTCGGCCTCCATGATTTGCCGCCCCAGAATTTGTTCGATCACCGATTTTTGCTTGGGCGATAACGCCTCAGCACTCAAGATCATCGACAATCCGTCCTTCCGCGCGAGCCAACTCTGCGCAGTTGGCTGACTGAAATCATTGTGTGCCGAATTATCCTGGCGAACAAAATGCCCGCATACAAATGGAGCACCTCTTGAAATCGGCCTCAACCCCGCAGGTGCCGTGCCAGAGACCACTTCAGCTCGTCGATTCCCCGGCCGGTTACGGCGGAGATGGCGTGGAACTCCAACTTCTTGCGCTTGATATGAGCCGCCAGCTTCTTGAGCTTTTCAGGATTGGCGGAGTCGATCTTGGTAGCGCAGACAATCATGGTCTTGTGCGCCAAGGGGTGCTCAGGCACAGACGGATCGCCGTAGGTATCAGAAAAGGGGTCTAGCTCCTTGTTGGTGGAACTGCTTGTAAAGTTGGCCAACTCCTTGTTGATGACCTTGAAGTCCTCTACAGGGTCGGGGCGGCCTGAGGCGTCTGAGACATCAACCAAGTGGAGTAACAGACGCGTGCGCTCGATGTGGCGGAGAAATTGGACTCCGAGGCCTGAACCGAGATGCGCGCCTTCAATGAGGCCGGGCATATCCGCGACAACAAACGACTCCTGATCCGGCTCTTCGCCGACGGTGACGACGCCGAGGTTAGGCTCGAGGGTCGTGAAGGGGTAGCCGGCGATTTTGGGCTTGGCAGCGGAGATGCGGGAGATGAGGGTTGACTTGCCAGCGTTGGGGTAACCAACGAGGCCGACATCGGCAAGAAGCTTGAGTTCGAGGCGGTAGTTGCGCTCCTCGCCGGGGCGGCCGAGTTCGTGCTCGCGGGGGGCCTGGTGGACGCTGGTGGCGAAGTGCTGGTTGCCACGGCCTCCACGGCCGCCCTTGGCGATGACGACTTGCTCGTCGGGTGACTGGAAGTCGTGGATGAGCTCGCCCGTATCCTGGTCGTAAAGCATTGTGCCTACAGGGACCTGGAGGACGACTGAATTGCCGTCGGAGCCGGAACAGTTGGAGCCCATGCCATGCTCGCCGCGCTGGCCCTTGTGTTCGGGGTTGTAACGGAAGTGGATGAGGGTATTGTGCCGCTGCGAGGAGACCATGACGACATCGCCGCCACGCCCGCCGTCGCCGCCCGAAGGACCGCCGCGGGGGACAAACTTTTCGCGCCTGAAGGCCATGCAGCCGTTGCCGCCGTCGCCGGCTTTGACGCGAATTCTTGCTTCATCGATGAACATGGTTGACCAGAGATCAGAGATCGGGGATCTGTGATCAGCTTTCCAATGCGTACGGATGGGATTAAATCCGCAGTGCCGTCTTTCCAGTTTACCGAATCGGCCTTAGAATTGGTTGCAAGTTCACTTTGGGATTGAGTGTCACATCCGGTCCTGCCGCGAGCAGGTGTCTCGATGGCAGGGAATCAATGGAGTTCGAGCAAGGCGCTTCTCTTTGCAGCGCTTTTGGCGGTCGGATGCTCAGGGCGTGTTGCAGTGGCGCAGGCATCTGCGGCTCATTTTGACGGTGGTTGAGAGTTTTAATCTATTCAACCACCAGAACGTGACAGAACTGGAAGCGACCGGCTATTCCCTTGAACCAGGCAGCCTGTCGGGGACAATCCCAACGTTGAACTTCCTCACCGGGCTGAAGGCCAAACCGACGGCGTTTGGACTGCCGTTGAATATCAATTCAACCAACTTTTAGGGAGAGACAAATGCAGATATGGTTGCGCATGAGGTTCTGAGAACAACTTGGTTTTGGGTCAGCGTCCAGTTCTCGGGCTGTTCGGGAAATGGCGGAATCCGCGCGTACCAGGCGCCACACGACACCTCAATTCATGCGGCGGCCTTGTCTCGAAAATTTATGTTTAGCTTTCGGATCCCGCACCGATGCCCCTGCGCACTCTGCGACACAAACACTAGGAGAGATCGGACAGTGGGGCAGGATACAAACTAAGATTATGGGCTCTCCCGACGGAACGGAATTCATCCAGAGGAACAGCCTGCTCGGCTTCGGATTCCTGACGGTGGTCTGCCCGGCGTTACAGGCTGGTAGTAAGCTTCGAGCTGACGGTGTTAAACGCAGCATTGATGCCTGTGGCCAAAGTGTGCATTCCGGCAGTTGCGCCGAAGGCGACCAAGGCAACAACCAGTGCATATTCGACCAGGTCCTGACCGTCCTCGCGGCATACCAACCCTTGAAACTTAACATACAGCTTGAGAAGGTTCTCATTCACTTGAGTATTCTCCGTGCGTTGGATCTTGACTTTCCATCGAGGCAGGAATAAGAACTTCCGCCGAATCAGCTGCAGCAGGTGGTCAGTCGCTTTTTCGAGGATCGAGCTGCGGACCCTCGGCTCAAGTTGATCGCGAACTTGACCTTAGCCGAGTTCAAATTCCCAAACAAAATTCCCAAACAAGGTCACCGAAGAGTTACTCTCGCTGCACAATTTGTCGCTGCACAATTGGCGGCAGGGCGGGATTTGTAAGAATTTCGTCAGCCGGAGTGGGCAAATGCGGGCGCGCTGCCCTGATCGGGGCTCTCAGGGGAAACGTATTGATTCAAGAGCCCGCACGGTCAAAACTGCGAGTATCTCGTTAAACTCAGGGGCTTTGTTACTATCCGCACTCCGCCTCTGGGGCGGTGGTTCTACCGTCGAGGCGAAAGCAGGTAGCACCATTGATGTCAGTGCGGTATCGGCCAGCGAACGGTGAGGCGCACTCCGCCGGAATTTGGAGACTGGGCATCGTCGGCGTCCGTGATGATTTCGAGGCTGGTGACCTGGAGATCGATTCGCTGGGATGGTTGTTGCACGGGCTCGGCAGCGGCGGGCTGCGATAGGCCGTTGTCGTTGAGGTCTTGCTCGATTTCATTACGGACCAGCATCCACGACGGTGCCTTCTGCGGTGCGGAGCAGTCCGTCAGAGAGCGCTGTCAGGGCGGGTGCGGGGGCAGGGTGCGGCTCCGTCTCCGCGCACCATGCACCGAGCAGACACCAAAGGATCACGAGCGGCAGCCATGCGAACCGGAGTGCGCGCAGGGCAGCCAGGCCGCAAAGGATCGCTACAAGGCCTAGAGAGACCAACACAAGACTGGGCCGCAGCCAGAGCCAGTTCGTGGCGGCAATTCCTGCGGCAAAAAAACGCTGCCGCATAGAAGAGCAGAACAGCACTCGGGACGGCGCTCATGCCGCTGGAGACGGGAGTGTCGATGGATTGCGCGGAGGTGGTGAGATCGGCTTGCATCGCGCCAGAAATTGAAAAGGTTCTATGGGGGATATGGCTATCAGGCGCGGCGCAACTGGACCACTGTCTCCAGATGGAAGGTCTGGGGAAAAAGGTCGGCGAGCGCAATGGATTGGATGGCGTATCCCGAGGCGATGAGCGCGCGAAGGTCGCGGGCCAGGGTTGCCGGGTCGCAGGAGACGTAGATAAGTGCGGCGGAGGCGATCTCTGCGAGCAGCGCCGTGATATCGGGGCCGAGGCCGGTGCGGGGAGGGTCCAGGACAATCAGGTGGGGGCGAGTTGAAGCCGAAAGAGCTGGTTTGCGGCCACTGCGGAGAAAATCGAGAGCTGTGGCTCGAACCGCGGTTCCGGATGTGTCCTTGAGGTTTGCGGCAAGAGCCGGGGTTGCGGCGTGGGCAGATTCGACGGCTACGACGCGGTTGAAGCTCCGTGTGAGGCTCCGGGCAAAGAGACCGACGCCGGCGAATAGATCCCAGGCAAGTTGTCCTGTGTGGCCGGCGGTAACTTGTTCGACAAGAGCATCGACGAGAAATCGGTTGACCTGGAAAAAGGCGCCGCGGTCAACGCGATAGTCGAAGCCGGCTGCACGATAGTTGAACGATTGCGCGCCCCATTGAGCGATTGTGTTGGGTGGCTGGGCTGCCTGGCCTTCGGGCACAAGCTCCGCGCCCTTTAGCTCGGGAATTCGCTCGTGCAGCATCTTTGCAAATTCCTCGAAGCGAAGTTTTGTGGCGTTGGCGGTGAAGACGCTGGCAAGCAGCGCTGTTTCTGTGGCGTCGCAGAAGAGCGCAACCTCGGTTGGCTGAAAGGTTGGGGCGAATTGCTGAGCGACTTCCGCGACGGCTTTCGAGGCATTGAACAGCAAGGGCGCAGCGATGGGGCACTCGCTTATCGGGATCACGGCATTGGAGCGGCGACCGCGGTAACCGGGCCTTCCAGTGGCATCGAAGGCGAGGCGAATGCGATTGCGATACTGCCAAGGCTCGCTGGCGAGAACTTTGATCTCGGCGGGAGCTGCTACGCCGCCCCGCTCGAGAGTCTCGCGCAATATGGTCTGCTTAAAGACTAGTTGTGTGACGTAGTTTGTGTGCTGATAGTGGCAGCCGCCACATGCGCCAAAGTGGGGGCATGCGGGTGCAATGCGCTCAGGTGAGGCGGCCATGATTTCATCAGGATCGGCAGTGTCGTAGCCGCGCTTGCTCTGCGTGATGCGGACGCGCGCCTGCTCTCCGGGCAATGTGAGGGGAACAAAGACTGCCTTGCCCTCCATGCGGGCGAGGAATGCGCCGCCATAGATGGGCTTTTCAATCTGCACGATCTGGGAGGATTCGACCGCGGGCTGAGTGAGCCTGGGGCTGACGGACTGCGAGCGCAGGCGGTGGGTCTTTTTAGGCGGCTTCATTGTTGGCTCATATAGAACAGGCTGAGGCGCGGGAGGCTGTAGTGAACAAGAAGTTGCTTCTGCACAAACTGCCGCTCTACCTGGCGCAATTGCACGGCGCCCATGCGGCTGCGATAAGGAGCCAGTTCGCGCGCTGCGTGTTCCTTGAGTGCGACGAGGAGTTCTTCCGGCGCTGCTGCCGTCAGTGCGGCAAAGAGCTTTTCCTCGAGGACGGTGAGGGTGCGTTCCAGCGCTTCTAAATCATGAGCCGTGCTCGCCCCGTGGGTGGACGAGGTTTCGGGAGGAGTGGAGTTGATTGCAGCGGCCAGTTCGCGCAGGCGGGTTGCAGTTGCACTGCATGCTTCGGGAGCCACGGCGGAGGCATCCAGGGCGGCCGCGGCAGATTCAAGATGAGCGGAAACACGCGCAGGTTCAAAGCCAGACTCGCTACTCTCGGTTGCCGTGGCGGCGGTGCCGGCTGCTGCTTCCTTCATTTCTTCGGCTGCCTCAAACACGGCTTGCGCACACCATGCGAGTCCATTGACGCGTCGCATCCGGCCCTTCTTTTGGCGAGCCTCATACTTGTCGAAGGCCGCTTCGATGCCGCGCAGTGCTGCTTCAAGCGGAATGCCTGCCTCGCGCCATGTCTCGATGAGCGCCCAGTCAAGCGTGGAGAGCAGCAGCAGCGATCCACGTCGCTGCTGGAAGCGATCTTCGATTTCCGTGAAGTAGTTGAAGTAGTTCAGCAAAGGTGTCTCAGTTCCCACGGCCGCGCGGGCGGACGGCGCGATTGCGCTCGAACAGGATGCGGAGTCCGTCGAGGGTGAGCATGTCGTCGATCTCAGAGATATAGCGGGAGTCCGCCGCAATGAGGTGCGCCATCATACCGCTGGCAATCACGCGCGGTTGGGTCCCCAACTCGGCGATGATACGATCGAGGATGCCGTCGACAAGACCGATGTATCCGAAGTAGAGGCCGCTCTGCAGGTGCCCGATGGTGTTGGTGCCGATGACTTTGTCCGGGCGCTTGATATCCACGCGGCTGAGGCGGGCGGCGCGCGAAAACAGCGCTTCCGCACTGAGGCCGAGGCCGGGAGCAATCACGCCGCCGAGATACTCGCCGCGTTCCGAGATCACTTCAAACTTTGTGGCCGTGCCGAAGTCGACTACGATGCAGGGGCCGCCGTAGCGTTCGAAAGCGGCAATGGAGTCTGCAAGCCGGTCAGCGCCAAGCTCGGTAGGGTTGTCGACCAACACCGGCATGCCTGTTTTAATTCCAGGTTCGACGAAGAGAGGCTCGATGTGAAAATAGGTTTCGCACATCTGGCGAAGCGTAGACTCGACCGGCGGCACCACCGAGGAGATGATGATGTGCTTTACCTGGGCGGGATCGATTTCCTTCATCTGAAAGAGATTGATGAAAAGTGCGCCGTATTCGTCCACGGTTTGTGCGCGGTGGGTGGTGAGGCGCCAGTGCGCTGCAAGTGGAGGCTGACCATCATCAAGCCGATAGAGGCCAAGTTTCGTATTCGTGTTGCCGACATCGAGAGCAAGCAGCATGGTCTAACTTATCTCCGCGGAGCGAATGCCGCCGGTCTGCACTGTGACCAGTCCACCGGCGGTGCGCACCAGCAAAAAGCCGTGCTCGTCCAAACCAGCTGTGACGCCGGTGCAGGCTTGCGGGCCATGGACTTGCACCTGTCTCCCGTGCACCCACGTCGAAGCCTGCTCGACGCGCTGGAGAATCATCTCAACTGTCGCAGAATCGAGCAACGCGACTGTCTCACGCTCAAGCGATTTTAGCAGGGAGACGAGCAAGGGCTTACGGCTGATGCGGCGACCTGCCTCCAAGTCCAATGAAGTGGCAGGTGTAGACAGCCCCGGTGCAAAGCTCCGCTGGTGCACGTTGATGCCGATGCCGACCACTGCAAAGGCAACCTCGCCGCCTTCGGCGTGCGCTTCTGTCTTGGCCTCGACCAGAATCCCGCCTGCCTTGCGGCCGGCGATGAGCAGATCGTTGGGCCAGCGCAGGTCAATCGACAGGCCGGAGGTAGCACGGATGGCATCGGCGGCTGCGAGTCCAGCAGCGAGCGGCAGTAGGTGCACTCGACTGGAGGGCATCGAAGGACGCAGCAGGACACTCACATAGAGGCCTTCCCCAGCGGCCGAGCTCCAGGCATGATCGCCGCGACCGCGGCCGGCCAGTTGTTCATTGGCAAAGTAGACCGAACCGTAGGGCGCGCCCAGGCGGGCAGCCTCAGCGCAATCTGTGTTCGTGGAGTCAGTCACGGGCGAGAAATGGAGCTTGTCCGAAAAGATGGTGTCTGCAAGGGCGTCGCGTATCTCGGCATCCAACCCAAAATTGTCCGCGGCTCGATCGACCATCAGCTAACTTGGCTCCGCAGTGATGCTCATGGAGATATTGGCGGCCTTGGCAGAGTGGGTCAATGCGCCCACGCTGATGAAGTCGACGCCGGTTTCGGCATAGGCGCGGATGTTTTCGAGCACGATGCCACCGGAGGCTTCGGTGGGAATCCAACGCGCCGCCATCTCGTCGTCAGGCTCGCTGTTTGGATGCCCATGAGTCTGGTGTCCTGGCGCTACTTCTTTGATCCGCTCGACGGATCGCTTCACTTCGGCGGCGGGCATATTGTCGAGCAGGATCGCCTCTGCGCCGAATTGGAGCGCCTCTTCAAGCTCCTGGGGCGTACGTACTTCCACCTGCACGCGTTGGCCCTTCCTGCGTTTCTCCAGGGCCAACGTGAGAACCTTGGGCAGTCCGCCGCCCAAGGAGATGTGGTTGTTCTTGATCAGGATGCCCGAGGCCAGATCGATGCGGTGATTGGTGCCTCCGCCGCACTGCACGGCGTATTTCTCGAGAACTCGGAGGCCGGGAACAGTCTTGCGGGTATCGAGAACGGCGGCATGGGTTCCGTGGATGGCGTCTACATATTTTCGCGTCAGGGTGGCGATACCGCTGAGGTGCTGCATGAGGTTGAGGATCACGCGCTCGCAACTGAGCAGCACACGTGCATTGTGGCGGATGACCGCCAGCACCTGGCCCGGTTGGACGCGCACACCGTCAAAGATTTCAGGATGACTGACGACCTGGAAGCGGGTCTGGGAGGAAGGCCGGGTGTCGAGGCGGGCAAAGATTTCAAGCAAGCGCGAGACAGCGCCCAAACCGCAAACCACAAGCTCTTGCTTGGCTATGATCGAGGCGGCGGCGCGCAAATCCGGGTCAATGGTGAGGTTGGTTGTGGCGTCCCTGGCGGCCATGTCCTCAACCAGGGCATGTTCCAACAATGCGTCGATGCGGCTGCTCTTCCAATCCATAGGTCAGTGGCCAGTGAACAGTGGTGAGTGAACAGTTGTCAATTCTCAGGTAGGGATTCCAAGGCCGTGCGGGCTTTCTCGAGAAGTGCGCGGGTTTCGGATTCCTGCTTCTTCAAACCCTCCACCACTTGCGGCGGCGCCTTGGCCAGAAAGCCTTCGTTGCCTAATTGGCGCTCGGCAGCGGTTAGCCCTTTTTCGTACTTAGCGATGTCTTTCGCCAAACGGTCGCGCTCGGCAGGGACGTCGATTTGTTTCTGATGTACTAAGGCGATATCAGTGAATCCTACTGAGCGCCAGTTTAATTCATCGCTCACAGTTTCTCTGCGGTCATAGAACGTAATTGTTGAGACCTTCGCAAGCTTTTGAATGATGTTCGCGTTTTGATCGATCAATTCATTCGGGTTGGTGCCAAAATCCCGAATGGAACTAGCAATGACAATCATGGGTACGGATTCTTTTTCAGGGATGTCTCGGTTCTTACGCTCTTCGCGAGCAACACGTATTAGGTCTTGCAGCAAAATCATTCTGTGCTGTGAGCGCTGATCGGAAAGAGTGCTCTGATAATTCTGCGAAGGGTAGCTGGTCAGCGCGATCGACTTGGCCGGTGGATTGCCGTCGTAGAGGGCGTTCCAGATTTCTTCGGTGATGAAAGGCATGAAAGGTGAGAGCAGCCGCAGAGCTGCTTCAAATACGGAAACCAGCGTGTTCAGAGCGGCCTTTGTCTTCGCGTTGTCCGCCGTCTCTGAAAAGTCGAGGCGTAGCTTGACTATTTCCAGATACCAGTCGCAGAAGCTACCCCAGAAAAATTGATAGATTATATTGGCCGCGTCGTCGTACCGATAGTTCTCAAGCGACTGATTCACCCGGCCCGCAGCTGTGTGCAATTCCGCTACGATCCAGCGGGCTTCAAGCGGGGCATCGGGGGCGGCTGTGGGCATTCCGCCCAGAGCCTTTAGATCAACAGATATGCCGATGTTCGCAGCCTGATCGATGTTCATGAAGAGGAAGCGCGCAGCGTTCCAGATTTTGTTGGCGAAGGCGCGATAGCCTTCGGTGCGGGCAACGTTGAAGGCGATGTCGGTGCCGGGCGAGGCCATGCTGGCCAGCGTGAATCGGACCGCGTCAGTGCCGTACTGCTTGACGATTTCGATGGGGTCGACGACGTTGCCCTTGGTCTTGGACATTTTTTCGCGGTTTTGGTCGCGCACCAGGGCGTGAATATAGACCTCACGAAACGGGACCGAATCTGCAAGGGACCGCTGCCTGCCGTCGGGCATGGGAACGTCGGCTGCGAACCAGCAGCCAAACATGATCATCCGGGCGACCCAGAAAAAGAGGATGTCAAACCCGGTGATCATGAGGCTAGTGGGATAGAAGGCGTCGAAGTCACCACGGTTCTCCGCGGTGATATTGGGCCAGCCAAAGATGGAGACGGGAAGAAGCCCGGACGAAAACCATGTATCGAGGACGTCGGTTTCCTGCGTGATCTGGCCGGAACCGCAGTGGGAGCAGGCGGTGGGATCGACGCGGGCGACGGTGATCTTGTGGCAGGTGGCGCAGTGCCAGGCGGGGATGCGATGGCCCCACCAAAGCTGCCGGGAGATGCACCAGTCGTGGATGTTTTCCATCCAGTTGGACCATGTCTTGCCATACTGCTCTGGCGTGAAGTGGATGTGGCCTTGCTTGACGGCTTCGATGGCGCGATCGGCCAGCGGAAGAATCTTGATGAACCATTGCGTGGAGAGGCGCGGCTCGACCACGGTTTTGCAGCGGTCGCAGTGGGCTACGTTGTTGGTGTGGTCCTTAATGGCTCCAAGAAGCCCCTGCGATTCGAGGTCGGCGACGGTTTTCTTGCGGGTGACGTTGCGATCGAGTCCTGCGTACGCACCGCCGTTTTCGTTGATGTGACCGGTATCGTCCATCACGTTGATGGAGGGAAGATGGTGGCGCTCGCCCAGAGCGAAGTCGTTGGGGTCGTGCGCCGGAGTTACCTTGACCGCGCCGGTGCCGAAGTCACGGCTGACCCACTCGTCAAGAATGATGGGGATCTCACGGCCAACTAAAGGCAGGCGAAGTTTCTTGCCATGGAGATGGAGGTAGCGCTCGTCCTCTGGATGAATGGCCACGGCCACGTCGCCGAGCATGGTTTCGGGGCGGGTCGTCGCAACGGTAAGAACCGCACCTGAGTCGCTTCCATCGGCGGCGAGGACGGGGTAACGAATCTCCCAGAGATGGCCCTTCTGCTCCTCGTGGACGACTTCGAGATCGCTGATGGCGGTCTGGCAGCGGGGACACCAGTTGACGATGTAAGCGCCGCGATAGATGAGACCCTGTTCATGGAGGCGGACGAAGGCCTCGCGGACGGCGACGGAGAGATGGTCGTCCATGGTGAAGTACTCGCGCTGCCAGTCGACCGATGCGCCGAGGCGCTTCATCTGGTCGAGGATGGCGCCGCCGTAATGGCGCTTCCAATCCCAGACACGCGCTTCAAATGCGTCGCGGCCAAGCTGTTGGCGGGAGGTGCCTTCCGTGGCCAATTGGCGCTCGACCATCAACTGTGTGGCAATGCCGGCGTGGTCTGTGCCCGGAACCCACAGGGCGCGAAGGCCGGTCATCCGCCGCCAGCGGATCAGGATATCGATCTCCGCCTGCTCGAACATGTGGCCCATGTGCAATTGGCCGGTGACGTTAGGCGGAGGGAGGAGAACCGTGAAAGGGGCTGGCTCCGGCGCGGTGCCGTCGGCGGGTGTGGGCTGCGCGAAGAGGTTTTCGCGGACCCAGTATTCGGCCCAATAGTCTTCAATCGCGGTGGGGTCGTAGGCTTTAGGGAGGTCGTGAGGCATGGAGGTTTGTCAATGAGCCCCGTGGGTCTGACCCTTTGAAATAAGGGGCTTCGCGCGAAGGGACTAACCCTCACTTTAGCAGATGTGGGTGAAGTGGGACTTAGGGGGCAATCAGGCGGACACTGGGGAAATAGGTGCTGTACGACCGAGTGTCTCTGGTCAGCAATGAGCATCCGAGGACTGCGGCGTGAGCGCCGATAAAGAAGTCGGATAGGACGCTGGTCTTCGTGCCGCCCTTGCGGCGATGTAGCAAATAGGTCTTGCCGGCCAGGAATGCGGCTTTCCGCGGGATATCCTCGAAGACCAGATTCATGGTTGCAATTGTTTGGTCCAAAATGGCCGACGAGGTATAGGTAGACGCTAGTTCAGCGTAGATGATTGCATTGATCGCCAGGGAATGCGTCAGGGAGAGATTACGCATCTGGCCCACAGACCAATTCCACCACTGCGGATCGCGCTCCACCACATCAACCAGCACGTTGGTGTCAACAAGGACCATCAGGCGTCGCCGCGAAGCAAGGCCATCAACTCATCGGTCCGCCACTTTATGTCGGCAGTGCCAAGAACCTCGTCGAACCCGTCCGGGCCGCGCTCCTCGACAGGGCCGATCTTGTGCAGAACCGGATTCCCATCCTGGTTGACCTCAAAGTACACTTTGCACCCTGGCTTGATATTGGTGGAATTGCGGATATGCTTGGGTATCGTTACCTGGCCTTTGCTGGTGACTGTGGTTTCCATGGGCTCCGACCTCCTGGTATTACTTTGCTTTCAATTGTAATACCAAAGGCAGACAAGGTATCCCGAGCAAAAGCGAAGGCCGCTCGATGGGCGGCCTTCGCCTTTACATCCATGGCAATAAATGCATTGATTAGAAGGGGTTCAGCTTGGAGAGGCCCTTCTTCTTCTTCTTCTTACTAGAGGATTCGTCGGAGGAGTCGACCTTTGGCTTCTTGGTCTTGGCGCCGACGGCGGATGTTGTTGGGGTCGAGCCGGGCTTGACTTCATTCACCTGAATGGGGGCTTCAGCCGGTTTTTCAGCGGCTGGCAGGACGGTGTTTGCGGGTCCAACAGCCTTGATCACGGCGTTGGGATCGGCCGGAGCGCTCACAATCTCTGCGCCGACGCCGGTTCCGCCTGCAGGCGCCTCAAGCTGCAACGGTGCGCTGGACGGCTGGTCGCTGCGTGGGGGTTCATTTGGGCCGGTCGGAGCGGTT
>OBLU010001386.1_pt1 | contig 22611 bp, 15 predicted proteins | sample 1518681 | NCBI WGS metagenome assembly OBLU01 (sample SAMEA3539304, study PRJEB22396) | soil metagenome | biome: tundra; feature: field; material: soil | place: USA | collected 2010-05 | depth 0.15 m
TCTACGACCAACAACGCGTCCTTTGCGTAGAATGCGAGCATCGCCGTGGCATTCGCTGTACCGAGCCATGAGGCCGGCAAGTTGTCGGTGTCCATGTTTGGGCCGAAGTGCTGTTGTGCAAGAGCGGCTAACTGGCTCTTGCCGGCGCCAGTCGAACCAGCGAGGTGGATCGAGAACGTTGCTGGGCCAAGTATTGCGCGCCAAATTGAGGCGTAGACAGGAAAGGTGAGTCGGTCCAACGTCACGTCAAGCATTTGCAGGCTCGAACGAATCGCGCCAATCAGGTTGGCTCCTGAGGGCGGATCCGGCAAGCGGTAATGAGGCAACTTGTCCTGGAGACTCATACAAATGTCGGTGCAATTACCCCTCACGCCGATTCCGCCACCCCCGTGAAGGTAATAATTCTCTCCACCGATTTCCCGCCATCCCGTGCAACTGTACATGTCACGAGTCGGAATCTTCCCCGAAAGTGTTTGGATCGCCGCCCTTGCGTGTTCGGTTTGGCCCGGTTTGACAATTGCCATTCCGCCGAGCTTCTCGGCAACCCAGTTCATGGACTTGAAGTCTCGCGCGGGGATCTCCACTGTGACCGTCCGTCCGCTCAGACTGGCCTCTACAGTGAAGACGCGGTATCGCTCCTCGCCATCATCGACCACTTGATCCGCCGCAATTCGGGCAACGAAGTTCGCGATTTCGAAGCTTATGTGATTACGATGTATGTCTCTCCACACATACAACGAACCCGCGTGAACAGAGTACGGCTGGCCGGTATACGTCAGATCCCGATCTCCGGCAAAGGTATCAGTCGGCGTTGCCAACGTGACAAGCGAAAGAAGCTCTTGTTTCGTGTGCCCTATGTCCCGCCAATCTGTGACGTCGCCCTTCTCGGGCAGGCCAGGAAGGTCGACAGCCTTGACACTCGCGGCGACTCCGACAAGTGTCGCGGCAACAATCTGGCGATGCGCCTCGCCGTCAGCGTCATTGTCAGGCAGGATGATGACATGTTTCCCTTTCAGGTACCGGGCGTGTTCTGGCCTCCATTTCTTGGCGCCGAATGCGTTCGTCGTTGCGACGAGTTGCCAGTCCCCGAGTGTGTGGACGTCCTTCTCGCCCTCCACGACGTAAACGGTTTCTGCCAGCAGGACTTTCGGAAGGTTGTATGGCAACATGGTGGCTTCGGCCGGTTTCCTCCAGATCCATCCACCTTCCGGCCCTGGTCGTCTAACCCTGAAGTCTTTTTGGCCGTTGCTGAGCCTGCGCCGCTCCACGACGAAGGAGAGTTTCCCTGTTTTATCCGTATACGAGTACTCTGCCTCAACACAGGGGCCATGGGCCTTGCGATCATCGCCGGCAGGCCGGCCTACGAGACGTAGAACCTCCGCTCTTGCGGCCTGGAGACTCTTTCCCGTCAATTCTCGCTGCAGGCTGATGATGTCCCAGCCGCGCTGGCACGTTGAATGACAGAAGGCACGCCCGGTCTCTGCCTCGACGGCAAAACTATCGCGCTCCCCTTGGTGGACCGGACATGGGCCTCGCCACTCCTGGCCCCGCTGCTTTAGCTCCGGTAGGCGAGCAGTGTAAAATGCCGAGATTTCGGGTCGAGTGAAGGTTTCCATTGGTTACATCGGTGTTGCAGCGCGGTTCTCTGATGAGCGAGGATGCGAAGCGGAAATATGGAAACCGCCGCTGCAAAACCCGTCACTTGGGCGTCGGCACAAGTCCGTGATTCTGTCGGGAATCGGCATCCCGTCGTAGGCTTATAGGATTCTCGTGCATTGCGGTCGAGGGTGATTTCTGCTGTCAATGTACTCCCGAATCGGCCCGTGAGATGCCTGAAGATCGGCGGAGCTCATTCTTCGTTATTTGTACTTGCGAGCGGCCGCCGCGAGGTGCACTCTCGATCCAGCCAGCCAGCGTGTCGGCCGGGTACCTCACGGACGAACCAAATTTTCGCCACTCAGGTCCTTTACCAAACAGGCGCCAGCGCTGCAGCGTCTTTATGCTAAGGCCTATGATTTCCGCGACCTGTTTTTCGGTAAGGAACTTCATGGAGATATGCGAAACTCAACTGCTCGATCCCGGCAGTTTGGAACCGGAGGACATCCGCGGTTTCGACGATGGTGCGCGCCTGTTCCCTCGGCTGACACAAATACTCAAGACCGCATCAGCCGTGATGATTTCAGATCCCGCGTAGGAAAATGGAGTTGAGTTTTTGTCCTCAGGCTGCATAATCCCGGCGCCTTCTGTCGAGATAGTCCACCAAGTCTTGGCGCGAATACCGAATTAGTCTGCCGATTTGATAGAAGGGAGGGCCAACCCGTCTTCTGCGCCAAGCGGTCAGTGTAGGTCGCTTGCAGTTCAGAAATGCCGCGGCCTCCTTCTCTGTAAGACTCGGCCGCACCGCCTCTAAATCATGCTGTTCAAGATCATCCTGGATTGCGCGACGCATACACGTACATTCTTAAATATTTTTGTATAGCTGTAAACACCGCTCACACATCGATTCCGGGTGCTCAAGCAAAGAACTTCCCTTATTTTTCAGCAACTTAGCAAAATGCTGGAGATCGTAACCGCTGCTAGATAAAGCGAAAATAAATCTGCTGTATCTCAAATCTTTACAGTGCTCCACAGCCCCCAATGGCATACTGAATCCTGAGATGTCGGATCGGGCTAAACCTCTGAAGATCACGCCAGGCCAGCGCCGGGAGTTCAGAAAACTGGCGTCAAATCCGCGACTGGGTAAGAACCTGATTCAACGCGCGAGAATCGTTCTCGGCGCTGCCGACGGTTATTCGAATAGCCAGCTTGCGAAAATGCTCAATACTACTCGGCCGACTGTCATCCAGACGCGGAAGCGATTCGACGAAAGCGGCATCGATGGGCTGATTTGGACGGCAGAACGAATTGCTCCCGAGCGGATTAGGGCAATCATCGATGCTACGCAACGGTCCGCACCAGAGACTGGTGGTCGCTGGAGCACACGCTCTTTGGCGGGTGCTGAGGGGGTGAGCCACTCGACGATTTATCGAGTTTGGCAACGTTTCGGACTGTCGGGGCCCATTGATTTCAACGTCATCAACGTGCGAGATGTCATCGGGCTGTACGTGAATTGGCCAGATGCGGCCATGGCATTCCGTGTACGTGAAGGTGCGAAGCCCGCGATACCTGACGTAAGTCAAGGGCTGAGCCATGCATCGACGGGTCGCCCAGGCACAATCAGCTGCGAGGCGTTAATGCGGTTCGTGATTCTCACTGGCCTTGACGAGCTGACCAAAAAGGAAGTTGGGTCGGTTTGGCCTCATGCACGGGACAGCGGAGTCATGAACTTCTTGAACTTCCTCGACAGGAGGACAACCAAGGGATCTGAGGTGCACGTCATTCTAATGGTTTTAGCGACGCCTGACGTGCGGCCCTCTTCGGGTGTGGAGGATTGGTTCGCCGGACACGCCCGTTTCCACGCTTATTATGCGCCCTCCAGAACGTACTGGATCAATGATGTGAGGCGCTGGATGGCTCAGACGTCACACGAGTCAGCGCCGCGTCCGACACGCGGTCTTCGGGAACTGGGTGCGACTCTCAGTAATTATCTGCTGGCTGAGACACGGCAGATTCCACTGGCCTGGATTTCGAGCGCTGGCTCACGCTTCGTCAGCCGAAGAACTGGTGGTGACATTTCGCTCGGGTACCTATTGTGGATGTTGTCCAACATCGAAGATGCTCTTCGCAGCGGCGCGGGATCCCTGTCGATTCCTTCGAAAGTGCTGCAGAACATCAATTTCTCGGAATTGCTTCTCGCAATTGAGGAATCTTCGCTGTAGTTCCGGAGGAAGATTGCGTAAGGGTCGATTCCAAGAAAGACAGCATCTGTCAAGACTCCAGACACAATCCAAGAAGAGACGATCGGGCCGAAAAGCATTACGGCCTCGAACGGCCTCGAAGAAACCTTCCAAAATGCCTCGCATTGTCTCAGGTATTCTCGGCTGTTCTGCAAGGCTTTCGGAGGCGCGTTGGTCCTTCCACAACCACAAGGTTTTGGCATGCAAGGTGGCGGCTCGGAGTTGCCCCCAAGTTAAGGCCGTGGTCGAACTCGCAGCCGGGCCTGAATTTCGCTATAGACAGGGAGCGCGTTTTCTGCCTCGATCGTCACGGCGATACCGTATCGGACAGGGCCGTCATCCAGCATGCCGGCGTCTTCTTTGCACCAGACTCGCAAAGACAAGTGACCGTCGTCGATGAAAGGGACCGCGGACTCGCCGCTATAATGTTCGTGAAACACGCTGCCGCGCTTCACGGTGACATCGGCAGGCTGCCCTGAGTGCCGCTCAACCCCGAGCACCTGGATGGGCGGCTCCATGGTTTCCGCCTCCAAACGTATACAGCGATAGTTCTGGTGACCAGACCTAATTGGAGAGAACCACGCCAGGGTGACCGTCAAAGAGCGCGGCTCCGTCACGCGTTCCAGGCAGGACGGGAGCGGAATCCTGTACCGCTGTGCTGTGCCTGGCTGAATTTCGCCGAAGCCCACTAACGTGGCGCGGTTGGGCGCACACTCGAGCGTGTCAGCAACATCCGGAATGCCCAGGCCGATAAACCGAGACGAATTCTCCGAGCGTTCAACGTGCCGCCCCCTACCGACCGGCCCGCAGACCTCCTTGAGCAATTGATGACTCGCGCTCCACCTGGCTGTATGGACCAGCAGGCACTTCACTACGACCGGGCAGAACTGCGGGTCCATATCGGCTAGCATCGACCCGCCGTCTCGGTCCATGAGAGCATCGAAAATATGGTGAGCCGCCCTCGTAGCCAAGGCCGTTGCCGAACTCGTACCGTCGCTTAGCGCCGTGTAGTCGAGCCTGCCTTGTCCGGAGGGGTCTGGTGCCGCCGCTCTCAGTCCATATAGCCGTTGCGGCGAGCCGACCGAGACCGTCAGACCGTTACCGGTAGCTTGCATCCGGACATACTCACGGCCTCCTGGGAAGTAAAGATCCGGCTTGATCATCCGGCGATGCCCAAGGCCCAGCCCGGAACTTACATTGGGGAGAGTGTTGTCGGTGAAGGGATCGACCGACATAAGCCCGCCCTGGCGCGTGACTACGTTGTCGTGATGGTGCGCACCGATTGTCAGGGCGTTGAGAGACTCCGCCGGTGAGAGGATTGTACGCTCGTGTTTGGCGGCGTCGAGAGCTTCGATTACCGCACGCTGGCGCACGTCTGGAGTCGCGTTCTCGAATGCGGTCCAATTGTCGAAACCCGGAATCTGCAACGAAGCATGGACATTGCCGCCGCTGACCAGAAACAGTATATTGTACCGATCAGAAAGAAAGTCGATGAGCCGCGCAAGGGGACTGATCGTACGGGTGAATGGCCGTCTTGGGTCTCCCATGGAGATATTGACTAGGAAGACATCCGGCGCAGTTGCCTCTTCGCCCTCGCTGCCCTTGATGCGCAGGATGGCCCGGTAGAGCGTGTCTGTCATGAGGCGATTCAACTCGGTATGTTCGTGGCCATGCTGGTCAGTGATCATTAGCGGACGGACATAAAGCCGCCTCGAAAGCGCTGGTCCTCCCTCATTGCAGTCTCCATGCAAGATAAGCGAAGCCATCGCCGTGCCGTGAACGCGGCGCGAAACGACTGCCTGGGCCTGAAGATCGTCCGGATCATCGAGAAGTAGTCGGTTTGCGAGAAGCGCATGTGCCTGCACCGGCACGCCGTCGAGCAGGCTGCCACGGGAGAGGCTGCAGATGGCAGAGCTTCTGCAGGAACGTCCATTCCATCGGGCCCGGCCTCAACCTCAATCGGGCCGAGTAGCATACCTTGCGGTCGCAGGAACATGATTTCATCGGCAAGTGCTAGATTAACTGCACCGTGCTCGATGAGGTTCTCGACTTCGACCGCGGGGATGTCGATCAGGGCGCCGTGATAGGCGATATCCGAGATAATGGCCTCGTGGACAAGTTGGCCTCCCACTGCAAGAACACGTGCGACGAAATCTTGAGACACTGAGCGGCGGCGGCGCTCAGTGTCGCGAAACCAGAGTTCCACCTCTGTCCGGACCGGCTGATTGGGGTTCCGCTGCAGTTCATCATTCCAGTAGGCCAGAGTCTCAGGAGAGACCCGGTCTTCAGGGCCCCAAGGGCGTAAGGTGCGCAATTGTTCAAAGAGATGTGCAAAAGGGGTGAAGCCCCGGTCCATTGGCAGGCCGCGTTCCCAGCGTTCCCACAAACTCCGCAGCTCATTCAGCGCTCGCAAGTTTGGCAGGGCCAGATAGAGACGGCCTGGGACGCCTTGATCGGTCCTGTCCTGCCCTTCCCGTCCCCTCCGCGAGTCCTCAAGAGCAAAGTCCTCATCTGCCGCGAATTCACCTTCGGATTCGGCCATAAACTCCAGGCCGTCGATGCGAGCCACGGCTTTACGGAACTCCGCGATAGTCCCAGCAACCTCAAAAACGATAACCCGCTCAGGCGCAAGGCTGGTAGGATCATCCCGAACATCCAAGCGGCCCTGAGTGCTGAGTACGGTGCGCAATCGCTCGAACAACGGTCCGAACTTTTCTCTTTGCCGCCCGCGGCCTGGGAAGCGGATTCTCGCTCCACCGAAATGTCCCCCAGGAACTCCAACTGCGTCAGGCGGGGGAAGACGGAGGAGGGGACGAGCCGCCATCAGTCTGACTCCCTTCGGGAGGCTGCTTGGCACGGGTTGCCGAAGTCCATATATTCAGCTGCTCCGCAACGATGGTTTTCAGATCTTTTGCCCCCATCACCAGCAGATGGCGCCGTCGTACATCAAGGCAGAACTGCTCGGCCTCCGCGTAGCTGATGGTCCCGAGGCTCCTCGCGATCGACGGCGGCGACGCACCGGGGGATTCGCCAAAATGCTGCATGAAGACTGCAACGTATGCTGCAAGCTCCTCGTGGGTGGGCAAAGGCAGGTTAAGCCGTACCTGAAAACGGCGCCAGGTGGCGCGGTCGAGCAACTCGGGGTGGTTGGTGGCGGCTACGACAATTGTGTAGCTGGGCAATTCGTCAATCTGCATGAGCAACGACGTGACGACACGCTTGATTTCGCCGGTTTCATGAATGTCTCCCCTTTCCTTTCCTATCGCATCGAACTCATCGAAGAAAAGGACGCAAGGCGTAGTGCGAGCGTAGTCGAATACGCGCTTCAAGCGCGCAGCAGTTTCACCCAGATAGCTGCCGATCATCATCTCGTAGCGAACCACATATAAGTGGACGGCGACAGCGTCAGCGATGGCTTCAGCCAGCGTTGTCTTTCCAGTGCCGGGTGGGCCGACGAGGAGAACCCGACTGCGTGGCTCAAGGCCATGTGCCCGCAAGACGTCGGCGCGGCGCTGCTCTTCAACCAGCTCGTCGACTCCCTGCCGCGCCGCTTTCGGCAGGATCAGGTCTTCCAGTCGGCGTCGCGGCATCACTTCGGCAATGAAGTCCCTTCCCCTTTGAGCAGACCCCTCGGCCGGTACTGGCGCGGTGAATGTGCCGTTGCCATTGGATTGAATTGCCTTGGCGAGCCGTTCAGCTAGAACGTCGTGCCGTTTTGAACGCTCCTCCGCGATGATTGCTTCCGCAGCCGAGCGGAAGCCGCGCCTGTCACCGGTAGATCCCGCCTTGACGAGCGAGATAAGCAGGTCACTTCGTGCCATGGGAGCCTCCTGAAGTGCCACTACGCAGTTTTTGGATAGCGGCTTCCAGCAGCCAGTTGTTTCGGGAGAGGGGAACGTCCCGATGATCGAGGTCCTCATCGATTCTCGTTATCAGATCTTCAGGCAAACGAACGGTCACCGCGATGCGTGGCGATACCGACCTCTTCTTCGCTCGTGACCCGTTGGTGACCTTCTGCTTCACAATGACATCATAATGCAACCACGGCGAGTCCGTGTGGTTCACTAGTGGCCTTGCATCCTAAAGAAACCCAGATCCCAACTCCTCCGGAGCCGCGGAAGCAGCGTTTTTCCCGCACGGAAGCCTCCATGATAATCGGCTCTGCAATTGCAGCAACAGTCTGGGAATGCTGCTATAAATGATTGGGAGATCCATAACGGCTTCGAGCTCGAAGCGAGCCGGAAAGGGTGAATTCCTGCTATCACTTGGCCAAGTCGTAAAGGTTCGCAGTCGCCGATACCTGGTAGAAGCTGTCGAACCAGCTCAGGAAGTGAGTTGGGAACAGACGCTCGTTGGTCTCTCCTGCTTGGAGGACGACGCCCAGGGCGAGCATCTCTCAGTACTCTGGGAACGCGAGCCTGACGCCCAGGTTTTGCCGGAATCTAACTGGAAGCACCTCGCCAGCAAGGGATTCGACGCGCCGCACGTCTTCTCCGCTTACCTCCACGCGCTTCGCTGGAATCTCGTAACCTCCACGAATCCGCGGTTGTTCCAGTCGCCGCATCGCGCGGGCATCCAAATCATGTCCTACCAACTGGAGCCGCTGAAAAAAGCGCTCCAGATGCCGCGCGTCAACCTCTTTATCGCCGACGACGTTGGACTCGGCAAAACGATTGAAGCCGGCCTCATCCTCCGCGAAATGATCATGCGCCAGAAGGTCAAGCGTATCGTCATCTCCTGCCCGGCCTCCCTCGTCACCCAATGGCAAGGCGAAATGGAGGCTCGCTTCGGGTTGAGCTTCGTAATTTTCGACCGGGACTATCTTTTCAATTGCCGCCGCGAACGCGGCTACGCGATCAACCCCTGGACCACGCACTCGCAGTTCATCGTCTCCCACTCCCTCCTGCGCGACGAGCAATACGCCTCGCCCCTGCGCGACTGGCTCAATCAGCACCGCTCCGGCTCCATGCTCGTGCTCGATGAAGCGCACCACGCCGCCCCGGCCACGTCGTCATCCTACGCGATCGATTCCCAGTTCACCCGCGGGATGCGTGAACTCACGCCGCTCTTCGAACACCGCCTTTTCCTCTCGGCCACCCCGCACAACGGCCACTCGAACAGCTTTTCCGCGCTCCTCGCCATGCTCGATCCCCAGCGCTTCATCCGTGGCGAGCAGATCAAAGACCCGCGCTTACTCGACCAGGTGATGGTCCGCCGGCTGAAAGACGAGCTCCGCGAAGGTGTCCCTGGACTGAAGTTGCCGAAGCGCGAGGTGGTCCAGCACGATATTTCCGGCTTGCCCGACGACGCGCCGGATCTAGCCTTGATGCGGCTTCTGACCCAGTACCGCGCCTTGCGGGAGAAGCGCCTCGAAGGTTGTCGTCGCTCGCAGCAGACCGCCGCCAACCTGGTGATCACAACTCTTCAGAAGCGCCTCTTCTCGTCCATCGAGGCATTCAACTCCACTCTGCGGGTTCACCGCAAGAGCATGGAAAAGCTTGCCGCCACAACTGACATTGAACCCGAAGTGTCGGCGGATCTCCTCACCGAGCTCAATGCGCCCGACGCCGATGACGAGCGCGCCGACCGCCCCGAAGAAGAAGTCACCGAAGGCATCGAGCAAGCCGTCGCCAGCGCAACGGAGCGCTCCAAAGGTTCGCAGCATATCTCCCAGGAAGAAATCGTCGTTCTCGATCGAATGGCTGAGATCGCCGGCCAGGCGCGCCGCCTCGCCGACCCCCGCCTGACCGATGCCAAATACGGTCTAATTCCGTGGATTCGCACGAACCTCTTCAATTCCAACGGCACCTGGAACAGCCGCCGCGTACTGATCTTCACCGAGTTCACGGAAACCAAGACGTACCTCCGGCAGCAGTTCGAATCCGCCTTCGCCAACACCGACCTCGCCGAAGAGCGCATCGCCACCTATCAGGGCGGTCCCGGCGGCGGCCGGCTCGACGAAATCAAGAAGGCCTTCAATGCCTCGCCCGATCTCCACCCGTTGCGCATTCTGATCGCCACCGATGCCGCCCGCGAGGGCGTTAACTTCCAGAACAGTGGGCTGGAGGTATATGCCGCCGGTGGGGATCGTTACGGGGTTGGAGTTCTGAGGAGCGCCGCCGTTCCGGTTCGCACTACACGCCGCGTTCGCTCACGCAACCGATCGTCAAGACCACGCTTGATCCCGTGCTGGCGCAGTTGGGAGACAACCCGACGCCGGAACAGATTCTGGGACTGAAGGTCTGCGACCCTGCTATGGGTTCCGGCGCGTTCCTCGTCGAAGCCTGCCGCTACCTCGGTGAAAAGCTCGAAAAGGCATGGAACGCGCATCGCCTGATGCCGCCGATCCCAGCGGACCAGGACCCGCTGCTGCACGCCCGTCGCATCGTGGCGCAACGATGCCTCTACGGCGTGGACAAGAACCCCTTCGCCGTCAACCTGGCCAAGCTTTCACTCTGGCTCGCGACCTTCGCCAAAGATCACCCGTTTACCTTCGTCGACCACACGCTCCGCTGCGGCGATTCGCTCGTCGGACTCACGGCACATCAAGTCGAGGCATTCCACTGGCAGCCGAAAGAAGAAGGCGCGCTACTTCGCGACATGCCTTCGCGTCTCCGGCACATTCTGAACGCTCGCGCTCAGATTCTGGATGCTGCCGATGAAACTCCGTACGAAACGCTCGCACAGAAACTCGCGGTGACGGACGAGCAGATGATCGACCTACGCCTCGCCGGCGACTTGACCGTCGCCGCCTTCTTCGCGGCAGACAAGCCGAAGGAACGCGAGACGCTGCGCAAAGACCTGGCCGAGAAGTTTCGCCGTGCTCGGGAACGGGTTACGGATCTGGAACTCGACGATGAATTGAAGCGCGCGGTTCTCGTCCTGAAGAATGGCCCGAAAGGGATCAGTCCGTTCCATTGGGAACTCGAATTCCCAGAGACTTTTCGGCTGAATGAACACGGGAAGCGCGGTGGCGGCTTTGACGCCTTCGTTGGAAACCCGCCGTTCGTTGGCGGTCGGAAAATTTCCACAAACTTGGGCGAAGGATATCGGGACTGGCTAGCCGTAAACTACGAAGGATCAAACTCAAACAGCGATATCGTCGCGTTTTTCTTCCGCAGGGCGTTCGGTTGTCTCAAATCCCCCGGATGCCTCGGCTTGATCGCGACCAACACGATCTATCAGGGCGATACCAGAGCTTCTGGCCTGCGTTTCATCCGACAGTCTGGCGGCATAATCTACAGCGTCAGGAAGCGGGTCAAATGGCCAGGACAAGCTGCGGTGGTTGTTTGTGTAATCCACATTGCGAAAGGGTTGACACCGCGGTCGGACATAGATGAGCGCCAAGTCCAGCAGATCACGGCCTTCCTCGTTGAAAAGGGCGGTGACGACAACCCGTTTACTCTCAGGGAGAATCTGGGCGTTGCATTTCAAGGGTATCTTCTCCGGGGCATGGGTTTCACCTTCGCCGACGGAGACGACAAGGTCCTGTCAATTCGTGATAAAGATGACCTTGTTGCGGCTGACCCCCGCAACGAAGAGCGGATTTTTCCTTTCATCGGCGGCGAAGAAGTTAATGATGATCCACGCCACCTATACAGGAGATCCGCCATCAACTTTGGAACGATGAGCCTTGCGGAAGCCCAACAGTGGCCCATGCTTGTTAAAGTCCTCGAAGATCGCGTCAAGCCTGAAAGGGAAAGACAAGGGCGCGAGGCCGCTGCAGCTCCACGGTGGCAATACTGGAGGCCGCGTCCGGAGATGTTCGCGGCTGTTTCCGGATTGTCGCGGGTCTTGGTCTGTTCCCAAATCTCGACTCACTGCGTTTTTGCCTTCTTGCCGTCAGATTGGGTGTTCTCTCACGCGTTGAACGTCTTCGCTTTCGAACGCTACGGAGCCTTCGCGATACTCCAATCCCGCGCGCATGAAATCTGGGTCCGAGTTTTTGGCTCCTCCATGAAAGACGACCTCCGCTACACGCCGACCGATTGTTTCGAGACCTTCCCATTTCCCCTGGGTTGGAAGGTCAACCAGGTTTTGGAGCAGATCGGCAAGAAGTACTACGAGTACAGGGCGGAGCTTATGGAACGCACCGACAAAGGATTGACGGAGACGTACAACCGCTTTCATAAGAAGTGCGATACTGATGCCGAAATCGCAACGCTGCAACAACTTCACGCTGATGTGGACCGCGCGGTTCTCGACGCCTACGGTTGGACTGACCTACAACCAAGACTCGACTTCATTCTCGATTACGAAGGCGACGAGGACGGCGAAAGCGCGAGCAATGACTCCAAGAAGCCATGGCGCTACCGCTGGGTCGATGAAGACCGCGACGAAGTCCTCGCCCGCCTTCTCGAACTAAACCGCACTCGCGCTGAGGAGCAAGCGCAATCGGTTGCAGCCGCCCCTCCGGCCAGAACTTCAGCAAAACGCAGCAGGAAGTCGACCAAGGTAGCGCCTGTTGTGATCCCCAATCTTTTCGACGTTCAGGAACCCATCGAATGACCTCTGCCGAAGTGCGCGAACAGATTCTCGATTCCCTCATCCTCGACCTCGTGGGCCCGGTCGCCGGCCTCAAAGCCGGCAACTACCTGGAACAGGAGATCCTGCCGGGATCGACCGCGCCACTGCGTTGGTACCTGACCGGATTCCTCGCGCCGTTCGCCGCCAAACCCGAAGAGAAAACCGACGAAGACAGCGGCGAGCAGATCGACCTGATCCCGCCCAAAACGGGCCTCGACGATGAAGCCGCTCCGGAATCGGCCTCTTCGCGGAAGACGCCCTTCCCCTCTTCCATGGGCCTGAGTGTTCTAATCCCACCAACGTGCCGGTCCATCAAGGCCACCGTCACGTGGGGCGACTATGCGGCTGTCATGAAGGACGAGGCGGCCACCGGGTGGCGTCGCACCGCGCGCTGGGCACAAGCGCCCTTGCCGATCCCTGCGCAGGACACCACCCGCGGCGCGGTCCGCCTCAAAGACTCGGGTGGTCTCGATCTGGTTCTCTCCGTGCGGACCATCCCGTCTCACAAGGGGCTTGACCTGGTTGCCCCCGGCACGCGCGCCGTGTCCGTGTTTCTGGTGAACAACCGCAATCCGATGACGGGCATCCGGCGCGATGAAGCCTACGTTTTCCAGGTCAAGCTGCAATTGGAATCCGATCTGCCCTTTGTCGCCCGCCCCGACCTTCGCGGCGTCATTTCCTCCGATCCCGATGAACGCGTGGCCGACCTCCAGTACCGTGATGCCTTCGAATACGCCGTGGGCCACGGGGTCTCCGCTCGCGCCCTTCCCGTTAAGACCGACGGCTGCCGGTCCGTCGAAACGGCGTGGATTCCGCGGTGTGAAGTGGAACGGATCGAGCACCGGGCCGCGCCCGCAAACGCAACGCTCGACATGGAGAAACTGGCCGCCATCAAAGACGCAGCCGAAGCCAAATCCCTGATTAAACCGCTAATCCAGGCTTACCGGGACTGGATCGCAAAGCAACCCGTGCCTGGCGGGAGCAGCGCGATGGAAAAACGTCGCGCCGATGTCGCCACGAAGATGCTGTCGCGAGCTGGAGTGGTCGCCGGACGAATTGAGCAGGGCCTGAAGGAACTCGCCGACCCGAACGTGCTCGAAGCGTTCCGTCTCGCCAACAAGGTCATGGCGGCGGTAGGCCGGCAGCGGCGGAAAGATGCGGTCGAACCGCCGAAGTGGCGTCCTTTCCAGTTGGCGTTCCTGCTGCTGAATCTGACCTCCATGGCGGAACCAGCGGACGCGGATCGCGAATTGGTGGACCTGCTCTTCTTCCCCACCGGCGGCGGCAAGACGGAAGCGTACCTAGGCCTCGCGGCGTTCACCATGTTCCTTCGCCGCTTGCGGAATCCTGGTTCGCTTCGTGGGTGCGGTGTCGCGGTCATCATGCGCTACACCCTGCGCCTGCTCACGCTCGACCAGTTGGGCCGCGGCGCGGCGCTCATCTGTGCCATGGAACTGGAGCGCCGGAACGATGTCGAGAAGCTCGGCAAGTGGCCGTTCGAGATCGGGCTTTGGGTCGGCCAAGCGGCCACACCCAATCGCATGGGCAAATCCGGCGAACGGGACGAGAATAGCGCCCGCGCCCGCACACGGAAATTCAAACAGGATCAGAAGACTTCCCCCATCCCCCTTGAAGTCTGCCCGTGGTGCGGAACAAAGTTTTCGCCCAACTCCTTCAATCTCGTCCCGAACGAAAAGGAACCTCTCGATCTGCGCATCACCTGCGTGAATCGGGACTGCGAATTCTCCGGCGGCTCGCCATTGCCGATTGTCGCTGTCGATGAACCTATTTATCGCCGTCTGCCGGCGTTCCTGATTGCGACCGTCGATAAGTTCGCCAGCCTTCCGTGGGAAGGCCAGACGGGCAAACTGTTCGGTAAGGTGGAGCGCGCCGATGCGGGCGGGTTCTATGGCCCATGCGATCCCAATTCCGCTGGGCAGCTTTTGCCCGAACCGCTCCTGCCGCCGGACCTGATCATCCAGGACGAATTGCATCTCATCTCCGGTCCTCTGGGCACCATGGTCGGCTTATATGAGACCGCCATCGACGCGCTTTGTTGCCGGGACATCACGCGCCCGGACGGAGAGAAGAAAACGATACGGCCCAAAGTGGTCGCCTCCACCGCCACGGTTCGCCGCGCCGAAGCGCAGATCAAGGCGCTGTTCTGCCGCAATGGCGTCGAGATCTTCCCGTGCCCCGGTCCGGACCGCCGCGATTCGTATTTCGCAATTACGGTACCGGCAGATGAGAAGCCGGGTCGGCTGTATGCGGGTGTGGCCGCGCAAGGCCGCTCGCCCAAGGTCATCTTTCTGCGCACGTATCTCGCTTTGCTGGGAGCGGCGCAGAAGGCCTTCCTTGCCAACGGCGGTTTGAACAATCCGCAGAATCCCGCCGATCCCTATATGACGCTCACCGGGTACTTCAACAGCCTTCGCGAACTCGGCGGTTGCCGCCGGATTGCGGAGGACGAAGTGACGTCGCGGTTGAAGGATTATGGCAACCGCCTGCGGCAGGGTGAAACGACGGGCCTGTTTGCGAAGCGCGATCTGAAGGAAGTGGTCGAATTAACCTCGCGCATCTCAACCGCCGCAGTTTCCAAAGCGAAAGATCGTCTGGCCAAGGCTTTCCTCCCCAAAGCCGATTGCCTCGATATCGCGCTTGCGACGAACATGATCTCGGTCGGTCTCGATATTTCGCGGCTCGGCCTGATGGCGGTCTTCGGTCAACCCAAGACAACCGCGGAATACATCCAGGCCACATCGCGCGTGGGCCGCGAGGAGGGCAAGCCCGGCCTCATCATCACCATGCTCAACGTCCACAAGCCGCGCGACCGCTCCCACTATGAGCGCTTCGAGGCATGGCACGCATCGTTCTACCGCTCCGTGGAGGCGACCAGCGTCACGCCGTTCTCGCCGCGCGCGCTGGATCGGGGCCTGGCGGAAGTCACAGTCGCGATGAGCCGCCAGGGCTGGCCTGGCATGACCAAAGGCCCCAATGCGCTGCGCGCCATGGAATTGCGGTCAAGCCTTTCGCCCGTCGTGGATATCTTCGGTCGCAGAGTCGAGCAATACGCCGCACTGGACAGCAAAGAGATGCAGCAACGCCGTGACGGTGTCCGGGGCAAAGTGGAAGACCTGCTCGACGATTGGGCGAAGATTTCCAAACAGCAGAAGGACGCGGGAGCCACGCTTCGCTACCAGCAATACGACGACGGCACGGGACCGTACCTGCTGCGTTATCCGCTCGACCCGGATTTGGAGCGAATCGAAAGCAAAGCGGCGCAGTTCAAGGCGCACCGCTCGCTCCGCGATGTGGAACCTGCCTGTAACCTCCGGCTGATCGAACTGAACGGGAATGCGATCGATCCCGAGGAGGACCTGGAATAATGGCCCGCCCCAATGGACAGATTCGCCGCGGCCAAATCATCAACGTGTTCGGTCCCGGCGCCCTGATGGACTTGCCGCACCATGCCGCGATTGTCGGCGGTCTGGACACGTGGGATTGGGGAGGCGACGACCGTAAGCGGAAGATCATCGAACCCCGCCTCCTCAGCAAGATTGAAGCAGCGCTGGAACGGCAGGGCCTGGCGATGTGGGAGCCTCCCGCCGACAGTCAGGACCCGGACGCGCCGCCGAGTGGCGTCGTTGTTTACCGCTTTCCCGAATGGTTCACGGCGCAGTATCCCATGAAGGGGCCGCAAGGCCAGCGGACCCGGCCACTGGTTCACCGCCGCAATCTCATCACGCAGACGAAGTGGCAGGGGCCAGACCGCAAGAAATACGATATTGTTCCGCTCCGCTTTGTGCAGGCGTGTCCGAACGGGCATATATCCGACGTCGATTGGTACGCCTTTGTCCATGGCGTAGCCGTCGAGGGGGCAGAGCAGTGCCGCCGCGATCTCTTCATGGATGAGTGGGGCACCAGCGGCGACCTCACCGAGGTGGTGATCCGTTGCGATTGCGGGAAGACCAAGCAACTCATCATTGCTTTGGAGGACAAGACGGCACTCGGCTGGTGCCGCGGGCGCAGGCCATGGCTCGGCGGCAGCAATTCCGAACCGAACTGCCGCGATCCAAAGGGTCAGCCGACCTTCAACCGGCTGCTCAACCGCTCGGCATCCAATGCCTGGTTCCCACAGGTCCTGAGCGTCATCTCCATCCCTGACGAAGATGAAAAGCTGCGCGGGGCAGTGGAGAAGATATGGGAAGACCACCTGCAGTACGTCGCGTCAATCGACGATCTGCCCGGCGAACGAAAACGGGCGAAGGTCGCGGCCGCGCTGGAGGGCTATTCCAACGAAGCCGTCTGGGCTGAGATCGAACGTCACCGCGGCGGTTCCTCCGCTGCACCGGCAAAGACCATCAAGCAGGCGGAAATTGAGACGTTGCTCGCCAGTCCGGACGAGATCGGCCAGGACAAGATCGAAGGCGATTTCTACGCACGCCGCTGGCGGCCCGCGCCACCGCTTGAGGCAATCTGGAACAAGATCGACCGTGTCGTTCTCATCCACCGCATGCGCGAAGTCGTTTCATTGATCGGCTTTACGCGGTTCGAGCCCGCGACAAACGACATCGATGGTGAACTCGCCATCGGCGTGAATCGCGCCTCGCTGGCCGATGAGGTCAACTGGGTTCCGGCCGTGGAAAATCGTGGCGAGGGCGTCTTTATCTCATTCAAGGCGGAAGAGGTTCGCGCCTGGCGTAAACGGCGCGAAGTTTCGAAGCGGGAAATCGAACTGGCGGAAGGCTTCAAGTTGTGGAAGAAGCAGTATCCAAACTCGAAGGCCGACTTCGTTGGCGCTCCATACATAATGCTGCACTCGCTTGCGCACTTGCTGATCACGCAGGTATCGCTGGAGTGCGGCTATTCCTCGTCGGCGATTCGGGAGCGGGTCTACGCCGGAGATGCTGGCTACGGCATCCTGCTTTACACCGGCTCGCCGGATTCAGAAGGGACATTGGGCGGCCTTGTCGAAATTGGGCGCAAGATCGACCAGCATCTCCGCAACGCAATCGAACTTGGACGCCTCTGCTCGAACGATCCGGTTTGCGCCCAGCATTCCGCAAAACAACTGCTCGAAGAGCGCTTCCTTCTTGGCGCGGCGTGTCACGGCTGTTTGCTGATTTCAGAAACCTCATGCGAGCGTTTCAATCAATACCTGGATCGCTCACTGGTCGTCGCCACCGTCGGCGCAACCGGCGCGGAGTTCTTCACCGATCAGGATTTGGCGCTTCCATGAAGCTGATCCGGTCGTTGCCCGCGAGCACCCTGCAATCCTTAGCGCACGCGCTACGTGGCGGCCGCCTCAAGCCGCCCTACACCGCGTTCACTGTCGCCGAATGGGCACCGCAATATGGTCGCGATTCGCTGGCGGCCGAGTTGGTCTCGCTGCAGACGTGCGGCTTCACCACCACAACTCTCGCCATTACGCTCGAAGCCCTCGCCGAGGATGCCACGGCCAGGCAGCGGGCAATCGATCAAGTTCAGTTGGTTTGGACCAGCCCGGATGAAGAAGGCCCGCACGTTCGCGACACAAGCGTTGTGGTGGGGCAACTGCTCTCCGAAGCTCGCCAGTCGCTCTGGATTTCGACATACAGCATCTTCAACGGCCACGAGGTATTTCTGCCCATTCAAGAAGCCTGGTCGTTCCGTCCCGAACTCGAAGTCGTCCTGATCCTGAATGTGCCGCCAAGCGATGACGCCGCCGTCGAAAAGTACGCTTGGTCGTTCTGGAAATATCACTGGCCGTGGAGCAGGAAGCCGGCGGTGTTCTACGACCCGCGCGGTCCTGAGAAAACGCCGGGGGCTCCTGCCTGCCAGCATGCAAAATGCATTCTCGTGGATGGAGTGACTGCATTCATCACATCCGCCAACTTCACGGAGTCCGCGCACGAGCGGAACATCGAACTCGGCGTGCTGTTCCGAGAGAACCCGAAGGTGGCGCAGTCGATCCGTTCAAAATTCGAGAGTCTCATTCAGAATGGGTTTCTGCAGCCTTTGCCGAAGGGGTGAGGTGCATCCTACCCAATAATGGGTACGCGTAGTCGCATGGTCCTGTTCAGAATTCCGAAATGGTGGTGAAAATGAAAATCATCCATGAGATTGAAACAACCTACGCTGAATGCATAGACAACCCTCTGAGATTCAAGCCCATCCGCGATTCTTGGGTCGTATATCACGGCACTAGCTCAGTGTTTGAACAAGAGATTGAAGACCGCGGGCTGGAACCGTTCAATCGCCTCTTCGATCCCCAAGATGTGGATCGGGTCCGCGGTGCGTTCGATAACCTCGGATGGTATGGGGCGGCCGATTCCGGCTACATGTTCTTGGCTAGTTATTCACGCGACCGACATCGCGGCGATCGCCAAAATGTATATTGTTGTTCCTACCCCAATGCGAGCCTTCTGTTCTCGACAAGGGAATTCGCAGGCGGCGAAACAGCCCGGCAATTGAGAAAGGCATTTCGCGACCTGGAACGGCTCGTGAGCACACCGGATCTCCGCGACGCAGTACGTCGGAGACTCGCAGCCCACCCGCGTGACTGCGGGGTGGATCGTGATCCCGACGAGGTTCTCGCATCAGTGAGCACCCTCCTGATAGAGCCCGGTCCCCTCAGGGACAAGCTCGAGTGCCTCGTCGCCGATCACAAGTACGGCGTCGTTTACGCGGTGCAATTGCGAATGGAGCAACACCTCCCGTTTCTGGTGTCCGACAACGCGACAGATCTCGGTTGTCGTATCCCCATTCATCCCGACCGGCTTGTCGGCAAGGCCCGTATCCGCAATGAGAGGCCAGATGACGCCGACTCCGTCTCAGTGTACTCAGATCCTAAGGTCCTATCGACTCTGGAGAATGCGTGGACGCCGTTCGGGATGATCCCCCTGTACCGCGCAAGACAAGCAGCACTTCTGAAGGAGCTAGAAACCAAGTATTGTCCGGTGGACTATTGAGCCGCGGGTTCCTGCGTATTCCGAGAGAATTGCGCAAAGCGCCATCGCAAGCGTCAACGCCCAACTCGACGACCACTCCTCCAGGCCCATCATCTCGTGTGAGAGACGCTCTCAACTCCCGGTGTCAACCAAAAAGTGTTCGGCTTCAGCCTGAATCAATGTTCGGTTTAATTAACCCCGAATGGTGTTCGAAATCAGCCCGGAATCCGTGCTCGGCCTCACCCCGGAATGGATCCATTCCTGCGATACCGTGCCCGGCCGGGCGTGCGCGTAATAGAGGTGTCATGCATGACTCTTCCAAAATAGCCAGTAACAGTCTCGATCGTCCCGGCAGCGTTCGAACCCCCTCCCCGCTCGGTTCCGGAAGGGATGCCATTCCAAAACGTGATGGTTGTGGAGTGGGCCTATACCCGGTCGAAGTGCCTTTGGATGGGCAGCCCCTGGGGGGATCTATGCGGAAGGGTTTTGGAAGGTCGCCGTGCCGCTAGCCTGGGCCTTGATGACCCCCACTAAACCCCAAAGCAATGCTCGAACATTTCTTCGATGCATGCCGCTCCCTCGTATTGTTACCAATTCGAGATAAGACAGGGCAATCCGTTCACGTGGATAGCTACCTGGGACCAGCAAATAGTAAGAGCCGGAAGGAGGTCTCTGCGGCACTGGACCGCATCCATCGCCGCATGAAGAATGCGGACACTCTTCGCTCTGAAGAGCAGTGGCTCGAACCGTTCGGCGGGGACTAGCGATGGACAACCGAATCGCTACAGAGATGCTAGCTTCCGCTTACGTTAGGGCGAAGCTCAGGGTTCTGGCATCCGTCTTCGGTTCCGAAATCATCTGGCAGAAGACAGTGCGAATTGAGGAGTTGACTGAAGCTGTACTTTTGCGAGAGTGCGCGTGGGTCATTCTTTCATCGGGAATGCGTGAGGCGGTCGTCCGGCGGAAGTTTTCTACGATTAGCGAGGCTTTCTTCAACTGGACTTCTGCGCAACAGATCGTGTGGTACAGCGATGATTGCGTGCGTTCGGCGTTGCTCTGTTTTCGGCACGAGCCAAAGATCCGGGCGATCGCCCAAACCGCCGCGATTATCCATGAGAAAGGATTCGGCGCAGTTCGAGAAGAAATTGACCGCGATCCGATTGCGGCGCTCCGACAGTTCCCGTACATAGGGCCAACCACCAGTTTTCACATAGCGAAGAACATCGGCCTGTCTGTCGCAAAGCCGGACCGGCACATGTGCCGGCTCGCAGCACTCACCGGTTATGAGCAGCCCGCAGATCTCTGCAGCACAATTGCCGAGTACGTCGGTGATCCTGTTTCAGTCGTCGACATCGTATTGTGGCGTTTTGCAACGATGCACCAAGACTATCTCACTGCTTTTCTGCAAGTCGAACGAAAGGGCGCGTGACATGGCTGCGACAACGCATCCCGTCAACGGCAAGTACATTCACTTCGCGGGCAGTGCTAGCAAGTTACGTGATACTTCACTGATCCGTTATGCTCACGACCTCGTGAGACGGATCGCAACGGAGATTCTTCGCAGCGGTGGCGGTTTGGTTTTATTCGCAGGCAAGGAACCCGTACAGGCGGCCGGTATTCCGGGTTCCCCCGCGATCATCTTTGACTGGACCATTTGGGAGGCGGCGGATTCGGTCATCAGTCAAGGACGGCTTCCTTGGCCCCATAGTCGGCCACCGCTGGTCATAGTCATTTCCGAGAAGGCGGAACAAGAAATCCCAGACCACCGGCGCGCGCTGTGGGAAAGACTGTTGAGATCAGGCTTTGTTCGAGTGGAATACATCCAACCTGGTGCCCGGTCAGGAGCAATGCTCCGCGATCGGCAGGCCCAATTCGGGAGTGCGCTAATCTGTCTGGGCGGCGGAACGGGAGTCGAACATCTCGCCAATGTGTACCAGTCCCGACACCGGTCTGTGATTCCACTCGATTTGCCGATCGGGGCAAGTCGGGAAGACGGCACAGGAGGCTCTGAGCGCTTGAACCGCGAAGCGCAGGCCAATCCTAAAGGCTTCTTGAGGCTGCGGCCAGACCTGGCTGCAACCGGTGCCTCTCTTTTTCTTGCGATGAAAACAAGAAATGGCGCCGCAGACAGGGAAGTGGTGGCGGATGCCGTCATGCGACTTCTGGCGGCGGTGGACGCGCCCCACGCCTTCTACGTCAGGCTGCTCAACAGCAAGGTGGAAGAATTCTCTTCCGTTGAGCACTACTTCCGAAGCGTGGTCGACCCGATTGTCGAGAAGCTCGGCTATCGCAGGCTCGAAATGGGTGCAGAGAGAACGGAACACGCATTTATGAATGTCGAGATCTTCGAGCGCCTGCACTATTCCGATCTCGTTATTGTTGATGTCACTGGACTGAGACTAAACTGTTTCGTGGAGCTAGGATACGCGCTTGGCCGTGGGAATTCGGTCATCGTGATGGCTCAGCAAGGTACCGTCTTGCCGTTTGACCAAAGTGCTATTCCAACTCACTTCTGGAGCCTAGAATCCTGCATAGAGAGCAACAAGCGATTGTTGTTGGAATTTATTGAAAGGAATCTTGACCGACCGCCAATCGTAGTACAGGTCTGAGAGACCCTCCGATTGCGGCTTCGGTCACGTGTTAGGCGAGGAAGGTTGCATATCAAACTGGCAAAGCTCCCGGTCCGGTGAAGGGTACCCTGTCGCATAGGTCCGATAAACTTGAAGCAGGGCACCCTGGGCGTTCGGACAGAGTAGTCGTGACTCACCGCGCGGGGCTTGGGAACGCGCGGATTGCGCCTCCGAAATCCGGACTTGAAAAGGAGCGGCGATTCCTAAAGCCCTGGCAGCATTCCCGACGTGGCTCGAGCGGCCCCGCGGCACTTCTGCCCCTCGCGCGAACGCTGCGCCGGTGCGCGCGCCCGCGCGATGACGGCTGAATCTCCGCTGTCTGTAGTGTCCGATATCGCGGGTAGCTCACGCCTCCACCCCGCTCTTTCTCCGACCTCGGCAGCGCCGGTTGCCCCAAAGAATGAGTGAGTTACGCGCGATATCGGGCACTACACGTAGATTCTGCCTATTTCTCCGAGCCCGCCACGCGCCGGCACGCTCAGACGCCGTGCGTGGCGCCGCCAGGCGCCGCCGCGCTCCCGCACCCACACGCCCCCCGCGACTCACAGAGCGAACTCCCGCGCGGGCGAGCGACGAACGGCGCGAACTCCCGCGCACTATGTACCACTTTCGAACCAAAGGATTGCTATTTGCGGTCGTGAGGCAGTCGTGAGGTAATAGTCAACGTGTACCTGGCAAACGCAGAACGAT
>OBLU010001387.1_pt1 | contig 22609 bp, 18 predicted proteins | sample 1518681 | NCBI WGS metagenome assembly OBLU01 (sample SAMEA3539304, study PRJEB22396) | soil metagenome | biome: tundra; feature: field; material: soil | place: USA | collected 2010-05 | depth 0.15 m
TGCGAAGAAGGAATCGGCGAGGGTGATGGGGAGGCTGCTGCGGGCGGGGTTTTCGGCGGGGACAGTGTTCAAGGTGCTGAAGGAGTGGGGGGTGGAGGTGGAGGAGTTTGAGGAAGATAGCTGTCAGTGATCAGTTGTCAGAAAAGGCGTGGCTAGATGGTGCGGAGGGCGCGGACGGGGAGCATGAAGATGGCGGTGATGAGGGCGAAGACTCCCGTGACCATGATGCCGGCGAGACGGAAGGGGAGTGTGATGAGCCAGAGGATGGGGTAGAGGACGAGGGCGAGGAGAGCCAGCGGCCAGCAGAGGACGAGGAGGATGCAGAAGAGGAGAAGTTTGAGCATGGCGGTAAGTCCTTCTGCAAGGATATACGCAGGCGGGGTGGGAGCGGTTCCGTGGGTGAGGGGTCGATGGGCGTGGAGCGGGTGGTGGCGGTGGACTGGTCGGGGGACCGGAGCGCGGCGGGGCAGCGGAGAAAGATCTGGGCGGGGGTGTGGACGTGTCCAGGCGGGGGTGATGGCACAAAGGCAAATACGGGGGTCTCTCCACTACGCGCTACGCGCTTCGGTCGAGATGACGCCTCTATGGCGGGTGATGCGGACCCCACCGTTAATGGGGAAGCCGTGATGGATGCGGCACCCACGGTGCGGTTGGAGAGCGGGCGGACCCGCGAGGAGCTGATTGGGTGGGTGATTGAGATGGCGGCCAGGACGCCGCGGATGGTGGTGGGCGTGGATTTCTGCTTCAGCTATCCGGCCTGGTTTGTGAAGGAGCATGGAGCGCGGTCGGCGCCGGAGCTTTGGAAGATCGTGGCGGAGCGGGGAGAGCATTGGCTGAGTCACGAATGCGAGGATGCGCGTTTCTGGGGGCGGGTGGGCAAGTTCAGGACGGGGAAGAAGCCGCCGGAGTTTTGCGGGGAGTTCGGGCTGCGGATGCTGCGGCAGGCGGATATTGCGTGCAAGGTGCAGGCGAAGATTCTCGACCCCACGGAGGCGGCGAAGGTGAAGGGAATTGCGCCGAAGTCACCGTTTCAGATCGGCGGCGCGGGCGCGGTGGGGACAGGGACGCTGCGGGGGATTCCGCATCTGGCGCGGCTGCAGAAGGCGGGCTTTCGGGTGTGGCCGTTCGACGCCCCGGGGCTGCGTGAGGGTCGGCCGCTGCTGGTTGAGATCTATCCTCGGCTGCTGACGGGCGAGGTGAGGAAGGGGAATGCGGAGGAGCGGGCGAAGTATCTGAAGCGGAAGCAGGCGGAGGCGGGGGAGTATGTTTCGCTCGGGGGCGACGTGTTGAGGAATGCGCGCGGGAGTGAGGATGCGTTCGATGCGCTGGTGTCGGTGATGGAGATGGCGGCTCGGCGGGAGGATTTTTTGCGGCTGGAGCGCGCGACGGATGCAGTGACGCGGATGGAGGGCGCGGTATGGGGCGCGAAGGTGTGCGCGGTATAAGGCGGGTACGCGGTTGCAGACTTCGGTGCGAGAGTGGCGGGTCTGGCCGATATACTGGCGCAGTCAGCGGCAATCGGTTCGATGGGCGGGCGATGAGCCTGGTGTGGCGATTGCCGGGGACGATGGACGGTTCATGCTAGAGACGACGCAGGGGAAGATCGGGTTGGGGGATCGGTTGCGAGCGCATGTGGCGATTGCGCGGCTGGATCACTCGATCAAGAACGTATTCGTGCTGCCGGGGATTATCGTTCCTTGGAGCATCTATCCGAAGCTGATCAACGCGCGGGTACTGGTGACGCTGGCGTGGGCGTTTGTGGCGATTACGCTGGTGGCGTGCAGCAACTATGTAATCAACGAGGTGCTGGATGCGCCGTTCGACCGGCTGCATCCGACGAAGAAGAACCGGCCGGCGGCGAAGGGGCTGGTGAGTATTCCGGCGGCGTATGTGCAGTGGATCGTGATGATGGTGGTGGGCGTGGCGATCGGATGGACGGTGTCGCGGCCGTTCGCGGCGACGCTGCTGGGGCTGTGGGTGATGGGTTGTGTGTACAACATCAGGCCGCTGCGGACCAAGGATGTGCCGTATCTCGATGTGCTGACGGAGAGCGTGAACAATCCGCTGCGGATGCTGCTGGGATGGTATGCGGTGGCGGCGTGGCTGGTGCCGCCACTGAGCCTGCTGATGAGCTACTGGATGATCGGGTGCTACTTTATGGCGCTGAAGCGGTTCAGCGAGCTGCGCGAGATTGGCGATGGCGCGGTGGCGGGGTCGTACCGTGCGAGCTTCAAGCGGTATACGCAGGAGTCGCTGCTGGTGAGCGTGGTGTTCTACGCGTCGACGGCGATGCTGTTCTTCGGGGCATTCGTGATCCGCTACCGGATTGAGCTGCTGCTGGGGTTCCCGCTGGTGGCGCTGGTGATGGCGATCTACTTCCGCCTGGCGTTCCAGCGGAACAGCGCGGTGCAGAATCCGGAAAAGCTGTACAAGGAGCCGCGGCTGATGCTGTGGTTCGGGGCGACGGTGGTGCTGATGGTGCTGCTGTTGTTTGCGCGGCTGCCGTGGCTGGAGAATTTCTTTATGCCGACGATCCCAGTGGTGCAGCCTATGGGGAAGACGGCTGCGGTTTCGCTGGTGGATCCTCCACACACGACGGTGTAGCTGTCGTGAATGGGGCTCCATTGAGGCGCAGGCGCGGGTGATGGTGGTGGTGTTTGTGTGCGTGACGGCGGCGGTGTCGCTGGGGGATGCTGGAGGGCGAAGGACGAGGTGTGTGGCGGGACTGGTTTTAGTCCCCCCATTTCGTTCACTTAGATGGTTTGGAGCCGGTGACTGGCGCGTCAAAATGGACGGATAGGAACTCATATTTCGGGGTCAAGGGTCCAACCTGTTGCGAGGTTGTGTACGGTTCCGTCAGCGCGGCGTGGATCCAGACCCAGTCGCTCGAGTCGCAAAGGAACACATGCTCCCCGGGCTGGCCGGAGAAGGAATCGAAGTCGAATATCTTGTAGTCGGTGAATTGTTGCAAGTGGCGCTCGGTCAGCATGGAGGTGTCGTGATGGTCGAAGCGCAACTCCCGATTTCCGGAGTAGACGAGAGCCATGTGCGAACGCATCCAGGGGTCAGGATCATAGGCTGTGACTTGATCGAATAGCGCTACATCCGGAGTGTAGAGAAGTTGGCTGGGGCTCGCCATCACTTCTGCTTCCACACTCGCTGGAATGCTGTACCCCGGAGATGCTAATGAGATACGGTTCTTCTGAGCAACCTGATAGACAACCAGAACGTTGGGGAGAACCAAAACGCAGGCCATCAGGAAAACAACTGATTTGGAGGAGGGTTTCTTTCCGAGGGCAGCATCCAGCCCAATTGCGGTCAGGGCGGAGACGCCTACGATCGCCTCGATGACGAAGCGCGGCTCCAGGGTGTGGGTGACCAGCCGCGCGAGGAGAAAGCCGAAGACCGGCAGCGCTGCGAGCCCCATCGCGAACAGCATCTCGTGGCGAGGGAGACTTGGAGGCGGGTTGCGAAGGATACGCACACAGGTCCAGATCAACAGAGCCGACAGCGCTAGTCCGAAGATAGTGTAAAGGTGTTGAGCGCGCGTACTGAAGGTGGTTTCGTCCAGAAGCAAAACGCGGTATGCGTTTACCACGGCTTGGTGACCTACCCGGGACAGGTCGTAATAGTGGGCCTTGAACTCGGAGGCGGCCTTCGCAAATGGAATTACCAACCCAATTCCGAGTGTGCCGGCGAATATGGAGGCGATAACTCCAAGATCCAGTCGGCGTCGTTCCATCGAACGGGCAAGTTCCGCGATAACGAGGGGGCCGAGCAGGAGAATTGCGTAATAGTGAAGATTCAGCGCGAGCGCGAGTGAGGCGCTCAATACAAACAATCCAATACGGCGATGTGGATCTTGCCGTGCCACCGACTGCCAGGCCACGAGGTTGAGTCCGCAAAGTCCGCACAACAGCCCGTAAGGACGTCCGTCGGCAGAGTAGTAAAGGGTGGCCGCTCCGGCGGAAAAGGCTATGGCGAATATTGCTGCCCGCCTGCCTGCAATCCGACTGACGAAGAGGCCCAGGCAGGCCTGCATGAGCAGATAACCGAGCAGGGCCGGCAACCTCAATGCAAACGCGGAGCGGCCGAACAGTCGCATGGAGAAGTGTGCGGCCACATGGTAGCCGAGCGGGTCGAGAGAGATGGGGAAGTGGCGCTGGATGTCGATGACCTGGCGCAGGCTGGGGACGCTGTCTGTCTGCATCTCCATGAATTCATCGACGCGCATCAGTTTGTAATGCGACCAGACGAGGGAGAGGGCACAGGTTAGAATGATCGAGACCGCAATCAACCAAGTCCATGGTAGCTGTGCTGAGGGGATTCGTTGATCGACAGGATTCCCGGTTGCGGGCTGTTCCCCGGCTCCTGCGACCGACAAATCGGCTATGGCAGTAGCAGCGTGATCGACAGCGCGTGCTTGCGACATGTCAGACACAGACACCGGGACCTCTTCCATTGCTGAAATGAATGCTTCGTTGGACTGCCTAATTGTAGCTTGCAGATTTTCCGATTCTGCGGTTACAGAGTTACACAATCGGAAGGCTCCGGGAACGAAAGTGCTATATGCAACTGACGGGGTCACCGCTTTGAATCGGTATATGCCGCAGGGTTTTTTGACTTCCCGCTTTCTGGAAAAGCGGAACCTCGCTAACTGAAGGGGTACGATGATCACCGAAGTGAGCAATGAGGTTTCGTTTAGTAAGCAGGTCAGGGCGCATATCGCGATTGCGCGGCTGGACCACTCGATCAAGAACCTGTTTGTGCTGCCCGGTGTGATTGTGCCGCTGAGCATCTATCCGAATCTGATGACTGCTCATCTGATCGTGAGGCTGGGTTGGGCGTTTCTCTCGATCACGCTGGTGGCATGCAGCAACTATGTGATCAACGAGGTTCTGGATGCTCCATTCGACCGGCTGCATCCGACTAAATGGAGCCGGCCGGCCGCATGCGGGCTGGTGAATATCCCGGTTGCCTACGTGCAATGGATTGCGATGATGCTGGCGGGCGTGGCGATTGGCTGGACGATCTCCCGGCCGTTCGCTATCACCGCACTGGTCCTGTGGCTGATGGGGTGCGCGTACAACATCAAGCCGCTGCGGACCAAGGATGTGCCTTATCTCGATGTGCTGACGGAGAGCGTGAACAATCCACTGCGCATGATGCTCGGCTGGTACGCGGTAGCGGCGTGGCTGGTGCCGCCGCTGAGTTTGCTGATGAGCTACTGGATGATCGGCTGTTACTTCATGGCTTTGAAGAGGTTCAGCGAACTGCGGGAGATCGGCGACAGCGCTGTGGCGGGCTCTTACCGGGCGAGCTTCCGGCGGTACACCCCCGAATCGCTGTTGGTGAGCGTGGTGTTCTATGCGTCGACGGCGATGCTGTTCTTCGGCGCATTCGTCATCCGCTACAGAATCGAACTGATGATCGGGTTTCCGCTGGTTGCGCTGGTGATGGCGATCTACTTCAAGCTGTCGTTCAAGCACAACAGCGCGGTACAGAACCCGGAGAAGCTTTACCGGGAGCCGGCCCTGATGACCTGGTTCACGGCAACTGTGGTGGTGATGGTGACCCTTCTTTTCGTCCGTCTGCCCACGCTGGAGCACATGTTCCTGCCTACTATTCCAGTGGTTCAGCCTACGAATGTGGCGGCGCCGGCGGCCGGTGGAGGCGCGGTTTCAGTGCCGGATGCGGGCGCAGTGGTTCTGCGCTGATAGACTTAATGGTCTATGGAATATCGGTCGGGAAGCACGATTCGGGAAGATTTTCTGCGGTTTTTTGAGGGTAAGACTTCGGCTGCGACGGGGCAGGGACACCGTCGCGTGCACTCGTCGTCGCTGGTGCCGGTGAACGATCCGACGCTGCTGTTTACCAACGCGGGGATGAACCAATTCAAGGATGTGTTCCTGGGGGCGGAGCGGCGGGATTACTCGCGGGCGACGACTTCGCAGAAGTGTGTGCGCGCGGGTGGCAAGCATAACGATCTCGAAAATGTGGGGTTCACGCGGCGGCACCATACGTTCTTCGAGATGCTGGGGAATTTTTCTTTCGGCGATTACTTCAAGAAGGACGCGATTGCGTATGCGTGGGAGTTGCTGACGTCGAAGGAGTGGTTCGGGATCGATCCGGCGAAGCTGTATGTGACGATCTTTGAGGGCGATGCGAGCGTGCCTCGGGATAGTGAGGCGTACGGGTATTGGCTCGAAGTGGGCGTGCCGGCGGAGCGGATCTTTGAGCTGGGGGCGAAGGATAATTTCTGGGCGATGGGGGATACGGGGCCTTGCGGGCCTTGCTCGGAGATTTATTACGACTTTGGGCGCGAGGCGGCGGAGGATCCTTCGGCGGATAAGCCGTTTCCGCAAGATGAGCAGCGGTACGTGGAGATTTGGAATCTGGTGTTCATGCAGTTTGACCGGGGCGGCGATGGGGTGCTGACGCCGCTGCCGAAGCCTTCGATCGATACGGGGATGGGGCTGGAGCGGATTGCGTGCGTGCTGCAGGATGTGGTGAGCAACTTCGATACGGATTTGTTTGTGCCGTTGATCAAGAAGGCGGCGGAGTTAGCGGGCATGGCGGCCTCAAAAGAAAATGCGGGGGTCTCTCCACTCCGGCCTGCGGCCTCCGGTCGAGATGACGCGGATGGGGGCGGTGCGGCGGGGTTGGATGAGAAGACGACGGCGAGTTTGCGGATTATTGCGGACCATGCTCGGTGCGCGACGTTTTTGATTTCGGATGGGGTGGTGCCCTCGAATGAGGGGCGCGGGTATGTGCTGCGGAAGATTATGCGGCGCGGGATTCGGCACGGGCGGCTGCTGGGGCAGGAGAAGCCGTTCATGCATGAGATGGTGTTTGCGGTTCGCGATGAGATGCAGGCGGCTTATCCCGAGTTGAAGGAGACTGCGGAGCGGGTGGCGAAGGTGGTGCTCGCGGAAGAGGAGCAGTTTGCGCGCACGCTGGAACTTGGGTTGCGACAGATGAATGAGGAGACGCTGCGGTCGGGTTCGGCGGCGTTCCATCTCTACGAGACGTTTGGGATGCCGCTGGACTTTATGGTGGATGCGGCGCGAGATGCGGGCATTGCGTTTGATATGCAGGGGTTTGATCGCGCGAAGGAGGAGGAGCAGGCGCGGGCGCGGGCTTCTTGGAAGGGTGGGTCGCAGAAGTCGGCGGCGCCGGTGTATCGCGAGTTGGCGAAGACGGAGTTTGAAGGCTACTCGGCGCTGCGGGTGGATGGCGCGAAGGTGCTGGCGCTGGTGAGGGATGGCGTGGGCGTGGCGGAGTTGCGCGCGGGTGAGGCGGGTGAGGTGGTGCTCGACGCGACCAGCTTCTATGCGGACTCGGGCGGGCAGGTGGGCGATGTGGGTTGGCTGTATTCGGGCGACCACAACCTGGTGGTGGCCGAGGTGAAGGGTTGCACCAAGCCGGTGCAGGGCGTGTTCGCGCACAAGGTGAAGGCGACGCAGACGATCGCCGTGGGCGATGCGGTGGACACCGTGGTGGATGCCGGCAACCGGCGCGCGACGGAGCGGAATCATACCGCGACGCATCTGCTGCATGCCGCGCTGCGCGAGGTGCTGGGCAAGCATGTGAAGCAGGCGGGCAGTTTGAACGACGCGACGCGGCTGCGGTTCGACTTCTCTCACTTCGCCGGTGTGGCGGAGGAGGAACTGGCGCAGGTGGAGAGCATTGTGAATGCGCAGGTGCTGGGCAACGATAAGGTCGAGACGCTGGTGGATGTGCCGATCGATGTGGCTGTGAATGAGTATCACGCGATGGCGCTGTTCGGCGAGAAGTACGGCGACAAGGTGCGCGTGGTGAAGATCGGGGACTTCTCGACGGAGCTTTGCGGCGGAACGCACACGCGGGCGACGGGTGAGATTGGGCTGATTAAGGTTGTCGGCGAGGGGTCGGTTTCGAGCGGCGTGCGGCGCGTGGAGGCGGTGAGCGGCATGGGCTCGCTGGGCGAGTTCCGGCGGGACTACGAGGTGGCGCGTGTCGTGGGGCAGATGGTCGGAGGCGAGGCTTCAGGGCAAAACCAAAGCGCGTTAGCGGATGCGCTGCGGGCTCGGCTGGCGGCGCAGGAAGAGGAGATGAAGAAGCTGCGGCGGGAGCTGGATGCAGCGCGGATGAAGTCGGCTTCGGCTGCTGCTGGTGATGCTGCTGCGGTCGACGTAAAGGGCGTGAAGGTGATGGTGCAGCGCGTGGATGGGCTGGAGCGCGGGCCGATGCGCGATCTTGTGGACCAGATGCGCGGGAAGTTGGGGAGTGGTGTGGTGGTGCTGGGGGCTGCGTCGGATGGAAAGGTTTCGCTGATTGTTGGTGTCACCAAGGACCTGACGGGGAAGGTGCAGGCGGGGAAGATTGTGGGGACGCTGGCGGGGATGGTTGGAGGCAAGGGCGGTGGGCGGCCGGATCTGGCGGAGGCGGGTGGGAGTGATGTGGGTGCGCTCGATGGGGCGCTGGGGAAGGCGGCTGAGGTTGTGGGGGGATTGATCGGATAAGGCTGAGTCGAGAACAGACAACGGCAAGTGCGAGATGCGGGGGTCTCTCCACTGCGCGCTTCGCGCTCCGGTCGAGATGACGCCTCTAAATGGGGAGCGCGGCTTGGGTCGAGATGACGCTTCTAACTAAATAATGGGACGCGGCATCGGTCGAGATGACGCTTCTCAATGGGGGGCGCGGCCTGGGTCGAGATGACGCATTTGAGTGGGTGGCGTAAGTCATACAAAGGAAATGTCGCGGATTTTGGGTGCGGAATTTCGCATCTTAGAGTGGGTGCGTTTTGGTTGCCTGAGGCGGGGGTATCGCGGGGAGTACCGGGTGGGTTTTCACAGAGGGGAGTCGCCTGTGGCGACTTAAACTGAGGGGGATATGTCCCTGGGGAAACAAATGCGGTGGCTGCGGTGTGCGGGATGCGTCGCTGGGTTGAGCTGCGCTGCGGCGCTGTTCTGCGGTGCTGCTCGGGCGCGCGCTGGGGTGGATACTACGACCGCGGCGAGGACGCGCACGGCGAAGAAGGTGGTCGCGCTTTCTCCGTGGGAGCAGTCGGAGCAAGGGCGCGATGCGCTGGAGGCGATTCCGGAAGAGACGCGGACGCGGGCGGACTACACGCGGGCGATGGATGCGTATCGCGCGATCTACCATGCGAATCCATCGGACCTGCATGCGGCGGCGGCGGTGAATGCGGTGGCGGAGATGCTGGCGGAGCAGGGGCGATCGCTGCATGATGCGAAGAGTTTGAAGGCGGCCGTGGGGCAGTATGAATTTCTGCGGACGCAGTATCCGGCGAGTTCGCTGGGCACGCAGGCGCTGCTGGCCGAGGGGCAGATTGAGCAGGACGACCTGGGCGATATGGTTGCGGCGAAGGAGAAGTACAAGCTGCTGCTGAAGGAACATCCGAAGAGCGAGCAGGCGGAGGAGGCCCGGGCGGGGCTGGCGTCACTTGAGCAGTTGTCAGTTGCCAGTTCTCAGTTGCCAGGAAAGACGCCGGGACGGAAGGATGCTGCGGCTGGAGAACCGCGACCTCAGGGACCAAAGCCCGGTTCCTCGGAACCTTTCAACGGCACGGCTAAAGCCGTGCCCTTAACGAAACAGCAGGACCAGAGCGATCAGACGGCTGCGTCGCTGCCGGCGATGGCGCAGACTTCTGGTGCGAGTCCGAAGAGTTCGGCAGCGGATCGCGTGGGCGTGACTCAACCCAACCCGACGACGCGCAATACGACTGCGATGAATGCGGCTCCTGCTTCTGTTATGGATACGCCGGCGGTGGTGGATGCGGCCGCGGACAGTGCGAAGCGAATTGGCAAGCGGGCGGTGGTGACGGGGATTCGTCACTGGTCGACGGCGACGTATACGCGAGTGGCGATCGACCTGGGCGACAACGTGACGTATGAGGCGGCGCGGGTGCCGAATCCGGACCGCATCTACTTCGATCTGCATGGGACGCGGCTCGCGCCGGAGCTGGTGGGCAAGAGTTTCTCAGTAACGGACGATGGGTTTCTGAAGAAGGTGCGGGCGGCGCAGTACTCGGACGACGTGACGCGCGTGGTGCTGGATGTGAATGATGTGACGGAGTACTCGGCGTTTCTGCTGCCGAATCCGTATCGGCTGATTATTGATATTCATGGCAGCAAGGCGGGGCCGGTGGGGGCGACGATCGGCGCTCCGCAGAAGCGCGCGGAGGCGGCGCCGACGGTGCCGAACACGATTGCGGTGAAGCAGGCGAGTTCGGCCGAGGTGGCCGCGATGAGCGAGATGCCGGGGAAGGTGGAGGCGACGAGCAAGCCGACGTCGCAGCCGATCTCGGCGGTGGTTGAGGGGCAAGGTTCGAGGTCTGAGGTTCGAGGTTCGAGCAATGACAGCACGGGGAGCGCTGCGGCGGTTCCTGGGGATTCGATGCAGGCTGACCCCACTCATCGCGATACGACTGCGATGAATGGGGCACCCGGTGCTGTGCCGGTTCAGCCTACGGCGGATAGCTCGAAGAAGGCGACCCGGAAGAGCAAGGGGAAAGCGGGGGCGGCTTCGACGGCACCGGCGGTGGTGGCGGATGCGACTCCGGCGCGGGCGGCGGCTCCGATGGCCGATGGCGAGACGTCGCTGGTGCGCGCGCTGGGGCTGAAGATTGGGCGGATCGTGATTGATGCGGGGCACGGCGGGCACGATTCGGGCACGCTGGGTGTGGACGGGATCCAGGAGAAGGATGTGGTGCTGGACGTGGCGCTGCGGTTGGGTAAGCTGCTGCACGACCGGCTGGGTGCGGAGATTATCTACACGCGGTCCGACGACACATTTATTCCGCTGGAGACGCGGACGGCGATTGCGAACAAGGCGCAAGCGGATCTGTTTCTGTCGATCCACGCGAACTCATCGAGTGATTCGAGCGCACGCGGCGTGGAGACGTACTACCTGAACTTCACGTCGGACCCGACGGCGCTGGATGTGGCGGCGAGAGAGAACGCGGTGAGCGACCAGTCGATCCACCAGTTGAGCGACCTGGTGAAGAAGATTGCGCTGAAGGACAAAATTGCGGAGAGCCGCGAGTTTGCCAGCGACGTGGAGGGCTCGCTGTACACGGGGCTGGCGAAGGGGAACCTGGGGCTGAAGGACCGCGGCGTGAAGAAGGCTCCGTTCGTGGTGCTGATCGGGGCGAACATGCCTTCGATTCTGGCGGAGATCTCGTTTGTTACGAATCCGAGAGATGCGGAGCAGTTGGCGCAGCCGGAGTATCGCGAGCGGGTGGCGGAGAGTTTGTACAAGGGCGTCGCGCGGTACGAGGGCGGGTTGAGCGGGACGCGGGTGGCGACGGAGCGGGCTGCTGTGGGGCAGTAAGGAAGTTGTCAGTGGTCAGTTCTCAGTTGTCAAGGAGTGCGGTGGCGCGCTAACCGGGTGGGTGCGGTGGTAGTCTGACCGTGGTATGGGTGATTTTCGCGCGAGGTTGGGCGAGGGGTTGCGGCGGGTGATGATTGCCGCGTTCGGGTTGGTGTGTGCCGCTGCAAGTGCGGGAGCCGCGGCCCAGGCGCCCGTCACGAAGACGATGTTGCTCGAGCCGCCGACGCAGTTGTTGCCGCAGCGGTTCGGTGCCTGGGAGCAGGTGAAGAGCGGCACCGATGTGACTCTTGCCTCGGCCTATGACGGCGCCGCCCAGGCGGTCATCAAGGAAGATGGCCTGGAGCGGTTCGCTTCGTCGACGTACGAGCGGGATGGCTCCGGCGAGACCATTCTGATGAAGGCATTTCAGTTCTACGACGCCACCGGGGCGGTTGCGGCGTATACGTACTTCCGGTCGCCGGAGGGCCGGCCGGCGCCTCAACTCAAGCTGGGGCCGGATGCGTCGCTCGAACGGAATGGCTTGCTCTTCCGCAATGGCACGACCGTGATCGTGACGGACTACAACAGTGCCGTGCGAGCCGCCGATCTCGCCGCGCTTCAAGTCGCCCTGCCGAAGGTGAGTGGGCCGCCGGGGATTGAGCCGCTGCTGCCGACGTTGTTGCCGGCGAAGGGGTTCGAACCGGAGTCGGTGAAGTATGCGCTGGGACCGGTGGGCTACTCGGCGATGGGCGGCGTGCTGCCGGCGCAGGCGGTGGGCTTCGACCGGAGCGCTGAGGTGGTGATGGCGAAGGCGAAGAGCGGAGGCATGCTGACCATGCTGCTGTATCCGACGCCGCAGATTGCGGGCGAGGATGGGCGGGCGATCGAGACGGCGATGAATCAGCGAGTTGCCGCGGGCGGTGCGGAGCGAATCGCAGCCGGGACTGTGATGTTGCGCCGCGAGGGTCCGCTGGTGCTGTTGACGACGGGCACATGGACGGCCGCCGACGCGCACAAAATGGTAGAAGGGATTCATCTGCATAGCGAGGTGAGCTTCGACAAGCCGATGCCGCTGGAGTTCCACGTCGAGGTGCAGAAGACGTACAGCCTGCTCGAGAGCATCGTGATCTTCTGCGCGTTTAGTGCGGTGGCGATGGTGGTGCTGGCGCTGTTTTTCGGCGGCGGGCGGGCGGCGATTCGCGTGATGCAGGGCAAGCCTGCGGCGAGCGAGCCGGAGTTCCTGCACCTTGATTTGAGCGGGACGCCGGGCAAGCGACTGGGCGGTCCAGAGGCCTGAAAGGGCGGTGGATTACTCTGCGGCGGGCGGAATGCACCTCGCCCGGTGCAGGAATCGGGGTAAACCCATTATTTTCCTGCGGGTTGTATTCGTGTCGAATTATCAAAGGCGAAATATAAGCGAATGTAACCCTCTAGTTAGCAGGAATTAAGTTATTTTGTTTCAGCGTGTTGCGATTGCAAAGTTTTAGCCTTGACACCGGTTTGGGCCAAACTTAGTATGCAGCCAGAAAGTTCTGATGGCTTTGCCTCCGTTGGAACTATTCTCCCTAAAGAAGAGGCCGCCCTGTTGCCGGGCGGCCTTTTCGCGTCTGGAAGGCGTTTTTGAGGCGGGAATTGAGGTGTGGATTCGACGAGGGGGTGATCGGGATGCGGACTTCGCCGATAAGGGGAGAGATCGATTTCTTCGACTCGGTTGAATGGAGTCGGGCGAACTCCTGGAGGTTCCGATGCATGATTTTCTGGTGGGGCTGCTGTTTGTGGCGATGGTGATGATTCCGTGCGTGGTCGCGCTGACGACTCCGCTGGACGATGGGGACTCGAAGTACGATCGCTGACGAAATGGGTCGTCGGCTCTGCATGGGGCTCTGGCGCGTGTTGGCCGATCTATGGCCGCGCGCTGACGTTGCTGGTTGGCACGGCGGCAGCGGGAGGCAGAACGTAGGCTGAGTGTGCGCGCATTCAGGCTATCGAGGCCCTGCGGGCGGCAGGTTGCGGGCGGTGAGCTGGGCGATGTCGAGGAGTTGGGGTGGGGCAGCGTCGGCAGGCGTGATTGCGGTGAGGGCGTCGCGGAACATGGAGTTGCAGAAGGGGCAGGCGGTGGCGACCGTTTGCGCGCCGGTGGCGGTTAGTTCGCGGGCGCGGACGTGGGAGACGCGTTCGCCGGACTCTTCGCCGAGGAAGGCTAGTCCTCCGCCGGCGCCGCAGCAGAAGCTGCGCTCGTGATTGCGGGGGGCTTCGACGAGAGTGCCTTGTTGCTCGATGACGGTGCGGGGTTCGGCGTAGATGTTCTGATAGCGGCCGAGGTAGCAGGGGTCGTGGTAGACGACTGAGTTGCTGGTTGCTGGTTGCTGGTTGTCAGTTGGAGGCAATGGCAACTGCGATTTGTGGCGGGCCATGAATTCGCTGTGGTGCTCGATCTCGGGGGCGATGCCGAACTCGCGCCAGTCGGTGGCGATGGTGCGGACACAGTGCGGGCAGATGGCGACGATCTTCTGGACCTTCTGTGCGGCGAAGGTTTGCAGGCCGGATTCGGCGAGGGTCTGGAAGACGAGGTCGTTGCCGAGGCGGCGGGCGGGATCGCCGGTGCACTTTTCTTTGCGGAGGACGCCGAAGGTGGTGCCGAGGTGGTCCATGATGCGGGCGAAGTCGGCGATGATCTCGCGGCCATGGGGATCGTAAGCGCCCATGCAGCCGAGCCACAGGCAATACTCCTGCGTGCCGTCAAAGATGGGGAGTTGGGCGCGGGCGATGAACTTGTCGCGTTCGGCGCTGGGCAGGCCGAGGGAGTTGCCAGATTTTTCCAGCGCGAGGAAGAGCTTGGTGCCGTACGAATCTTCCCACGCGCCGGTGTTGGTGGCGCCGCGCCGGAGGCCGATGATGATGGGCAGGTGCTGGATGCCGACGGGACACTGGAACTCGCAGGCGCCGCAGGTGGTGCACTCGTAGGCGGCCTCAAGAGAGAAGGTGGTGGTCGAAGAAGCAGATCCCTCCGCTGCGCTGCGGGATGACAACAATGGGGCGCTGCGGGATGACAACAATGGGGCGCTGCGGGATGACAACAAAGAGGCGGGCGCGTTCTCGGACGTTCGGAGTTCGGTGAGGAGCGGCGTTTCCGAGTGCGGGCCGAAGGTGTTGAGGTACGTGCGGGCGCCGAGGATGATCTCCTTGGGGTTGAGGACTTTGCCGGTGTTGGATGCGGGACAGTGCTCGGTGCAGCGGCCGCACTCGACGCAACTGTAGGCTTGCAGCGCGATGATTTGGGTGAGGTCCTTGCCGGTAACGAGGCCGAAGTCTTCTACGCTCTCGTCGGTGGAGAGCGGAGGAATGGCGGAGAAGCCGTCGCGCTTGAGGAAGATTGTGATCGGCGAGAGCACGAGATGCAGGTGCTTGGTGTGCGGGATGAGCGGCAGGAAGACGAGCAGCGCGAGCGTGTGGCTCCACCAGAGAGCTTTGAGGGTAGTTTCGTCGCGGGTGAAGAAGGCGGCGAGATAGGTCGTCATCAGGAGGAAGATGAGGAGGGCGATTACGCCGGATTCGATGGAGACCTTCTTGCCGAGCCAGATCGGGCGGACGACGAAGCGGCGGACGAAGAGGCCTGCGATGGAGATGGCGACGAGCAGCGCCCACGCGGCGGCGAACAGGAAGTAGAAGCGGCCGATGAGACTGTATGGCGGAAGGAAGCCGAGGCGAAGGCCAGTCGCGAGGTGGTTGAGGGAGACGAGGGCGAAGGCTAGAAATCCCCAGAAGACGAAGGCGTGCGCGATTCCAGGAAGCGGGCGCTCGCGGATAACTTTGGATTGGAAGAGGACTTCGCTGGTGAACGTCCAGATGCGTTTGGAGATCGGGCGGAGCGAGAAGCCGAGGTCTTTGCGCGCGGTGAGGATGTTGCGGAGGATTGGAGCGAAGCGGAAGAAGAAGAGCGCTGCGGAGGCGCAGGCGAGGACCAGCAAGAGGACGATTTCAAACGAAGCGAAGTGCTGCGGTTCAGCGAAAGTCACACACGGATCATACCGCTACGCGGGAGCTTAGTAGCTGATGAATTCGTTGGAGCCGCGGCGGAGGCGGACGCCGGTGACGCCGAAGATGGCGGCGAGGGTGAAGAGGAGCGCGTCCCAATAGAACATCGGGTGGGCGAAGCCGGGCGAGTAGGCGAGATCCTGGCCGGCCCAGAGCGTGACCAGCGTGCCGACGATGAGGCACTGGAAGCAGAGGACGAGGAAGAGCTGGCCACGGCGGCGGCGGCGATCGAGGGCTTCGACTTCCTCAGGGGTGAGGTTGCGTTCGTCGGCGGGGAGGATCATGTTGGCCATGGCTGTCTGGTCTCCTGCGGTTGGGTGCTTCTGGTATTAAATCACATTCCTGGTGTGATTGTGGACCGAAGGGCACATCCTCTGAGCTGGGTGCGGCGAGGAGAAGCAGATTCCTCCGCTTCGCTGCGGAATGACAACAAATCTGGCTGCGGAATGACAACGACTCTGGACGCGGAATGACAACGAATCTGGCTGCGGAATGACAACAAATCTGGCTGCGGAATGACAACAATTGACTTCGTCCGCGCTGCCTAATTCGTCCGCGCTGCCTAATTCGTCCGCGCTGCCTAGATGAAGGCCACGGATTGGATTCCTACTACGTCGAAGCGCTTGCGGCAGCGGATGTTTTTGCAGCCGACCAGGTCGTCGGTGCGGACCATGTAGCTTTGGGCCTTGGCGAAGCGGGCGCGATCGCGCTCGTCGGCGCCGCGCGGGATCTGGGCTTTCTTGCGGCGGACGAGCCAGCCGATCTGGTATTCGCCGGGCTGGCCGCAGTGCGGGCAGGTCATGGTGTGGGTGCGCTGTTCGGGTCGTTCTTCAAAAAAGTCACGTTCTTCCATGGGTTCCTCCAGGAGCCGGTGCGTTGTGGTTTCGGCACGCGAATCCGGGCCAAACGTCTGCGATGAAAAGTATTGCATAATCAGGGCTGCGCCGCAGCAGTTGTGCGGGCTGAGGTGTGTGGATGGGCAAGGCGAAGAAGCGGGTTTTTTCCGTGGTGAAGGCGGTGAAGGAGAATGCGCGGGACCGCGTGGGGCCGGTGCCGCCGGAGCGGGTGATTCCGGACCCGAAGCAGAAGGCTGCCGCCAAGCCGAAGCATAAGGAGACGCTGGCGGATTTGTTGAGCAAGGCCGGGGAGGCAGACCAATGAAAATGTTGCGGGTTGTCGTGGCTTGTTGTGCGGGACTCGGCGTGGTGGCGAGCGGTGTTGCGCAGATGCCGGGCCAGGGCATTACGGTGAGCAAGGAGAATCGGACGATTGCGATTACGGCCACGGATAGCGTGACTGTGATGGCGGATGTGGCGACGGTGCATGTCGGATTCGTGGTGTATGGCGTGGATCACGATTCGGCGTATGCGGCTGGATCGCAGGTGTCGAATGCGATTGTGAACGCGCTGAAGGCGGCGGGCGTGCCGGCGGATGCGATCGAGAGCGAGAACCAGAATCTGGCGGAGGTCCAGCAGTACCAGGTGCAGCAGCTTTCCGCGGATGAGAAGGCAAAGCGGAAGTGGGTGCTGACGCAGAGCTGGACCGTGCGGACGAATGCTGCGGATGCGGCGCGGGTTCTGGATATTGCGGTGAAGGCGGGCGCGAACCAGAGCGGCGGGATCGACTGGAGCCTGAAGGACGAGAATGCGCCGCAGGCTCAGGCCGCGGGAAAGGCTTTGCAGCGGGCGCGGGCGGTTGCGGAGGCGATGGCGGCGGGGCTGAACGTGAAGCTGGGCGTGCTGATCTTTGCGAGCAACGAGACCCAGGCTGCGCCGGTACGGCCGGTGATGAAGGCGATGGCGATGGCTGCACAGGTTGCGGCGCCGGCACCGCTGGCGATCAACTCGCGGCAGATTGAGAAGACGGCGACTGTTTATGCCGTGTTCGCGATTGAGTAGGGTGGGCATGCGCTAGCGGGCGTCCTGCTGGCGTTGGAGTTCCTTCTCGAAGGCCTGTTTTCGCTCGGCTACGGCGGCGCGGTAGCCGTCGGGGTCGATCCAGACGCTGGCTGCTCCTGCGCCTGACTGGGAGCCTGATTTGGCGCGGTCGAGTTTGGCGAGCATGTTGAAGTATTGGCCGTGGGCTCCGAGGAAGATGTCGCAGGGCAGTTTGCTGAGGACTTCGAAGGTGCGCTGGTAGTCGGCGGCGATGCCGGGGTAGGAGGCTGGGTGGCCGGGGCGGTCGACCAGGCGGAAGCCGTCGTTGACGTTCCAACTGCCGACGATGACGACGTTGCGGGGCTTGCCGTCGAGGGTCGCCTGCATGGTCCAGGTGGTGCAGCCGCGGGTGTGGCCGGGCGTCTTGTGGGCGGTGAGCACCGTGCCGCCCAGGCGGACCTCATCGCCGTCGTGGAGGACGCGGTCGACGTGGGCGGGTGGGTAATGGTCGCCGGGATAGGCGAAGTCTTTGGCGCCGCCGCTTTCGACCACGGGGACATCGGCGTCCATGACCATGTATTTGGCGTGGGTGTCGCGCAGGAGTTCAGCGGAGCCTGCGTCGTGGTCGAAGTGGGCGTGGCTGATGAGGAGGATCTTGACGTCGCGGAGGTGGTAGCCGAGTTGGGCGATGCTCTTCTCGATCAGCGGCGGCGAGGATTTGAGGCTGGAGTTGATGAGGATGTCGCCGGCGGGGGTGACGATGAGGTAGGAGGCGAGGTCCTTGCTGCCGACGTAGAACAGGTTGTCGGCGATGCGGAAGGGGGCGATGGGCGTGGTCCATTCGGGGTGCTCGGGGCCGTAGGATTGGGCGCGGGTGAGCGGAGCGCCGAGCAGGAGCAGCAGGGTGACGGCGGCGAAGATGGTCTGGATTCGGATGGTCATTCTGGTGTAGCTCCCTGGCGGTGGATGGGGGCGGTACCCCCTCCCCCTAAAATATGCAAAATCCTCAAAAATAATGAGTTAGGTCCGGACCGATGGTATATACCATGGCTAAAATCTTGAAAACGTGCATGTTATTTTGCAAAATATCTGGAATCATATATTTAGGGCCGCACCCACTGCGTTTTGGATTGAAGGGTTCAGGGCCAGGCATGAGGCCGCGCTCCTGTTTCCCTACTTTATAAGTATATCGTGTGTGTCAAGGATGGGCGGTGGAAAAGGCGGTTGGCGGCTGCTGTGGAGCGGGTTTGAGCGAGTGCCTGAGCGGCTGCTGCTGGGAAGCTGAGCATGATTCCAGCCCATCAGTCAGCATTTTGATGGGTTCTCTGCGAGGGGCTCAGGGGGAGTCCCGAATTTTCCGACTGACAGAGAGAGGACGTCGTGCCCGCTGACGACAAATAATCCCAAAAGATCTGCCGACAGATCATTCAAAAGGGATATCGTAGAAGCAAAATTCGGGTTCGCTTTTGGAGGATACATGTTTCGATCATCTTTCCACGCGATCTGCCTTCTTGCGCTCCTATCCACATCCGCTGCACTCGCCTCTCCAATTACCGTTGTTTCGGTATCCAACGCGAATCCCCTCGCTGGAGGAGGTGTTGTATCCAGCGGCGAGTATCTTCAGGCTTCCTGGTCGGAAGTAGGAAGTTACACAGGCGTCGATATCTCGGCTTGGCTATTCGGCACGATTGTCGATGGGAGTTATCTACCGACGTCAGGCATGGCCTACCTTACGTCCACGTCGCTCGGCACTCCGTTGCAACAATCTTTCACGTTTCCCGATCCGATCGGGGCTGAGGCAACGGATGTCTCGCTGTTCTCGAACTTGCAACTTTTACCCGGTACTTACTACCTTACCTTGGCGAGTACGTCGCCTTATGGTGGTGGCTGGGCCGATAGTCTTGAAAACGGCGGAGGCGTGCAGACGCTCCTCGACAGCGGTGTTGCTCTTGGAATTCCTCAGTTCGCCCAGGGGGTAAATGTCAATTCGTCGGACCCACCTGCGAGCCTATTCACATCCGTCGCCCCCACTAGTGACCAACTATTCTTCAGCGTCACCGCTGTGCCTGAGCCGTCTTCGATCATGCTGGTTGGGACGACGTCGATAGGTTTACTCCTGCAACTCAGACTACGCAAACGCGCCTGATCCTTTCCGGGAGCGATTCTGAGCGCTTAAAGAGAATTTCGTGCCAGGCGTTCCTGTGATCTCCGCGACGGTCGACGTAACGAAGGCGGGTAGGCCTGCGCGGACCGACCAGGCATCGAGCAGCATCTTCACAACGAATGCAGGTATGGTCGCGGCTGCGCTCGCTCAGGATGACGGCTCGTATAACAGGAACTTCTGAAACAGGACATTCGTGGGGATGACGGCGCGGCCTCTGTTCCTTCGGGAGGTGGCGCCTATACTGGATGCAGGTTCGAGATGAGTCGAGATGGTTGGGAGGACATGAAGATCAGGCTGGTTGCGGTCGCTTTGTTTCTCCTGTTCTGTACGTTGCCGCTGTTTGCTCAGACTGCTCTGCCGCCGGTTCCTACGCAGCCGGGCTCCCGGGCACGGGTGATTGTTTTCGTGCATGGCATTCATGGGAGCCGCGAGTCGTGGCGGGCTTCGAACGGCGCCTACTGGCCGGACTTGATCCGCTCGGACTCTCGCTTCGCTTATTCCGATGTGGACGTTGCGGAGTACCCTACGCCGTCGTCGAACGGCAAAATGTCCAGCGTGCAGTTAGCCGACATCCTGTGGGCTCGCCTGAAACAGGACCACGTCTGGGAGCATCCTGAGGTGGTGTTTATCGCGCATAGCCTGGGCGGCATCCTGGTGGAGGAGATGCTGCTGCGGCATCCGGTGGAGGCTGCGCGGGTGAAGTTCATCGTGTCGTATGGAACGCCGCACGAAGGCTCGACGATTGCGCGGATCGCTTCCATTTACGACAAAGACCCGCTGCTGAACGATCTGAGCGACGCGAGTGATAACACCTTCCTGACCCAGTTGGAGAGCGACTGGCGCGGGCACGATTCGGTCAACGGCATTCACCGGTTCTGCGGGTATGAAACGAAGGACACGATGCCGGATAACGGATTCGGCCGCTATCTGAAGACGCACGCCCGCGTGGTCAGTTTCTTCAGCGCGACGTATGGATGCGATGTGACCACACCGCCGCAGGCGATCGATGCGGATCATGTGGGCCTGATCCGGCCTCGGGACCGGAAGGCGAGTGCTTACGATTTCTTCTACCGCGTGTACCGCGACAACCCGATCCTCGAAGAGCAGGTGGTCACCCGGGACAATGTCATCGGGGGTTTTGAAGCCGGCTGCGATCGCAGCAACATCAATCCCGACCTGCTGGTTCCGATCGCGCTGGACGGTGCGTTCCACGAAAAGGTAGTTTCCGCGGTAGCGAGCTGGATCAACCCAGTGGACCTTCACAATCTGGCTCCGGACTCGCCTGCGGTCACCAGGATCGATCCGGATGGAGTCGCGCATGTGCAGTACGGGTTCAGCGGGCCGAGCCGGAAGCTCCTGATCTGCCATGGCAGCGCCCGTGCATCCCTGAAGGTCGAGTTTTCCATCGACCGGCAAGTGCCGATGCGCGAACCATAAGAACGATGGCCCGGGGGCTAAAGCCCTGCTGATTATGCGGCGTTGCGGCACGGTTAAGCAAGGCGGACTTTTTCAGCAGCCTCTAAAGCCCGCTGCTCCTCCAGGGTTTCGGTAGACTGGAGGGATGGGCGGACGTAGAGGATGAATCAGCAAGAGCTAGTTTTGATTTTGTTCCAGGTTGTGGTGCTGGTGCTGGCGTTTTCGGTGCACGAGAGCGCGCATGCGTATGTGGCGATGCGGCTGGGCGATCCGACGGCTTACATGCTGGGGCGCGTGACGCTGAATCCGATGAAGCATATGGATCCGTGGGGGTCGGTTGCGGTGCCGCTGATCTCGCTGGTGTACGGCGGATTTTTGATTGGCTGGGCGAAGCCTTGCCCGGTGACGCTGCGGAACTTCAAGAATGTTCGGCGCGACGATATTCTGACGTCGCTGGCGGGGCCGGCGAGCAACCTGGCGATGGCGACGCTGGCGCTGGTGCTGCTGGTGGTGTTCAAGCACGCGGGCGGGGGGCCGACGATTGGCGCGGCGATGGATATGGCGGATCGCTTTCCGGGGGTCGATCCCAGTGCGTTCCGGCTGTTTCCGCTGGCGCTGTTGCTGTACTACGGTGTGACGATTAACCTGCTGCTGTTTGTGTTCAACCTGTTTCCGGTTCCTCCGCTGGATGGCAGCCATGTGCTGCGCAATTTTCTGCCGTACGAGGTGGAGAAGGTCTACGACCGGATTGGAATGTTTGGCTTGATCCTGATCTTCCTGCTGGGCGGACGGTTTATCGCGGCGTTTTATTACCCGCTGCTGGGGGTGTTCAACCGGCTGCTGGATGTGCTTTAGAGGGCCGGAAAGCAAGCCGCCAGGGCTAAAGCCCGCCAAATTTTATGCGACGTTACCGCGGGCTGAAGAGGCTGCTCAAAGAGTCGATTCTGCGCCAACAAGCTGACCTCAGCGGCTAAAGCCGCGTGGCGAAATGATCTTTTACGGCACGGCTGAAGCCGTGCCCTTAACGAGGCGGACCATCTATATAGCTTCTAAACCCCATCGCTTCTCAACCCCGCTGCTACTCCGAAAGGCAGTTGCGCTGCCTTTTCAATAGGCTGGCGCATCCTGTTACCCTTTGTAACTGAGACGAAAATGAGCGAAGAGACAAAAGTTACGGCGCACCAGCGCGTATTGAGCGGCATGCGTCCGACCGGCAGGCTGCACCTGGGCAATTACATGGGCGCGCTGAAGAACTGGGTTGATCTGCAGAACGCGACCAACGAGGACGGCACGCAGACGTATGAGTGCTACTTCTTTATTGCGGACTATCACGCGCTGACGACGGACTACGCGGACACGAACGAGTTGCGGGAGAATGTGCGGCAGGTGGCGCTGGATTTTCTGGCGGCGGGGCTGGACCGGAAGAAGTGCACGATCTTTCTGCAGAGCGAGGTGCAGGCGCACTTTGTGCTGAACTCGCTGCTGGAGATGATTACGCCGCTGAGCTGGCTGGAGCGGGTACCGACGTACAAGGATCAGCAGGAGCAGCTGAAGGAGAAGGACCTGGCGACGATTGGATTTCTGGGGTATCCGGTGCTGCAGTCGGCGGATATTCTGGTTTACCAGGCGGATCTGGTGCCGGTGGGCATCGATCAGGCGGCGCACGTGGAGATCACGCGGGAGATTGCGCGGCGGTTCAATCATCTTTATGGGAGCAGACGGGCTGCGGGTGCGGGTGCGAAGTCGGATAAGGAGCGGCTGGCGGAGTTGGAGCAGGCGAAGGATGTGCGCGAGATTCTGCCGG
>OBLU010001388.1_pt1 | contig 22608 bp, 19 predicted proteins | sample 1518681 | NCBI WGS metagenome assembly OBLU01 (sample SAMEA3539304, study PRJEB22396) | soil metagenome | biome: tundra; feature: field; material: soil | place: USA | collected 2010-05 | depth 0.15 m
TTCATTGAGGCGCATCGGAAACTCGCATGTCTGGGCGGCGTCTATGTATGCATCCAACCTTGAAAATGGAACCTATACGTTGCGCGTTGAAGCCGAAGACCAGGCCCGGAAGACAGCCTTTGATGAAATACGCTTCGCTGCAGGCTTTATGGAGAAGCGAACACGCGCAGCTCGTGATCAGGATAATCCGCTGGACGCGTGGCCGGAACACGGCTTACTTGGCACTCAACTAGGACCGAACAAGAACGGGAAGAAGTGGTAATGATCCCTGCTGAAGTTGCGCATTTCCTTCTCCCGATCATCGTCGCCCTGAGTATCCTGCTGATGCTATGGCGCCCGCGCGGCATCGGCGAGGTGTGGTGGATTTCAGGCGGCGCCCTTCTCTTGATCGTACTAAGATTGGTGCCGCTCAAGCTCGCCGGTAAAGCTGTGGCCGAGGGCTCAGATGTCTACCTGTTCCTCATTGGCATGATGTTACTCAGTGAACTGGCCAGGGAGCAGGGCGTTTTCGACTGGGTTGCGGCGGTCGCGGTACGCGGAGCTCGCGGTAGCTGCTCTCGCCTGTTCATGCTGGTGTATGGCGTGGGCACTGTGGTCACCATCTTCATGTCCAACGATGCAACGGCGGTTGTGCTGACGCCTGCCATCCTGGCGGCTGTGCGCAAGGCTAAGGTCGCACCGCTTCCTTACCTCTTTGTGTGCGCTTTGATCGCGAATGCAGCGAGCTTCGTGTTGCCAATCTCCAATCCCGCAAACCTGGTGGTCTTTCATACCGGCATGCCACCGCTGGGAAAGTGGCTTGCGAGTTTCGGCGTTCCTTCTGTGTTGTCGATTGTCGCTACGTTTATTGTGATGCGGATCGTGTTTCGAAACGACCTCTGCAAGAGAATTGAATGCGAGGTTGAGGCCGTTTCGCTCACTCGCAATGGAAAGCTTGTGCTCGCAGGGCTTGCGCTGATGACCGGGGCGTTGCTGAGCGCCTCAGCGATGAAAAAAGACTTGGGACTGCCAACTTGCCTAGCCGCCCTCGCGATTACCGCAGTGGTTTCGGTCACGGCAAAGCAAAATCCAACGAAGCTTTTCAAAGAAATCAGCTGGCCGACACTTTTACTCGTCGCTGGATTGTTCGTAATGGTGGATGCTGTGGAGAGCCAAGGCGCGCTTCAATTGACCCAGCGTTGGCTCGAGGGAACGGCGAGCCTGGGACAGAGTCTTGGTGCTCTGACCGTCGGCTTTATCGTGGGAGTCGCGAACAATCTCGTCAACAATCTTCCCCTCGGACTCATTACCGGCGGGACCATTCAGGCGGCGCATACCAAGGGCTTACTTGCGAATGTCGTCATGATCGGCGTGGACCTCGGGCCTAACCTGTCAGTGACGGGATCGCTGGCGACAATTCTCTGGCTACTAGCATTACGCAAGGACGAAGGCAGCGGAGATGGCAGCGAAAAGCTCGATATCAGCTTCTGGAAGTTCCTGAAAATCGGAGCGATTGCTATGCCGGTCGCACTTTTTGCGGCGTTGGGCGGAGCGATCTTGATGCAAATACTGATGGGGCAAAATTAAGCGCGAGAGGAGACTGCAATGAACGCTGCATGGATCATCCCTTTCATCATCGTCGGTGGCGCGTTACAGAGTTTTGGAGCCGCGATGAATGGTCAACTCAACAAGTATGTCGTCAACCCCTGGTTGGCTTCCGCCATCTCCTTCGCGCTGATCACACTCTTCTTCCTGGGGGCGTCGCTCATCATGCCTCACCCTTTGCCGACACGCGAGCAGCTGGCAGAGATGCCGTGGTGAGCAGTCGTCGGTGGCTTGGTCGGTGCAGTCCAGGTTTACGCCGGGCTCACGTTAGTCAATAAAGTAGGAGCGGGGCCCTTTGTCGGCTTCACAGTCACCGCCGCGCTCATCAGCTCACTGCTCATCGACCACTTCGGCTGGTTTCGAATGCAGCCTCATCCGCTGAACGCAGGCCGCATCGTCGGAGGACTGCTGCTGATGGCCGGTATCGCCCTCGTTGCCCGATTCTGAAAACTTACGATCTCTATAAACTAAATATTGGAAGATTTCCTACGCTGCCATCTTCATGTCAGGCGTTACCTTGATGATCGTTGGAAACGTAGCGAACTTGAACTCAAGTTAGCAATAACACTGAAGTGTGACCCTATCCACGTCCGTGGGCTTTTATATGTATGTAATGGAGTTAGGATCTTAGAAAGCTATCCAGCCCGTCGAAGTGGATCTGTTCCCCCAGATCCGATCGTTAATAAATCAGTTAGAGCGTGATCGCGCCCGATTTGCTGATCACGACCGAGATTTCGTTCTGGAGGAAGGGGATCATGAGCTTGGCTTTGCGAGCGAAATTGAAAGGCATACTCATGCTTTTAGCCTTCGCCGTGCCGGTGTCCCTTCCGGCGCAAAGGCAGCTCTTTCGGGGCTATGGTTCTGCCGACGGACTTAGTAATCTCAACGTCAAATGCTTGCTGCAAGATCGCATCGGCTATATCTGGGTCGGAACTGACAACGGACTTTTTCGCTACGACGGAGGGAAGTTTCGCAGCTTCGGTCATGCGGACGGATTGCCGAATACGGAAATCCTGAGTCTTGGTGAGTCACCCGAAGGGACATTGTGGATTGGTACCAATGGAGGCGTGGCATTGCTCTCCGGCGAACACTTCCAGCAGCTTGACGTCGGTGACCGGGGCGCTACCCGCTATATTGGCTTCGACTCTGCTGGCGATGTCTATCTCGAGCAGGATTCCGGAATCATTCGCGGTGTAGCTGCCGACAGAAAGAATTACCATTTCCGCCTGATTGTGAATGGATCGGTGAGTGGTCTCTATGTAAACGGCAACGACGTCCTGTTTGGGCACGACTCAGGACTGTGGTCACTTAAGGGTGACAACGCTGAGCGGTTCAGAACTTCACCCAGTCTGCCGCGCGATCAATGGGGCGCAATCACTCAAGACAGCCTGGGGAATAAGTGGATTCGCAGTCGAACGCGACTCTATGAGCTACCGCGTGCGCAGTCTCGCTTCCTTGATCGATCGGAGGAAGCGCCGCATGTGGCCGAACCGTACCTGTACGCCGACCGCCATGGGAGGATTTTTGTTCACAGCACTGCCGGAACCATAGTCCTGGCCGCGAACGGCCGCAGCGTCCTCGACACGCGTCACGGTATGCCGGCAGATCCTTCAGGCCCGATGCTGATCGATCGAGAAGAATTGCTTTGGATGGGCACGGATGGTGGCGGGCTGATCCGGCGTCTCGGTCGCGGAGAATGGTTGGGCTGGAATGAGGATGACGGTTTACTCCGAAACAGCGTGTGGGCTATCAAGACCGATCGTGCCGGGAACACCTGGGTGGGTAGCAACGGTGGTGTGAGCATACTTGACCGGTCAGGCAGGCCCTCACGCTCCTGGACACGTCATGATGGCCTCGCCAGTGACCGTGTATTGTCGATTGCCGAGGGGCCAGGCGGAGACTTCTTCATAGGAACAGATATCGCCAGCATCACACATTTCAGCGCGCAAGGAAGACTGCTGCGCTCGTACGGTCCAGAGTCCGGATACCTTGCCCAGCGCGTAAGTTCCATGGCCTTCGATCATGAGGGCCGGCTGTGGGCGGTAGGGACAGGAGGCTGCTTCCGCACCAAAGAACCTACCGACAAAGGCCGCCTGCAGTTCGAATTGATGGACGTGCCCGGCATACCTGCGCGCACGTTCTTCAGGGATGTAGTAGTAGATGACGACGGCACGGTTTGGATCGCATCTTCAATGGGACTTGCTCGTTTCGATGGAACTTATTGGCGCGTATTTTCGACGCACAACGGACTGAAGTCGCCCGATCTGGGCGTGGTTGCACAAGCGCAAGGCGCAATCTGGGTCGCCTATCGTGACGCTCTCGGCATGGCACGCCTGCAAGGTCCCAGCTTCACTCCGACTCATTTCACGGTGCGCGAAGGGCTGCACTCGGACCAGATCTACGCGATCACGTCCGATCATAAAGGCCGGATGTGGGTCAGCACGGACATGGGCATCGATGTGCTCGATGCCGGAAAGTGGAAGCATTACGGGACCGAAGACGGGCTTATCTGGGATGATACCGACTCTCTCGCTCTCGACGTCGACTCCGAAGATAATGTGTGGATTGGAACGTCGGGCGGATTGTCGAAGTATGCGCAGCCTGAGTTCCCCACCAAAGATGAACCGCCGCCGGTCGTGCTGACTTCGATCGCAGGAACATCCCAAAGATGGCAAGCCACTGATGACCCGGTTCTTCCATATTCAGAGCGCTCGCTTTGGATCCAATACGCCGCGCTCGCCTACGAATTCCAATCTTCGACAAAGTTCCACTACCGCCTCGCGGGATTCGACCGCAAATGGACGGAGACGACGGAACGCGGAGTTCATTTCGCAGCTCTTCCACCTGGGCACTATGTCTTCGAAGTCACGGCAACGGGGTCCAACGGACTGTGGAACCCAGTGCCCGCGCGTTTCGCATTCACGATACACTCGCCGTGGTGGTGGACGTGGTGGTTTATCAGTTCGTCCATTTTGCTTGCTGTATTGATCGGTTCTGCCTTTGTGCGCGTGCGCATCAGGGTTCTGGAAGCGCAGAAGAAAGCACTCGAGCACCAGGTCGCTGATCGAACCGAGGAGCTGCTTAAAAGCCACCGCCAGCTTGAGGAGATCGCATACTGCGACATGCTGACGAACATGTCCAATCGCCGCATGTTTGTCGAGGAGATTCGCAAGCGGCTGGCACGCGCCGAATCTGCCGAGCCCTTCACGCTCATCCTGATCGATCTCGATTTCTTCAAGAGTGTGAACGATTCGTTTGGACATGACGCGGGAGACGCGGTTCTCGTTGAAACGGCAAGACGCATTCGATCCGAAGTGCGGCAGACCGATTGTGTCGCACGTTTGGGCGGAGATGAATTCGCGGTTCTGCTTTTCTCCGATCTCGACATTGCCTCCACTGAAACATTGTGCCGGCGAATTCTTGCGGTTCTTGCAGTACCGGTTCTCTACAAAAACCTCGAACTCCAAATCGGATGCAGCATTGGTATCGCCAGATTTCCTTCTGAGGGTGATAGCCAGGAAAGTCTCTACAAGTCTGCCGATCAAGCGCTGTACGAAGCAAAGCAGAGGGGCCGGAACGTATTTTGCTGGCATCAACCCTCTGAATTGTTCCAGGATCTAGTGTCGTGATTTAAGATGCAAGCTGTGATTCACGATGCAAGTGCGGACATCAAATTCGCTTGCAATGGCTTTAGACGGGCGCTTGCTGACGACGCCGAAGTTTTTCCCAAACATAAATGATCACGGCCCAGGGATGAAGGCGGGACGCCAGCTTCCCCTATAGCGCAGCGTCTCCGCGCCCCAGCAGCAACCATGCAACTGAGTGAGGGTAGGTCGTAAAATGCTGGGGCGGGCGAATCCGATCGCCGATAAAAATATGTAGTGGAGAATCTCAACGTATGGATTCGGGGTATTCGGGAGTAAAAGTTTCGCCGCAGCGTTCTCGTGTCGCTGCATCTGACCGAATTCTGGGCCGTGGCGAGATGGCGGATCTCGTCCGAGCTTATGATTGGAGTTCTACGCCGCTTGGTCCGATCGAGGCCTGGTCAAAGGAACTAGTCACGATTGTGAACCTGACCTTGGCTTCGCCGGCTCCGACCCGCGCCAAGTGGGGCCCTGAACTTATTCTTATCTACAATGACGCCTACCGTTCGATTCCCGGCCCGCGCCATCCCGCTGCACTGGGTAAGCCCGCAAGACAAATCTATTCAGAGACGTGGCACATCGTTGGTCCGCTTCTTGAAAAGGCAATGGCGACCGGCGAAACACTTTATTACGAGAAGTTACTTGTCCCGCTGCCGACCGAGGGTGGGATGGAAGACCATTACCTCAATTACTCGTTCAATCCCATCTTTGAGGACGGAAAGATCGCTTGCCTGTTCGGCCCTGTCCATGATGTGACAGGAGAAGTGAGTACGAGTCGCAAGTTGCGCGAAAGCGAAGCCCGTTCAGTTCGTATCATGCAAAGCATCGGGGATGCAGTCATCGTCACGGACGCCGAAACGCGCATCACGCGCATGAACCCGATCGCTGGAGACCTTACAGGTCGGCCCACGGAAGAAGCGAAGGGGCGTCAATTGGCTGAGGTGTTCCAAATCGTCAATGGAGAGTACACGTAAACGAGTGGAAAGCCCCGCAGAGAAGGTGAAGCGGCTTGGCACGATCGTGGGACTTGCAAACCACACAATCCTCATTCGACGCGACGGCAAGGAAATCAGTATCGATGATAGCGGCTCGCCTATTCGTGAAGACGATGGACGGCTGTCCGGGATCGTGGTCATTTTCAGGGATATCGGCGAGAAGCGGCGGATTGAACGGGAGCGTGAAGCGCTCTTGTCGGAAGTTCGTTCCCGCTATGCAGAATTGGAAGCGACTTACAATAACGCCGCGATCGCCATGGCCTTGATTGATGCGGTCGAGTTTCGCTACATTCGCGTCAATCGAAAACTTTGCGAACTTCTCAACCTTCCGGCGGAAAAGATTCTTGGCTCCAACGTGAGTGATGTCGCGTCCGCCGTCCCGGGCCTCCAAGAGGCTCTGCAAAGCGTAGCTGCGGGCCATTCAGTAGTCGGCGGAATTCTTGAAGGTGAACTCTCAACGTCGCCGGGAATCAAGCGCTACTGGACCATGGATTACACGCCGGTCTTCGGAGATAACGGCAACGTCGTAGCGATCGCGGCCGCTTCTGCTGAAATTACTTTGCAGAAGCAGGCCGAGGCAGTCCTCATGAGGAGTGAGAAATTAGCCGCGGTGGGTCGCCTCGCGTCCTCAATTGCGCATGAAATCAACAATCCTCTGGAATCCGTGACGAACCTGCTCTTTCTCGCTCGCAATAGCGAATTGTCGCCCGATGCGCAGCAATATCTTGATATCGCGGATCGTGAACTGCAGCGGGTCGCTGCCATTACCAACCAGACTCTTCGGTTTCACAAGCAAACTACCAAGCCGTCCGAGACAAGTTGCGAAGATCTGATTGCCGAAGTGCTCGCAATTTTCCAGGGGCGATTTGCGAATTCCGGAATCAAGATTGAGACACGTCATCGAGCGCACCGACGCATAGTCTGCTTTGAAGGAGAGATTCGACAAGTTCTTAGCAATCTCATCGGCAACGCGATTGACGCCATGACTCCCGAAGGAGGACGGCTGCGGTTACGCAGCCGCGAGAGGATGGATACGGATACCGGCAGGAAACTTCTGGTGATCACGGTCGCGGATACCGGCAGCGGCATGTCCGATCAAACGGCGCATAACCTCTTCGAACCATTTTTCACCACGAAGGGATTCAGCGGCACAGGCTTGGGTCTGTGGATCAGTAAGGAAATCATGACCCGTCACGGCGGCTCGATACGCGTTCGCACAAGTCAACGACCGGGTGCCAACGGAACAGTTTTTGCTGTTCACCTGCCCTTTGACACCATGCCGCGCCCCAATCCGAATCTCCAGATGAAGCAGAACTCTTCTGGGTGAAATTGCGCGCCATTCCGATAGAGGCTACTGTGAAATGGCTGCTTGCTCTTGAGTCTTAGTTTTCCCGCGAAGAAGCTTCTGCGACTTCACATCCCAGGCAAGACCCAGGATGCGCATCAGCAGAATTCCGTACCAGTTCCAGTCAATCTCATACCAGGCCAGACCGTGACGGGCTGATTGCGGATAAGCGTGATGATTGTTGTGCCATCCCTCGCCGAACGTCAGCAACGCCACCCAAAGACTATTCCGCGAATCGTCGCGAGTTTGGAATCGCTGCTTTCCCCACATGTGGGTAGCGGAATTGACTAGCCAGGTTGAGTGAAGGCCGATGACCGTGCGTAGAAAGATGCCCCACAATACGTACTTCCATCCCGCGAACACAAGAATCAACACTGCGAGCGTTGTGATCGGCACCCAGTGCCAGCGGCTGATCCACTGATGAAATCGATCTTTGCGAAGCTCAGGAACATAGGGCAAAAGGTGCGCAATGTTGTGCTGCATGGTCTGCCCGGTGAGAATCCAGCCCATGTGGGCCCAAAAGCCGCCGTCGTGTGGAGAGTGAGGGTCGCCCTCTTTATCTGTGTTCTGGTGATGTACGCGGTGTGTCGCGACCCACAGCAACGGTCCGCCTTCCAACGCCAAGGTGCCGCACACAGCGAGGATGTACTCCATCCACTTGGGTGTCTTGTATCCGCGATGCGTCAACAGGCGATGGTAGCCCATCCCGATTCCAACGCTCACTGATATCCACAACAGCAGGATCGCCAGCAGAAGGGCTTTCCAACTGAAAAAGAAGAGGGCCGCGATAGCGCCGGCATGAAACAAAATCATGAAAAAGGTTGTAGTCCAGATAACGGGTTGTCTAAACGTTCTGTCTCGTCTAATAGCGCTGAACATGTGCGTGTCCTCCACGCGTGGATTGCACCACGAGTGGTTCTCTTGAGGTCATCATACATACATGATGTGTCTATCGGCTTGCATCTCATCAACCGGGTAACTTATGAGATGCGAACGGGGCCTCAGTGATGACTTAACTCCTGTAAGTAGAGTCCTGGGGATTCGAAGTATCGCATCGAATACTCTTCACGCCTGATCAATTTTGACCAGGGAGGAAGATTTCGATCGCTTTAACGGTGTTGCCGGAGCGCTCGGAATATCTGGCCGCACGGCGTTGTCGTCGGGAAGCTGATCGTGCAGGAGCACGTTCAGCAGCGACCTATGCACGCGGATGCGGCCGTTGTACTCAACAAATCCAAGCTTGCGGAATCGATTCATGAAGAAGCTGACGCGCGATCGCGTAGTGCCAATCATTTCCGCCAGCGTTTCCTGCGAGATTTTGGGAATCAACGTTTCGGGATACCCGGGTTTGCCGAATTCCGCCATGAGCAGAAGAATCCTCGCCAATCGCTTCTCGCTGGAGTTAAATAGTTGATCAACAAGGTCGGCCTGGACGCGCATACTGCGCGCCAGGAGGAACTTCATGAACAGGTCTGAGAATTCGTGCTCGCCATGCATGACGCGGACCATCTCTTCGCAGGTAATCTTGAGCGCGGTGCAGGCGGTAATGGCCGTCGCTGATGAAAGGCGCAGCCCGGGAACGGCCGCTAGAGCTTCTTCACCAACAAAGTCGGACGGTTCCAACAGAGTGATCGTTGCTTCCTTGCCAGCCTTAGAAACCACGGTAACCTTGGCTCTGCCCTTCTGAATGTAAAAGACAGAGTCCGCCGGGTCTCCCTGACAGAAGAACGGCTCCTTCGGCTCCAACTCGATGATTCTTCGACCAAGGCCAGCGTTTGCCAGGAAGGCTGCAGGATCGAAAGTGCGGGGAAACGCGATATTCATCCTTCGGCCTCATTTCCGCTGGGTGTCCGTGCAAACCAGGGCATGCATCACGCTCTGGCAACGGTGTACACTCTCGGCAACTTGATTTTCCTATCATTCCCCATGCAAGTCTGTGTCATTCTATACATTTTTGTCGCTTACCCGACAAAGGGCGCTCAGACTCAAGATTCTACTAACCTTCATGTTTTGAATCGTTTGGGCTCCGAAGCGCGTTCCAAAAAATAAATGACGAAAATAAAATCGCGCTCGAGCCAAAGTTGGCGATGGCCGAGGATTGCCTTGAGTGCGGGGTAATGTACCCGGTCTTCCCTGTATCCGAGCAATCAAGGCAGAGATCCTCCTTATTCACCCGATCCTTTGGCGATGGATGTGCTGGCCAGGTGGAACTGACAGAGCCTGCGGATTTGTGCTCCCAATCGCAAAAAAGGTAGGTAATTGCAAATTTGAAGTTAGTTTTTTCAAAGCGGGTTCCTCTCCAAACTGTGCGCCTCAACAACTAGCGGTCTGGTGAAAGGAAGACCATAAAAAAGGAAGGGAGATTGCTTAACGCCTCATATAAGGGGACTTCGGCGAGCCCGAAGCGATTCCGATATTTGTGGTCCTTCTCTTTGCGTCCGCTCTATGGGACGCTGGAAGCGAAGTAGCGATCCTGACAGGCCCCCTCCGCAAACGGTGGTCACTCTGAACGACATGCAACCTTGTTTTGTCCATGTCTCTCCTAGGCTGATATGTGCGCATTCCCTCGCCCTGCAACGCTTCCTGGTCATGCAAGTGGTCTTCGCGCCGTGCAACCCGAATCTGAGATGGATTCGGCGCGGGCGCATTTCCTGATGCCAAGAGCCCGCAACGCTAAAGGGGTGCTGGTGGGTGGCGTCGCCGTGGCTGGAGCCATCGCCATCGGGGCTGTAACTCTCGCTACCGCCGTGATAACGGGCGTGCGACGGTCGCGTTCCAGCCGCCTGCGCGGAAAGACGGTGCTGATCACGGCTCTTCTCGCGGGTTGGGTCTCGCGATGGCTGAGGAGTTCGCTCGCCACGGCGCCCGCATCATACTCACCGCACGCGATTACGAAGAACTTAATCGCGCCCGAGCCCAACTGCTCGATCAGGGTTCCGTCGCCAGTCCGGACGATATCCTCGTGGTGCCCGCCGATCTGCGTAAGCCCGAAGAGGCGGACTACCTGATCCATCGCGCGACCGAGGCCTGGGGCCAGGTCGATGTGCTGGTTAACAACGCCGGCGTGATCACTGTCGGCCCGGTAGAGAATCAGACCTCGCGGAATTTTCACGACGTGATGGAAACCAATTTCTTTTCTGGGCTGCATTGCACGCTGTCGGTCTTGCCCCAGATGCTCGCCCGCAAAAATGGAAGCATTGTCAACATTAGTTCGATCGGCGGAAAGGTCGCGGTTCCCCACTTGCTGCCGTACACCGCGAGCAAGTTCGCAATTGTCGGCTTCTCGCAAGGATTGAATGCCGAATTACGCGGGAAGGGAGTTTATGTGATGACGGTGTGCCCGGGGTTGATGCGCACCGGCTCCCATCTCAACGCTCTGTTCTCGGGCGATGCGGAGCAGGAGTACCGCTGGTTCAGCCTTGGCGCCAGTCTGCCCGGCGCTTCGACCAGCGCGCGCAGCGCGGCGCGGCGCATTGTGCGCGGAGTGCTGGCGCGCGAGACCGAGATCGCCATTACGCCGCAGGCAATACTGGCAGCCCGCCTGGGCAATGTCTCTCCGGAATTGACGGCGTTTGGAATGGGGCTGGTGAACCGCCTCCTTCCTGATGCCAGCGAGAACCAAGCGAAGCCTCGGCGGGGCAGAGATGTCCGCCGTCTGGAACCAGTGCCAGCCGCACGGATCGGGTGGTCCGCTGCCCGTCGTTATAACGAGATAGAAGGCACGTCGCCGGCCCGTTAAAGAATATGCCGGACGCGCGTGTCCGGCATATTATCTCGCAACGAAGGTCTAGGCCGCTTCAATCCTCTTGATGAGATCCGATTGCTCGCCATCGTTCTCCGCACCAATGGTGAACGCATCGAGTACGCCTGTGCCTAGCGCAAAACGAATCGCTTCATCCTGTCGATTGCGCATGTCGCCCTGACCCAGAATCTTCATGCCGATGATGCCCTTACCTTGCGCGCGCATCTCTTTGACCACGCTGATGACAGTTTGTGGATCGGCGTCCATGTGCGAACCGATGGGGTTGAGCCGCACTAGATCTACATCGACCCACGGCGAAGCCGCAGCGGCACGCAGCGCCTCGATGGTGTGGCACGAGCAGCCATGTGCACGAATGATGCCCTTCTCCTTGGCCTCCGAAAACACGTCCATTACGCCGCGATAACGCGTCGTCCAATCGCCGTCGCGTATGTAGTGCATCAGCAGGATATCGATGTAATCGGTCTTGAGTTCACGGCGATAGCGATCGATATCTTCTTTAGCCTGCTTGGGATCGCGCGAGTCGCACTTAGTCATGATGATGACTTTATCGCGCGGCAGACGGCTTATAGCTTCCGCCACTTCAGGATGCGAACCATAAGAATCTGCAGTATCGAAGAAGGTTAGTCCGCGATCGTAACCTGTGCGCAGCAGGCGAGTCAGTCCGCCGTTGCGCGTTTGGTTCGAACCGCCGCCCGAACCGACGGTGCCGGTGCCCATCGCCAGCCGGCTGGTGCGAATGCCTGTCTTGCCCAGCACCACGGTGTCATGAGCTTGAGACTTGGTCGAGACCGCGGGAAGTTCGAGTACTCCCGCCATGGCATGGGGTGCTAGATAGGCCGCACCCAACCCGGCAGCGGCACCGGCAATAAACTTTCTACGATTCATGGGGACCTCCTGCGAGGGAAGAACTTAATCCGGGATTGGCAGCAATAAATGCTTGCGCGTCAACAACCGCCGACCGGCTCGAGCGCGCCGGTGTTGAGATTCTACGCCGATTCCGATTGAGGCAATTGAGCTCGACGGAAACCAGAGGACTCGGCGCCATGCTCACCGTTAATGCCTGTCATTCGGACCTTCGTCCCGGGGCAACTCGTCCGTGCTTGTCGGAGACATTGGCAAGGCCATCGATTCGGGTGCCCTGCAATATAACATCGTTCGCATCGACGGACAGCGTTCGGTGTATGTACCGATCTTCAAGCAGGGCGGCAACAGCAACACCATCACCATCGTCGACGGCATCAAGGCCGCCGCCAAGAAACTCGTCGACATTCCAGAATCGCTCCGTACGTCGGTGGTCTTCGATCAATCGATCTTCGTCAAGTTAGCCATCAAGAACCTGGTTAAAGAAGCCAGCATCGGCCTCGTCTTGACGGGAATCATGATCCTTGTATTTCTCGGTAGCCCACGCGCCACCTTCGCGGTGTTGCTATCCATTCCACTGTCGGCACTTGTCTGTTTGCTGATCACTGACGCCATGGGCGGCTCCATTAACACCATGCTGCTGGGCGGATTAGCGCTGGCCTTCTCTCGGCTTATCGATGACTCGGTGGTTGTGCTTGAGAATATCTTTCGATTCATGGAGATGGGGCACCCCCCGCGTGAGGCTGCGGAGAAAGGAGGCATGGAAGTATCCCTCGCCGTGCTCGCTGCCACTTCCACAACATCGATCGTCTTTTTTCCAGTTACTTTCCTCAGCGGAGTGAGTAAGTACATCTTTACGCCGCTTGCCCTGGGTGTCGTGCTGTCGATCTTTGCGTCGTACATCTTCGCCATGACGGTGGTGCCGCTCTATTGCGCCACTTTCATTCGTCTCAAAGACGAAGAAGAACATTCAGAAAGCAGGAAGCCGCGATTCTTTGCGCGCTTTGAACGATGGTTCAACGCCAAGTTCCAGTCGATGCTGAACTGGTATGAGGGCCTTGCGAAGCGCGCGATGGCGCGACCCGGCTTCACGGCGCTGGTGATTCTGGGCGGCGTAACGCTGTCAATGCTTGTAACATTCCCCTTCCTCGGTCGTGCCTATTTTCCGCGCACCGATCCTGGACAGTTCGTCATCAATGTGCGCATGCCCAGCGGCACCCGCCTTGAAGTAAGTAATGACTACATCGCCAAAGTAGAAAACATAATTCACAGCGTCGTGCGGCCCGCGGATATGGACATGATCGTCTCCAACATCGGCGTCTATCCTGACCTCTCCGCCATTTACACCACCAATGCATCGATGGATACGGCCTTCGTGCAGACCAGCCTGAAAGAAGAACATGGCGTTGGCAGCTACGAATACATGCGCCGCGTGCAGCAGCGTCTGTCGCGTGAAATGCCCGAGCTATCCGCTTATTACCAGGCAGGCGGACTGGTGGATTCAGTGATCAATCAGGGCCTGCCAGCGCCGATCGATATTCAGATCAAATCGCAGGACATGGATAAGTCGTATGGGCTTGCGACTCAACTTGCAGCGAAGATTCAGGCTATGCCTGGCGTCGCCAATGTCTACATTCCCCAGAGCATCAACTATCCGGGACTGGCGTTAAACATTGATAAGGAACGCGCCAGCCTGCTTGGCCTGTCTGCCAAGGACGTAGTCGACGACGTGATCACCGCTCTTACTTCCGACGGAATGGTGCGCCAAGTTACTGGATTGATCCCAAGACCGGCAACAACTACATGGTGACGGTGCAGTACGCAAATCGTTGGATCAACAACATGTCGATGGAGGATCTGAAGAGTATTCCATTACGTGGTGCGAGGCCGCCCGGCTATGGACCGAACCAGCAGGGCGGGCAAGCTACACCGATCTCCGCAACACTGTTTCGCGGCGATCACACCTCAGGGTATGTCACGCTGGGTTCGGTTGCCGATATCCAGCAAATCAACACGCCCACTGAAGTCGATCACAATCAAATACGGCGCGTGATCGACATTTACGTTTCGCCTAAGACCGAGGCTCTGCAATCGTTGGGCGCTCGAATCAATCGTCTACTCGCCGACACAAAGCACGATCGCAACACGGTACTTGACGTCCGCGGCGCGGTAGTCAGCATGAATCAAGCGTTTCACGACTTCGGGCTCGGTCTCATCATCTCGGTGTTACTGGTCTACCTCATACTCATGGCGCAGTTCACGTCATTCATCGATCCTTTCATCATTCTTATGGCCATCCCTCCGGGACTTGCGGGGGTGGTGCTGATTCTTCTCGTCACGGGCAGTACTCTCAACATCATGTCTCTGATGGGCGTGATCATGATGACCGGCATCGTGGTATCAAACAGCATTCTCATCGTTAAATTTTCAAATGTGCTTCACGAGCAAGGGCTTCCGCTCGTTGAAGCAACGGTGCAAGCCTGCAAAGTGCGTCTGCGGCCCATTCTGATGACATCGCTGGCAACGCTATTGGGAATGATCCCGATGGCGCTCGGGCTCGAGGCCGGCAGCGAACAATATGCTCCGCTGGCGCGCGCCATCATCGGCGGACTGGGAGTATCGGTGATCGTCACGGTATTTCTTGTTCCTGCTGTGTACCTCGTAATTCACGGCCGTCGCGAGCGCAAGATGGCAGATGCGGAGGGCCTGGCATGATCGACACAAGCTCAATGAAGATATTGACTCGCATCGCGGCGATGGCAATGGCCATGTTTTCTTCCGCACTTATCGCGCAGCAGGTGAACTTACCCGATGCACCCGTTGCGCAGCTCATCGCGCAGGCTGCTGAAGCGTCCCCTCTGCAACCGCCTTCTTTACCGTCGATGCAGGCGTCACCGTCATCAACACCCGAGCCAGATCACGTATCTTCTTCTACAGCAACAGGACCGAAGCTTACTCTCGCCGACGCAGAGCGCATGGCACTGGCCCATAATCCCAACGTTAGCGTTGCTCACCTGCTACAACTGGCTCAGGGCCAAGTCACGCGCGAGGTGCGCTCCAATGAACTCCCCACGGCCATGGTCGATCTGACCGCCGTGGGAGCACATGACAATAGTCGCATCACCGCAGGGGCGCTCAACAATCCCACCGTGTATGACCGGGCCGCAGGCGGGCTCACCGTCAATCAACTCATTACCGACTTTGATCGCACCCACAATCTGGTGCGCAACGCGCAATCGAATGCCAAAGCGCAATTGGATACAGAACGGGCGACGGTGCAGGACATCACGCTGGCCGTTGACCAAGCTTTCTACCAGGCACTGACGGCTCAGTCCGTGCTCAAAGTCGCGCAGCAGACTGTCTCCACTCGACAAGCGACCGGGCAGCAGATTGGCGCACTTACTGCGTCGAAGTTACGATCGACTCTCGACCTCAGTCTTGCCAACGTACAGGTTTCGCAAGCGCAATTACTGGTGCTCGACGCGCAGAGTGCTGCGGATGCCTCTATGGCGAACCTCAATGCCATTTTGGGCTCGGAGCAGGACGAGCAATATCAGTTGGTGGACGAGGTGCCTCAGAATCCTCCAGCGGCGCCGTCGGATGCTGAAGACCTCGTGCAACTTGCGTTCCGATCGCGTCCCGATCTCGCCTCACAGGTGGATCGCTCAGTGGCTGCCAAGCAATTCAGCGCTGCGGAACACGATCTCAAGCGACCCACCATCTCGGCCATCGCCGCGGGGGGAGGGACTCCAATTCGCGCCGATCAGATCACGTCCTCGTGGTACGGCGCTGCGGGAGCCAACGTGAGTATCCCGGTGTTCAATGGCTTTCAGTACACAGCGCGGGCTAAGGAAGCCGACCTTCGTGCTCAGGCTGCGTCGGAGCAGGTGCGCAACTTGCGCGATGAGATTGCCCGTAACGTTCGCACGGCGGTCCTCAATGCGCAAACTGCGTTTCAACGCATTGGCGTGTCGCAGGAACTTCTCGACCAGGCCAACAGCGCCATGGAATTGGCGCAGGCGCGGTACAAGGTGGGTTTAAGCGGCATAGCAGAACTGAGCGATGCACAGCTTGCACAGACACAAGCGCAGATCGGATACAGCAACGCTCGCTACGCATATCAAACTGCGCTCGCGGCCGTACGGTATCAGACGGGACAGTAAGTGAGCGAGCTAGTCGGTGGTTTCACGCAGACATGAAAAGCCCGGCCTGTTCATGGCCGGGCCTTTGTTCAGTCGAGTCAGCCTTCTGGGGGAGGGATAGTTGTGGACTCGACCGGGCTTAATCCTTTCACTTAGTCGTGATCGTGGTGATGATCACGATCGCCCATCATGTGCTGCATACCCACCTGGTATCCGCGGCGGAATGCTTCGCGGTAGTCATGGCGAGCATCACGCGAGACATGGGGATGACGGTACTCATCGCGATTTTCTGGACTAGGCGGACGATGGTTGTCAAAATCCTTGCGCGCGCCTTCAACTCCGTCGTGAAAACCCTGCCGCTGAACGTCGCGAAATTCGCTTGGCGGCTCATCCCATCCGCGCTCCTGTACCCCTGCTGCAGCGGGGGACGGCGCGGGTGTCGCATAGGCCCTGACCGTCACTAGATTCGTTGATGCTCCCAACGAAAGAGCTACTGCTGATAGAGCAATCCACTTCAGTTTCATCGTTAGAACCTCCTTGCGGTCCACTCTAAGAGATGTGACGCGTTTTCGATGCGTTGCTTGGAGACAGGGGAATCGTCGCGTGAAGATTCAGCCAATCATGGGTTGAGACTGATTTTGCAGAACTTGCAGGCAGCGTAGTCCGATGGGCTACGATGACCTCATGGCTGCTGCCCTTCTTGAAATTCGCGACCTCGAGATCCGTTTCGGAGCGATGGAGGCAGTGCGCAAAATCAGTCTCAGCCTCGAAGAAGGAGAGGTGCTGGGGCTGGTGGGCGAGTCGGGATCGGGGAAAAGTGCGACCGCTTTGGCGATCCTGGGTCTGCTGGGGCCGGCAGCTCGCGCAACCGGGCAGATCTTGTGGCGCGGATCAGGCGGGAACATGACTCCCGTAGATCTGTTGCTTGAGCCCAAGAAAGCTCTGCGACAGGTGCGTGGAAAACAAATTGCCATGATCTTTCAGGAACCGATGACCGCGCTCAACCCCGTCATGTCCATCGGCCGCCAAGTTGCGGAGTGTGCTGAAGCGCATTTCCCTTCCTGGACGGGACGGGAAGCGAAGCAAAAGGCGCTGGCTGCGCTTGAGGCGGTTGCGATCCCCGATGTCGCCCGACGCTACAGCGATTATCCGCACCAGTTTTCAGGGGGTCAGCGGCAGCGCATTCTCATTGCCATGGCGCTCATCAACCGACCGCGCTTGCTAATCGCCGATGAGCCGACTACGGCCCTCGACGTCACGGTGCAGGCGCAGATCCTGGCTCTGCTGGCTGAGCTTCAGTGTGAATATGGGCTGGCCATGCTTTTTATCTCGCACGATCTGGCAGTTGTGGGCGAAGTTGCCAGCCGCGTGGCGGTGATGCGCGAAGGGCTGATTGTAGAGACTGGACCCATGCTCAACGTGCTCACTCGACCGCGGCACGAATACACCCAAAGCCTGCTGGCAGCTGTCCCAACCCTCAGAACCGATCGCACCCAGCCGTTGGCAAGAATTCCTTGAAACACGTACGCCCCTCGGCGAACCGAGAGGCGATTGGTGGTTAGGCTGAATTGAAGCTATTCGGCGATGGCTGCTTCGGCAGCAGGCTCGACGGCTTCTTGGCCGACTTCGCCCAATACCTTGACCTTGACCTTGGCAGTCACTTCGCGATGTAGCTTGATGGCGACATCGTAGTTGCCCAGTGCCTTCAACGGATCGGAAAGCTGGATTTTGCGGCGATCGATCTCGAAGCCCTTGGTTTCCAGTTCGCTGGCAATGTCGGACGAGGTTACGGAGCCAAAGAGCTGGCCGTTTTCGCCTGATTTGCGGGTAAAGGTCAGCACTAGCGGTTCCAGCTTGGTCACCAGCTCTTCCGCCTGAACCTTTTCAGTAGCGGAACGGCGGGCTGCAGCCGACTTCATCTGCTCGATGACAGCCTTGTTGGCGAGTGTAGCCTGCAGCGCCAGCTTGCGGGGCAGCAGGAAATTGCGGCCGTAGCCATCGGCCACTTTCACCACGTCTCCGCGGTGGCCCAGGTTGGCTACGTCTTCTTTAAGAATTACTTCCATTTCAAATCTCCAAAGTTACAAGCAGCGCTTCGTTCCCGCCAGTCTCTAGAACACTACTCCAGACCCTTGGTTGCGCCGCGCAGGATTCTATATCGGCGATCCGGGAATTGTCGCCCACCCAAAGATATCCGCGCCAGTTACGAAAGCGGCACATCGGCAGAACGACACTAACCCTTTAGTGCCGGGTGGCGAATGGCAGCAGGGCTATGTTCCGGGCCTGCTTGATCGCGCGGGTCAAACGACGCTGGTGCGTGGTACAGACGCCGGTGAGTCGGCGGGGCACAATCTTGCCACGCTCAGCCACAAACCCCTGCAGCAAACGCACGTCGCGGTAAGGAATAGCGTCGATCTTCTCCGTACAGAACTTGCAGACCTTCTTGCGGCGAAAAAACTTGCCGCGACCGCCGGGGCCGCCGGAGGGACGTCCGCCGCCGGACCGGGAGCCACCGCCGCCAGGACCTGAGCTCGGACCCTGTCCGCCGCCCTGGGGTGCTGCCGATGCGCCTGTCTCAGGCGCCTTGCCTTGTGATTCTTCTGCCATGATGCTTCCTCTTCACTCTCTTCGCCGCCGGCGCGCAAGCCGGAGCCTTGGATCGGGCCGCTGCCGGCACATCCTTAAGATGCGCATGCGACGGCAAATTGTTAACGAATACTAGGCGCTGGCTTGAACCGGCTCCGCAGCCTCAGCGGGGGCAGCCGTAGCAACAGGCGCAGCCGCCGGAGCAGCATGGGCAGCAGGCTCGGCGCTCACCTTGCGACGCGTGCCGCGCAGTGCCTTCACCTTGGCCAGGCGCTTTTCCTCTTCGTCCATGCGCACGGTGATGAACTTGATCACCGGCTCTGAAACGCGCAGGCGGCGCTCCAACTCCAGAACTACTGGACCATTGGCCTCAATGGTCAGCAGAACGTAGTTGCCGTCGTTGAACTTGCGCACCATGTAGGCAAGCTTGCGCCGGCCCATCTTTTCTACCGACTTGACCACACCACCCCCACCTGTGACGGTAGCGGAAAAGCCGGCGATCAGCTTATCGGCATCCTCTTCGGCCACATCCGGCCGAACAATGAACATAACCTCATACACACGAGACATCCGGTATCTCTTTCCGCTGAAGTCCCCTGACTTCAGCCGCTGCCGCCGGCCTTCGCCATTCCACAATTTGTCGTGTCCAGATTCCTCACCGCGCCGTGGCATTCTCGTCTGAGGATTGCCGCCCTTCGCCGTGACGGAAAGGACATTCTCAATTGTGAAACCGCTCTCAAACCATAGCGGCCATTCCATTCAGTTACTTCCGTCGTTCTTCAACAACTCTCAAGAAGCCATGTGCGATCGGCTCTTGGTCCTTGTCCTCACCCTTCCGCCGACGGTGTTTCGTTGCGGCGGTTAAATTCGTTCATCGCGGCTGCCGGTCCCTGTTCAACGATGCGCCGCGTGGCCGTTGCCACCCGGTCTAGCACCTCGTCCAATACCGTCAAGTCCGCCTTACGCATCGGCGCGAGCAGGTAATCCTTGCCCAGCCTTTTGCCGGCCCTTGCCGCCAACGCCTCGGGCGATAAGTTCAACCCCACCCCGATGCGCAGCCGTAGCCATTCCTGACTAACCAGGGCGCCGGTAATGCTGCGAGCTCCGTTGTGGCCCGCCGGCGAACCGCGCTCCCTGATCTTGAACGTCCCCAGCGCCAAGTCCAGCTCGTCGTAGATCACGAGCAGATCGTGCTCCGAGTCCGCTTCAAACTCCCGAACCAGGGCGGCTACCGAAGCTCCGCTGAGGTTCATAAAGGTTTCCGGCTTGGCCAGGATCACCTCGCGACCCGCGATGCGGCAGGTTGCTGTGACGGCTCGGCAGCGCCGGTTTTGCACCACAACGCCCTCTTGTTGAGCGATGCGGTCAATCGCCATGAATCCCGCGTTGTGCGGAGTCCATAGGTAGTCGGGGCCGGGATTCCCGAGTCCCACCACCAGAAACGGTCCTGACGATGGAGCGGCCCGGCCGCCGGATTCACTTGCTTCGACCAAGGCCTACTTCTTTGCCCCGGCTTCAGGCTTCTTGGCTGCTGCGTCCGCGTCGGTCTTGCCCTTCTTGGCAACTTCCGGCTCGGCCGTAGTCGCAGCGCCCACTGCCGCTGCTTCGGCATCGGCCGCAGGTGCTGCTTCTTCGCGGATCGAAACCACGTGGGCTACGGTCGCGTCTTCAGCATTAAAATACTTGATCTTGTCAGAATGCGGCAGATCGCTCACGCGGATCACGTCAAACAGGTTCATGTTGCTGACGTCCACATCGATGTGGCTGGGGATGTCGGCAGGCAGGCACTCGATTTCAACTTCACGCAGCACCAGGTCCAGGATGCCGCCCGCCGCCTTCACGCCCACGGGCACGCCGATCAACTTCACACGCACGCTCACGCGCAACGTCTTATCGAGGGCAATCCGCTTCAAGTCGATGTGAATCAGCTGGTCCTTGATAGGCTCACGCTGCCAGTCGACGATCATCGCCTTGGCTGTCGTCTCGCCGCCCAGGGAGACGTCGAAGATGGTGTTGTGGCCGGTCTCGGAGAAGAGAATCCGGGAAATCTGCTTGGGATCGACTTCGATGGCCACGGCGTCTTGTCCAGCGCCATAGATGACAGCAGGAATCTTGCCGGCAACGCGCACGCGGCGCGCAGCATTCTTGTTGAACTTGCCCACCCGGGGCTTGGCTACGACAACTTCAGGCATTTCTCTCTCGTTTCTAAGTCGGGCACGGTGAAACAGCTTCTAGCTTCCAGCCACTAGCTTCGAGCTGCTTGCGGCTGCTTCGAACTGAATCGCCCGCTCCCTTTGTCAAAAGCAGCTTCTAGCTTCTAGGCGCTAGCTCTTAGCTGCTTGTTGCTGTTGCGCTCTGAATCAACGATTCACAACGTACGTCATGTACCTTCGCTCAAACGCAAAGGCCAATCTTCAGTGCAAACCAGCTAGAAGCTGAAGGCTAGAAGCTAAAGGCTTCGGCTCTAGCTGAACAACGTGCTCACGCTGGTTTCCATATGAATGCTCTCAATCGCCGCGCCCAGCAGGCCGGCAATGGAAAGCACCTTAATCTTGGGCAACTTCTGGCCCGCCTCACGCAGCGGAACCGTATTCGTGACCACCAACTGCTCCAGACGCGAGCTGGCAATGCGGTCAATGGCCGGGCCCGAAAGCACGGCATGGCTGGCACAGGCATAAACAGCCGCCGCACCATTGGCATACAAAGCGTCGACCGTCTTCACCAGTGTGCCTGCGGTGTCGATAATGTCGTCGATGATGAGGCAGTTTTTTCCATTCACATCGCCGACTACGTTCATCACTTCGGCAACGTTGATATCGGTACGGCGCTTGTCGACAATCGCCAACGGCGCTTGCATCTTCTGCGCAAAGAAGCGGGCCCTCTCTACGCCGCCCGCATCCGGTGAAACCACGGTGAGATTGGGCAGCTTCAATTCCTTGAAGTAGCTCACCAGCACTGGGCTGGCGAACAGGTGATCCACAGGAATATTGAAGAAGCCCTGAATCTGCGCAGCATGCAAGTCGACAAACAAGGCGCGATTGGCGCCGGCGGTGGTCAGCAGATCGGCAATGAGTTTGGCGCTGATGGCCACGCGCGGACGGTCCTTGCGATCCTGGCGCGCGTACCCGTAGTAGGGCACCACCACCGTGATCCTGGCCGCCGAGGCCCGCTTGAGAGCGTCAATCATTACCAGAAGCTCCACCAGGTGCTGGTCCACCGGATAGCAGGTGGGCTGCACCACGAAAACGTCCACTCCGCGTACGTTCTCGAGGAGCTGGAAATAAACTTCGCCATCCGCAAATCGCTGCAGCTTGGCCTCGCCGACAGGAACACCGATGTGGCGGCCTATCTCCTCCGTTAACGGCCGGTTTGCCGATCCGGAGAATAGCTTGAAACGCTTGTCTTCACTCAGGTTGCGGGTACGCTTACGTTCAGAAGCCGGCTTGGCTTCCTTCCCTTTAACGTTCTCACTTGCGCCCGGCGTTCCGTCTTTGCCCGGCTCTTTCCCGGGGTCCGCCGCGCCTTGCTGTCTTTCATCCAATGTCAACGTCAACTGTCCCGCTTCCATCCTTCGAGCACCTCCAAGCTGGTTGGCTTTGGCTGCTGTCCCGGCGATCCCGACGGTTCCGTTCACGAACCGCTGCACTAGAAAACTGGCTGGGCGACTAGGATTCGAACCTAGACAAAT
>OBLU010001389.1_pt1 | contig 22605 bp, 15 predicted proteins | sample 1518681 | NCBI WGS metagenome assembly OBLU01 (sample SAMEA3539304, study PRJEB22396) | soil metagenome | biome: tundra; feature: field; material: soil | place: USA | collected 2010-05 | depth 0.15 m
GTAGTCCACCCAGAGGCCGCCCATGGTGTAGTGGATGGCGGGGTAGATGCGCATCGGCGTCTTGTAGGGATTCTCGTCGGTGATGCGCTGGTACATGTCGAAGAGGTTGCCGTAGCGTTCGCGGACCGTCTTCTCGCCCAGGCGCGCGATCGACTCAGAGAAGTCGAGATAGACGCCGAGGCCGCTCTTCCCTACCCCGTAGCCTTCGTCGCACATGGCCTTGGCGTTGCGGGAGGCGACGTCGCGCGGGACGAGGTTGCCGAAGCTGGGATAGCGGCGCTCCAAATAATAGTCGCGCTCTTCTTCGGGAATCTGGTCGGGCGAACGCGTGTCGCCCTTCTTCTTGGGGACCCAGATGCGGCCGTCGTTGCGGAGCGATTCGCTCATCAGCGTGAGCTTGGACTGGTAGTCGCCCGAGACGGGGATGCAGGTGGGGTGGATCTGCGTGAAGCAGGGATTGGCGAAGAGCGCGCCGCGCTTGTACGCCCGCCAGATGGCGGTGGCGTTGGAGCCCTTGGCGTTGGTGGAGAGATAGTAGACGTTCCCGTAGCCGCCGGTGGCGAGGATAACCGCGTCGGCGATGTGCACGCTGAGCTTGCCGGTGATGAGGTCGCGCGCGACGATGCCGCGGGCCTTGCCGTCCACGACGATGAGGTCCTGCATCTCGGTGCGGGGGATCATGGTGACGGAGCCGGCGTGGACCTGGCGTTCGAGGGCCTGATAGGCGCCCAGCAGAAGCTGTTGGCCCGTTTGGCCGCGGGCGTAGAAGGTGCGCGAAACCTGCGCGCCGCCGAAGGAACGATTGTCGAGCGAGCCGCCGTACTCGCGGGCAAAGGGGACGCCCTGGGCGACGCACTGATCGATGATCTTGGTGCTGATCTGCGCCAGGCGATAGACGTTGGCTTCGCGTGCGCGGAAGTCACCGCCCTTGACCGTGTCGTAGAAGAGACGGAAGACGCTCTCGCCGTCGTTGGGGTAGTTCTTGGCGGCGTTGATTCCGCCCTGGGCTGCGATGGAGTGCGCGCGGCGGGGCGAATCCTGGAAGCAGAAGCACTTGACCTTGTAGCCGAGTTCGCCGAGCGACGCTGCGGCCGCACCGCCGGCCAGGCCGGAACCGACGACGATGATCGAATGCTTGCGCTTGTTGGCAGGATTGACGAGCTTCATGTCGAAGCAGGCTTTGGCCCATGCTTCTTCGATTGGACCGGAAGGAATTCTTGCGTCGAGTGTCATTATTTTACGAACCCCAGATACACGCTAATCGGGATGGAACTATAGCCCAGGAAGATGAGGATGGCGATGGCCTGCGCGGCTCGCTTGAGCAAAGGCGTCTGGCGTTTGCCTGCAAGGCCGACGGACTGGAACATGCTCCAGATGCCGTGGCTGAGGTGAAAGCTAAGCAGACCGACCGCGATGATGTACCACAGCGAAACCCACCAGACCTTGAAACCGGAGACGACGTTGGCGTAGACATCGCCCTCGACGAACGTTGCCTGCGGATGGAGATAGCCGGCGGTGAACTGGAGGAGATGGAAGATGATGAAGGCCAGAACGATGGGCCCGCTCCAGTACATGGTGCGCGAAGCGTAGGAGGAGTTGATGGCCTCCTTGCGCGAGTAGCCGACGGGACGCGCGGCATTGCTGCGCAGAGCGAGCTGCACGGTGGTGAGGATGTGCAGTGCGATCGCCAGCAGCATGATGCCGCGCTCGATCCACAGCAGTTCGCCGAGGTTGTGCAGGAAGTGGCCGTAGGCGTTGATGTGCTCGGGTGCTTCGAACATCTGAAGATTGCCGAGCATGTGGCCGATCACGAACAGGAACATCATGCAGCCGGTGACTGCCATGATGACTTTCTTGCCGTTCGTGGACTGCCAAAAAGTTACGGGGCTAACTGGATTCGGGAGTACCCCAGCGGCGCCCACTAATTTTTCCCAGCCTTGTCGCGGTGAATCATCAAAATCCTGCTCCTTGCCTTAATTTGCGCTTTGAACCTGTATACGTCCTGCGCGTGACTATACTCGGTGCCCGCAGTCACAGCGCACGGCGCGTTGGATGCTTACACCACTGGAGCCCTGGCCAACCTGCTGGATCAAGCCCCTCAAACAGGCTGTGCGATTATCGGTTAACTAGTGCGAGAAGCGAGCCCAGACAGCAATAACCACTATCGGTCCGCGAGGAATGGAAAGTCAAGGAAACGTGTTCCGCCGTGGCGATCTGGTTTGAAATCACCAGAGCCTGACGCAGTGCGGATGGCGCGGGAAACCCCGATCTTATCTGAGGCTCATCGCCCCGGACAGTGGCGTGATCGGGGTAAGTTGCAGCGGCGTAGTAGGCCGACGCCCGGGCCGTTGCCGGCTCCTGAGCAGGAACGCGGCGCGACCATTGCGGGCAGACGACCGGGGTCTACCCGGCCAATCCGCCCGCAACATCGCGAACTGCCTTCAGGCTGCTGCTGTCGACGTATCTGACTCGTCGGTATAGATCGGTTCCGGCCGCGTTTCCGTATGCGCGCGGCCGCCAGCGCCAACCCAGGTTTTGGTCCAACTGCGCGCAACGACTCGCATCATGATGAGAATGGCGAACGCCAGCGCTGCGTAGCATATCCATCCCAACCGATAGCTACCGGTATGCTGTTTGGACATGCCGAGGACGTTGGGAAGGATGCCACCGCCAAGCGCGCCAATCTCGCCGATCATGCCGCCCGCGACCGCAGTGGTGATAGGCCAGCGTAAGGGCACCAGTTGGAAGGTCGCCCCATTGCCTGCGCCCAGCGCCGCGAAGCAGAGCATGAAGAGCAGCGTCGTGACCGTGAGGGTGGGCGAACCCATCAGACCGAAGAGAGCCGCGATCGCGATGAGGAAGACGACGGACAGCGTGGTGATGCCACCGATCTTATCGGCGAACCAGCCGCCAAGCACCCGGGTGAGACTCCCGGTGAGGGTGGCAAAGACCGTGAGCGTCCCGGCCTGCACCTTGGTGACGTGATACTGGCTGTAATAGAAGGACGGCAGGAAGGTCGCGAGCCCCAGGAAGCCGCCAAACGTGATGATGTAGATCAGGTTGAAATACCAGCCATCGGCCTCGAACAGGCAGCTGAGGTGTTCGCGCAGGGTCTGGTGCTCGATGTCCGGCGGTTCCTTGGCGAAGAAGATCATGACGGCGAGGGGCAGGAGCATGGTGGCGGCGGCGAATCCGTAGACATGCTGCCAGCCGAAGTGCATCGCCAGGCGCGGCGCAAAGAGGGCTGCGAGAGCTGTGCCGCTATTGCCGGCTCCGGCAATTCCCATAGCGAGGCCCTTGTACTTTCTGGGGAACCAACCCGAGCCGAGCGAGAGAGCAACGCCAAAGCTGGCGCCCGCGATGCCGAGCAGTACGCCCATCGCGAGGACGTTGTGGTAGGTGTGTACGAAGAAGTATCCGTACAGCAGCGCGATGATGATGGCGGACATTTCCACGATCGCAGCTTTCCTGCGGCCGATGTATTGGGACAGCACGCCGAGCGGGAAGCGCATGAACGCGCCCGCCAGCGTGGGCACGGAGACCATGAAGCCGATCTGCGCCGGGGAGAGGTGAAAGGCCTGGCTGATGAATGGACCCATGGCGCCATTAAGCACCCAGATCGCGAAGCTGAAGTCGAAGTACAGGAAGGCGGCGAGAAGGGTCGGCGGGTGGCCGGACTTCAGGAAGGCTTTGTAGCTTGCCATGGAATTCCTCCGGAATATTTTGGTCGTGCTGGGTGTGTCGGGCTCCCGAGAGCAACATCCTGGTTGTTCGGGTGCTGGCAGATACTGGTGCTGGCGGACACCGGCTACATGGCCGGAGAAACTTGTGCCGCGTCAAACTGCGGCGGACTTTTCTACGCGAACGGCGCACTGCTTGAAGTTCGGCTCGCGAGAGATGGGATCGAATGCTCCGAGGGTCACCAGGTTCGAGTTGGACTCGGAGAAGTGAAAGGGCATAAAGACCTGGCCGGGCGCGACGATTGCGGTGATGCGCAGCTCGAGGTTGGCCACCTTGCTGCGCCGCGAGACAAGAGTGACGCGATCATGAGAACTGAGCTTGAGGCGCCTGGCGTCGATAGGATTCATCTCCAGCCAGGCGTTGGGCACCATCTTGTTGAGCATGTCCACCTGCGCGGTTTTGGTGCGGGTGTGCCAGTGCTCCACGGTGCGGCCGGTGTTGAGGATGAAGTCGTACTCCTTGTTCGGCTGCTCGAGGAACGGCTCGCAGGGAACAAGGTGCAGCTTGGCCCGGCCGTCGGCGGTGGGGAACACTCCGTCGCTATAGAGGCGTTCGCCGCCCCATTGCATTCCGCCTGCGGCTTCGATCTCATCCCACGTGAACTGGCTGTAGTCGCACATGCGGCCGGCGGAGACGCGCTGCCACTCGCGGAAGGCGTCCTGGGTTGTCGACCAGCCCGGATAAAGCACGTCGCGGACGCCCATCCGTTCCGCGAGATCGAGGAAGATGTCGAAGTCAGCACGCGCCTCGCCGGGAGCAGCGACAATGCGATTCGCTTTGCTGACGCGGCGCTCCGAGTTGGTATAGGTGCCCTCTTTTTCACCCCAGATGGCGGCCGGCAGAACGAGGTCGGCAAAGTCGCTGGTCGGCGTGGGATGGAAGCCGTCCTGAACGACGAGGAACTCCACGCTGCGCAGCGCCTGTTCGAGGACGGAGTAGTTGGGGAACGATACGGCGGGATTGGTGGCGATGAACCATAACGCCTTGATCTTGCCGGTCACTGCCGCCTCGATGATGTCCGGATAGGCGAGGCCGCGAGCCTTGGGGATGTAGCGGACATCGAGTCCCCACAGCGCGGCCAGGGCTTCGCGATCGTCGGGGTTGTCGAACTTACGATAGCCCGGGAGGGACGAGGTGAAGCCGGCCTCGCGCGTGCCCATCGCGTTGCATTGGCCGGTGATGGAGAACGGCGCGGCGCCGGTGCGGCCAATATTGCCGGTGATGAGCGCGAGGTTGTTGATCGCGGTTACGGTCGCCGCGCCCTGGGTTGAGTGGTTGACGCCCATGGTCCAGCCGATGAAAGCTGCCTTGGCCTGCCCATACAGGGACGCCACTCGCTCGATCTGCGCAACGCTGAGCCCGGTGACCTCCGCCACATGCTGCGGCGTGAACTTCAGAACGAAGGCGGCCAGTTCATCAAAGCCGTTGGTGTGTTGCCCGATGTAGTCGCGGTTGATCAGGCCATCGCGAATCAGAATGTGCGCGATGCCGTTGATGAGCGCGATGTCGCTGCGCGGCTTTACCGGGAGATGAATGTCGGCCATCATTGCGGTCTTGGTAACGCGCGGATCGACGACGATGAGCGTGCGATTCTTATTGCGCTCCAGCCGATTGCAGAGGATGGGATGGTTGTCGGCAATGTTGGCGCCGATCAGCAGGATGACGTCGGCGGTCTCCAAGTCGGTGTAATTTCCAGGAGGGCCATCGCTGCCGAACGACAATTTGTAACCGGAGACGGCGCTGGCCATGCACAGGGTCGTATTGCCGTCGTGGTTGGGCGTGCGGAAACCGAGTTGGACAAGTTTGCCGAGGGTGTAGAACTCCTCGGTGAGCAACTGGCCGGTGCCCACCACGCCGAGCGAACCAAAGCCGTGCTTCGCCTGGATGAGGCCGATGCGTTCGATCATCGTTTCGAGTGCTTCATCCCAGGAGACTGGCTCCAGTTTGCCGTTCTTGCGCAGCAGCGGCTGGGTGGCACGGCCCGGCGCATCGAGGATGTGGTGCTCGCTGAGTCCCTTGGGGCACAGCTTGCCGCGGTTGACCGGGTGGTCCGGATTGCCGCGCGCGGCAACCGCCTTGCCATCCTTCACACCGATCAACATGCCGCAGCCGACGGAACAGTAGCCGCAGGTGGTCTTCACCCACTTGTCGGCCACCCGCGACTCGGACACGTAGCCGTAGCGGCTGTCCTTGCCGTAGGCATAGCGCGACTGCGCCGTGTCGATCCCGGCCATGCGCCGAAGTTTGTGGAAGAGCCTCATGCGGACCTCGTGCGAACGAAGGTGAGGGCCATGTTGAGCGGCACAACCGAGACAAAGAACAGATAGCGAGCGAGCAGCGCCCCGGCCCAGCCAACGGCCAGCGCAGGAAGCGGATGACCGGAGGCGAGAATCAGCACGCTGAGCGGCACCAAGACAAGGGATGCAGTGGCGCGCCGGCTGAGCAGTTCGCTGGAGAGCAGCGAGAAAGTCGCGCGAGCTTCAAACAGCGAGGACCTGCGCAGGCGATAGAGACGTATTCCTTGATTGAGCAGCCATGCCAGGGCGAACCCAACCGCCAGCAAAGTAGGCAGCGATCCGGCGACGAAGGTTGAGGGCAATTCGGCCAGCGGCGTCCTGGAAAACAGCGACCGCGGAAGCTCGCACAGAACGGCGGCGAACAGAGAGCCGAGAAAAGCTCCGGTCAACACAAAATCGATGGGCGTGTGGCGCATGTTCCACGAAGGACGCGCCGGGACGAGGTAGATGTACGCGCTGGCCAGCGTTCCGGCAAGCCCGAGCGCTGCGGTGAGCCACTCCAGTTGTGGCAGGCCGCGCGGAGTGAGCACGCTATGGAATTGTGCCGCGACTGTAGCGGCTGTGGTTGCCGTCAGCGCGAAAAGAAAGAGCGTGAAGAGCATCACTTCGCGGCTCAGCCAGGAGCGGCGCCACATCTTGAGCGCCCGCCACGCATACGCGGGCCGGCCGAGGTGCAGGGTGGAGATGGTGAGCGCGATTCCCGCAACTGCGAGCAGAAGGCCAAGGCGGATCGCATCGAGTTCGCGGCGCAGCAGCAGGACAAGAAACGCGCCGATGACGGCCTGCATCAGCGTCGTCATGAAGACAAGCGAAAGGTGTGCGTGCTCCGGACGGATCTGGCCGGCGTCGACCCGCTCCAGCACCGACTCCGTGTTTTCCGGCAAAGTGATTCGGGTGGTCGAAATCGTGTGGACCGCCGACGGCATGCCGGGGCTCTCGGCGCCCGAGTAGTTCTCGCGCCAGGCAGCCATGTTGACGATCTCAATCTCGATTGCGGATTCGGGGCAGGCATTGACGCACGCCGGCTCGAAGCCATCCTCCAGGCGGCCTTTGCACATATCGCACTTTCCCACCACGCCGCGCTCGGGATTGAATTGAGGCACACTGTACGGGCAGTTCCACACGCAGTACTGACAGCCGATGCAGGCGTCGGCGGAGTGCAGAACAATTCCGGTGACCGGGTCCTTCTTGTAAGCATCGACCGGGCAACCCTTGACGCACTCGGCATCGAGACAATGATTGCAGCCCATCGAGAGGTAGTGGCGCTGCGTGTCTGGGTAGCTTCCTGCTTCCAACTCTCCGATGCGACGCCACAATATATCTGCCGGGTTTCCGTTTTGCTCGTTGCACGCAACCTCGCAGGAGCGGCAGCCGATGCACTTCGTCATGTTGAAGTGAAAGCGATACTGCTCGCCATCGGCCAGGGGGCGACTGGGAATCAGCAGAGGAAATGCGGCTGGTCCCACCGGACTCGGGAACGGGATCACGGTGGCCTGCGAGGGCTTGGCCGCACCGAAGACAATCCCGTCCTCGGTCAGCCGCACGAGTGCGTCGCTCTGACCATCGATAGCGCGTTCGTGGAGCGGAAGTGCCAAGGGAGCCTCTAATCCTGCGTTCGGTACCAGGTGCTGCGGTTGCGTGGTTCAGTAAACGTCGCGGTGGTAGCGGTGTTCGTCTTTCATCGCCTGCACATACTCCTGCGCGGCTTCCTCGCCCATGCCGCCCTGCTTCTCCACAATGCTATGGAGCGCGGCGTCCACATCTTTGGCCATGCGGCTGGCATCGCCGCAAACGTAGATGCTGGCGCCGTCCTGCATCCAACTCCAAAGCTGCGCGCCCTGCTCCGCCATTCGGTCCTGTACGTAGATCTTGCGTTCCTGGTCGCGGGAAAACGCAGTGTCCAGGCGGGTCAGATGGCCGTCTGCGAGCATCGACTCGAGTTCTTCACGGTAGAGAAAATCGCTGGATGCACTACGCTCGCCAAAGAAAAGCCAGTTCTTGCCGGTGGCCGCAAGCGCCCGCCGTTGGTGCAGAAACCCGCGGAACGGGGCGATGCCGGTGCCCGGGCCGATCATCACGATCGGCGTGTCCTGTGCCGCGGGCAGGCGAAATTTCTTGTTGGGGTGAATGTAGATGGGACGGCGTTCCCCGGTGGAGGTGCGATCCGCGAGCAGGGTGGAGCAGACTCCGCCGCGCTCGCGATTGTGCGAGCGATATCGAACCACGGCGATCGTCGTATGGATTTCGCCGGCATGGGCGAACGGGCTCGACGAGATGGAGTAGAGACGCGGAGCAAGCTTGGGCAGCATCGCCACGAGGTCCGCGGGATTGTGCAGCACCCCCGGGTAGTCGTGGATCAGATCGATGAGGCCGCGGTCCCAGGTGTACTTTTCGAGACGGGCCTGTTGATCAGGCACGAGCAGCTCGAAAAGCTGCTGACAATTGCCGATGGTCGCGTAGGCCTCAATCATCTTGCGGTTGAGGCGAGTGATCTGCAGGTGATTGGTAAGGGCGTCGCTGAGGGACGTCGAGCCGCATTTGGGAAGCTGTACCGGGGTCTCCGGGCTGAAGTTGAGCGCGGCGATAATCTCTGCGACCAACGCATGATCATTCTGCGGAACCACGCCGCACGCATCGCCCGCTTCGTACTTCAGATTCGAGTCGGCAATGGAGAAGGCCAGATGCATGGTTTGCTTGCTCGATACGTCGCCAGTCAGGGGACGCTTGTCGACCAGAGGCGCAAAGAACGGATTCTCCCGCGTATAGGCAGGAGCTTCGGGCACCTCGGATGAGGCTGCCGGCATCGACCTGGACTCCACGTTCGTCGCCGAGGAAGACGGTGAATTGCGGGCGGGACGCGTCGCGACGATGGACTCCAGGCGAGCGTATAAGCCCTCTTTCCAGTGAGCGAAGGTCTCGTCGAGATCGACATCGCAATCGACGCGATCGTACAGGCGAACCGCGCCGAGAGCGGCAAGCTTGTGGTCGAGATCGATCCCGAACTTGCAGAACTGTTCGTAGTGCGAGTCGCCCAGCGCCAGTACAGAATAAGAAAGATCCAGGTAGCGCGGAAGGTGTTCCACGCAGAGCTTCTGGTAGAAAGGCTGGGCGGTGTCCGGTGGCTCGCCCTCGCCGTAGGTGCTGGCGATGAAGATGGCATAGCGTTCCTCGGCGAGCGCAGCCGGCGTATACCCCTCCAGCGACGTGAGCGATGCGACATGGCCTTTCGACTTGAGTTCCTTGGCGACTTTGCGGGCGAGACCCTCCGCGGTACCGGACTGCGACGCATACAGAACCGCGATCTTAAGCGACGGCGGTGGATCGGCCGGCGCCGCCGCCTGGGTGACAGAAAATATGCCGGCAAGAAAACCGTTGAGCCAAGCGCGCTGATCCTCGCTGAAAGGCGCATTGTCAGGGATGTAGGGCACATAGCCCGGCGGATTGGCAACCTGCGTCGTCATGCGTGCTCCTGGTTCCGGCAGAAACTCTGAAGGTCCGTGATGGAGTGCCTGCGGGTGAAGTTGAGAAACGACTCGTCCGGATTGCGCCGGCTGGTGTACTCCTGGAAGAGCCGTTCCATGACTGGCGATAGTTCACCGAACCGTACGGAAGGGATGAGTTCGCGCCCGATGCCCTGGTCGTGGTCCGAACCGCCGCCGATGACGACCTGGTAGCCCTCTTCGCCGCCAACCTTGGTGCCCAACAGACCGATGTCTCCGATGTAGTGTTGCGCGCAGGAGTGCGGGCAGCCGGTGACATGGAGATTGATCGGCTGGTCAATCTGGAAGCGTTCATCGAGAAAGTTCGCCAGCACTACCGCGTGCGACTTGGTGTCGGTGGCGGCAAAGCGGCAGCCTTTGCTCCCCGTGCAGGCGACCGTACCGCTCAGCACGCGGCCCGCGGTGAAGTCGAGCCCGGCCGCCAGCAGGGCCCCCTTCGCGGCTTCCAGGTGATTGGTCGCGATGTTCGGTATCACGAGATTCTGCCAGACCGTCAGGCGCACTTCGCCGCTTCCGAAACGGTCTGCAATATCCGCGACGGCCAGCGCCTGCGCAACCGGCAACCGGCCCACAGGCACAACTACGCCGATATAGTGCCTGCCCGGCTGTTGCTGAGCATGGACTCCGATATGCCCGGCCCGGTCGATTGGCTTGCGGGGTTCACACGCATCTGCCGGGAAGCGGACCAGCGGGAACGCCAGGCGCTTCTCCGTCTCAGCAAGAAACTTTTCCACGCCCCACTTGTCGATGAGGTACTTCAGACGAGCTTTTTTGCGATCGGTGCGGTTCCCGTTCTCGCTGAAGACGCGAATCATTGCGGCGGCAACGGCCACCGTCTGGTCCGGGCGCAACAGGAGTCCGCAGTCACTGGCGAACTGCTTATGGCCGGTGATCCCGCAGAGCACCACGCGAAAATAAATACCGGCGGGAAGGTCCTGACCCTCGTTTACGCGAACCGCCATAAAGCCAATATCGTTGGTGTCCGCCACCACCGAGATCGCTCCGCCGTTGTCGAAGGCGACATTGAACTTGCGGGGCAGGCCATACATATCGCGCGAGTTGAGGATGTAGGTATTCAGCGCCTCGGCCAGCGGAGCAACATCGAGCAGTTCTTCGGGATCGAGCCCGGTGATCGGCGATGCGGTGATGTTGCGGATATTGTCCGCACCGGAGCCGCGCGACGACATACCCAGCGCCTGAATCGTTGCGAGCACCCGGATAATGTCCTTCGGCTGAAACTCACGAATCTGCAGATTGCTGCGCGTGGTGATGTCGACCCGTCCGGAACCGCAGTCGGCCGCAAGGTCCGCGAGCCCGCGCAGTTGGTGTGTGGAAAGAATGCTGCCGGGAACACGCAGCCGCAACATGAAGGAATCCTGGGCGGGGGCAACATGAAAGAGGCCGTGGAACTTGAACCGGAACAGGTCATCCGGCGCTGGAGCCTTGTTCTCCGCGGCGTGGGCGATCAGTTTGTCCCAGATATCGAGGGCGTTCTCGTCGTGCTTCCAGGCCTCCTCGCGGCATAATTCCGACACCGGCGTACCGAAGTAGAGTTCCTCGCGCTCCGCGGCTTCGTTCGCAACCCCCGAGGCAGCGTCCGCCGTGATGAGGCTCGTCGCGGTGTGGCCAACAAACGGAGCCGCTCCGCGCTGGGCAACGCCCGCGAAGAAGCCCCGCAAATATTCCTTCTGTGCGGAGGTAAACGATGGGTTGGCAATCTGCTCAGGAACCATGGGAAACTTCCTCGCAAAGGAACAGGGACGGCGCCGTGCGATCTGCCGAAGCTGGCCCGGATGTGGCGCAAACACTGCGCCGGCAAAGATGTCTTCGTCGAACAAGGCAAAGCCCTGAATCTTCTTTGAGCAAGAGGTCGATAAGGCTTCAGAACAACCGCAGACACGTCCGCCAAATCGAACACCGCACAGTTGCAGTGGATTCAAGGCTCATCGTGGAGCGGTCAAGTTATCGAACGGGGTTGGAGTGAATCGCACGCCGTGGTGCGTTACTCGGTCTTGCTGAAACCGATCATATCGTGAGTTTTTTCCGATTGCAAGTAGGCGCCAAGGTTCTTTGTAACGATAGGAGTTACACGCTTGTGCCCAGCCAGCGCGGGCTCAAATCCGGTATCGTGACCTGAAGAACTCCTCAACTGGCCGCTTGTAACATGCGCCACCTCGTGTTACAAACTTGTTATCCGGTCCAAGCTCACGCGACACCCAGACGTGTCTCGTCTATTTCGTGATTCGGATTTCCCTCTCAACGCCTGAGCCAATTGCCTGAGTCTTCGCGCAAACGCTTCCCTGCGTTTCCTTGCCTCTGCGTTTGTCGAAGTGTCTGCAGGCACCCAACTCAAACCCTCGCCGACCCGCGCCACAGCCCGGGCTCCATTGAACCATGTCCTCCAGGAGCGATAGATGAACCTCATGCGACCGATCTCGTTGCTACTCGTTGGCGCGGGCATATCCGCGGCCCAGCTCGGCTATTGCCAGACCGCACCCAAGGAAAGCACCTCCAACCTGCCCGTCTCGATCTCTGTTTTCGACCGTTCGCGAGTCGATGCGACGCAGTGGTACGCGGCCACGCCAACGCCCGAGACCTATGGATTCACCGAGTCGCTGGTGCGCATCGGCGTGGCGCAACACATCAAGAAGTGGGATTGGCAGCTCGAACTGGCGGCGCCTGCGGATCTCGACCTTCCGACCGACGCCGTATCCCCGGTCACAGCGCAGGGTCAGCTCGGCCTGGGAGACACCTATTACGCCTCGAATACCAACAACTCGAACCCCGCGGCCGCCTTCCTGAAGCAAGGGTTCGCGCGCTACCACTTCACGGGCAAGGACAAGACGCTCCGCCTGGGCCGGTTCGAGTTCATCGAGGGTCAGGAGACGCAACCGAAGAACGCCGGAGTCGCGTGGCTTGAAGCCAACCGCATCGCGCATCGCCTGATCGGCAACTTTGCCTTCTCCACCGCGCAGCGCAGCTTCGACGGCGCCGAAGCGCACTTTGGCTCGGGCAGCTACGACATAACGGCCATGGCTGGACGAGCCGATCAGGGCGTCTTCAACATGAACGGCAATCCTGAACTCAACGTGGACCTGCAATACCTCGCCTTCACCAAAGCCGCATTCAAGGATCACCTCCTCGTCCGCGCGTTCGGAATGGATTACCACGACGGCCGCACCGGTCTTACCAAGACGGACAACCGTGCTCTTGCCGTACGCGCTGCGGACCACAAAAACATCCGCATTGGCACCTACGGGGGCGATGCGGTCGCAACCGTTCCCGTTGGCCCGGGCCGCGCGGACCTGCTCTTTTGGGGCGCGCTGCAAACCGGACAATGGGGCGCTCTCCACCACAGCGCCGGAGCAGCCGCGGTCGAAGGCGGCTACCAGCTCGCACGGATTCCAACCACCCCCTGGCTGCGCGGCGGATGGTTCCGCTCCACCGGCGACAACAATCCAACCGACAACCAGCACAATACGTTCTTCCAGGTACTGCCGACGCCCCGCATTTACGCTCAGTTCCCCTTCTACAACCTGATGAACAATACCGACGAGTTCGTGCAGGTGATCGACAAGCCCAGCAAGAAGGTCAACGTCCGATCGGACCTGCACTGGCTGAAGCTGACTTCGGGCGGCGACCTCTGGTATCAAGGCGGCGGCGCGTACGACAACAAGGTCTTCGGCTATGTGGGACGTCCCGCCAACAATCACTCCAGCTTCGCGTCCGTACTCGACGCCAGCGTCGATTGGCAGGTCGCAAAGCCGGTCACGATGACCTTCTACTACGCAAAATCCTTCGGCAAGAGCGTCATCGGCGCGATCTACCCAACCACCAAAGACGCGCAGTACGGCTATGTGGAGTTCGTCTACCGCTGGGGAATTCCCCAGCGCCCCGACAGCTCCAGCCAGGCGAAACACTGAAGTTGCGGCGTCGCAAAGGTGCGACGATCTAAATTGCGGTTCACAGGTTTTTCCCGGGGTGCCTGGCTATTTTTCGCAGGCACCTTTTTCCCTGCAAGGCCAACGAATCGGCTTGGCGGCCAAATTGGCTGTAAACTAATATCAGCCGCCCAACTATTCGAATAACTTCCAGCTGAATGCCCCCGAGCCTCGATCGCCCGAAGGCAGACCTATAAGCAGCAGTGCAGCATGATTCAGACGCTTTGAATTCGGAGACTTCCCGATGGCACACGCAAGCTTCGACGGACTGCGAGTTTTGTCGCTTGAGTCGCGCCGTGCCAAAGAAGTCGCCAAGCTGATTCGCACCTATGGCGGCGAGCCTTTCGTCGTCCCTGCCATGCGGGAGGCGCCTCTGGAGTCGTACCGCCAGGCGCTCGAGTTTGCCGATAGCCTGATCAAGGGCGACTACGACCTGGTCATCTTCCTCACCGGCGTCGGGGTGAGAGCCTTGCTCGACATCGTCGTCACGCGCCACAATCGCGAAGAGTTTCTGCAGGCATTGCGCTCCGTGCGCATCGCAGCACGAGGTCCCAAGCCGCAAGCCGCGCTGCGCGAGATCCAGGTGCCGGTTTCCGTTGTCGCCGCGGAGCCAAGTACCTGGCGCGAGATGCTCTCCGCCCTGCAGGCAGAGTTTGGCGACTCGCTCGCGACCATGCGCGTCGTGGTGCAGGAATATGGCGCGTCCAATCCGGAGTTTCTTTCCGCGCTCAACGAGCAGTGCGCCGAGGTCACCAAGGTCCCGGTCTACCAGTGGACCCTGCCCGAAGACGTCCGCCCTTTGCGCGAGTGTGTCCTCGGAATCGCGCGAGGCAGCGTCGACGTCGTGTTGTTCATGACGGCGGTTCAAGTGATCCATCTATTTCAGATTGCCGAGCAGATGAACTGCCAACAGGACCTGCGCGATGGTCTGGCGAAGATGGTGGTCGTCTCCATCGGCCCCACAACCTCGGAAGAGTTGGCTCACTATGGCATCAAGCCTGACTTCGAGCCCTCGCGCCCGAAGATGGGCTTTATCGTCAACGAAGCCGCGCAATATTCCGGCAAGCTGCTGCGGGAGAAGCGCGAAGGATCAGAACTGACGCCGGTTCCAACCCGCGTCTCCGCAACCACGCGCCTGCAGGGCGCCGGCTCTGCCGTGGAGGTACAACCCACACCGGTTCGCCGGGTCGCGATCTCTACCCCAACCATGGCCGGCTTCCGGGATGGTCTGACCCCCATCGATTTCCTCCACGAGATCAGCAGTCGCATCGCTTCGGCCGATTCATTTCACCTCGTGCTCGGCCGCATCGTGGACTTCGTCACCGCGATCATTCCGTGTGACTCCTGCTTTATGTATGTGCTCGAAGGAGAGAGGCTGGTCCTCCGCGCCTCGCAAAATCCCCACGCGGACCTCGTCGACCAAATCGGGTTGCAAATCGGTCATGGCGTGACGGGGTGGGTTGCAGAGCATCGCGAGCCGGTTGCAATTGCCTCCCACGCATCCGAGGATCCTCGTTTCAAGGCCTTCCTAAATATTCCCGAGGACCAGTTCGAAGCAATGCTTTGTACTCCGATCCTCTGCGCCAGCAAAGTCGTCGGCGTCATCAACCTCCAGCATCGCAACTCCTACCAGCACACCCCTAACGAGGTTCGCCTGCTTTCCATGATCGGTTTTCTGGTCGGCGCCGAGATCGAGCGCGCTCGACTGGAAACCGAAAATGCCGACCTTGCCGGCCGCCTCGAGACCCGCAAAGTGGTCGATCGGGCAAAGGGCATCCTGCAACGGGACCTGGCGATCGCCGAAGACGAAGCCTACCGCCGGATGCAGCGCGAGAGTCGTCAGCGAAGAAAATCGATGCGAGAAATTGCCGAAGCCATTCTGCTGGGCGACGATTTGAAGAAGACGAAGACAGAGACGGACTAGGAGCCGGCACGAATAGAGTACTTGCCGGCGCAGGCAAATACAAACTGTCCCATCTGAATGCTGTACGGGCGGATGAGTGCGAGGCTATTGTCCGGGACCTGCAAGCATGGAACGCCGCAGAGACTCACCGCGATGAAGAGTGCCGCGATCCGCAAGGAAGGACGAGTCGCATGCGTGGGCCTTCTCATGCTTCGCGAGTTCCTCCTCCCGCGCGGAGCAGGCAACGACCGCAAAGCATGCTCTGCAAATCGAGCCGCACGATCCATCTGCGTTTCGCCGGTGGGCGAAGAGTGATGCACTTGTCGCCATCGTGCCTCCTTTAGTTATGCACCGAAACAAATTGGTCAGGCCGCACCGTCGCCAGGGAATGAAGCAGCGGCGGCCCATCGCACGTGTGCCCTTGCTCGGCGGCGGCCAGAGCCGTCTCACTCATGCCGGAAGCGATCGTCTGGAAGCACCGCTTGCAGATTGAGTCGAATGATCCGTCGCGGTTGAGGCGGTGAGGAAACAGATCGTGAGCGATCGAGGTCATGGAGACTCCTCTCAATCGGCATTTCGCCTGGCCAGAAGCATAGACCGCAGTTCAGACTTCGTCAATCCAATAGAGACTGAATAATTACATACGTTCATTAGGGAAATAATCTCCATAGGAAGCCAATTTCAGCGCGCTGGCGGGCCGGGACCCAACCCTCGCGGATTGTTGGCTGGAGGGTTGCTTTGCAGTATGGTCGAAAGGGACTTCGACCGCCAAAGGGATCTGTGCGCCAATGCGTGTTGTAGAGATTCGCGAAGTGACTTTACCCATAGCATCCGCGATCGCGAATGTCGCCACGCTCGTCATAGCAAAATGGGAGAAGGCGTTTGATGCCGAACAGGCCGCCTTGTTCTTCGAGGGTAAGAAACGTGTCTGAGCAACCGGGATCCGCAACGCCCGATCTGAAGAATCTCGCGCGCAGCATCTTCGAGCACGCGCTCTCCGACTGCCGCATCGACCGATCCTTCGACCGCACGCTGCGCATCACTGCAGGCGCACTCGGCACACACCTGTTCCTGAACGGCGAGAACGTCGTCGCTCTCGATCGCCTGAAACGAGCGCGCATCGTCGCCATCGGCAAAGCCGCCGCTCCCATGCTCACTTCCCTGCTCTCGCGTCTGCTGCTGCCGCCAACGTGCGACCTGCAGGGCGTCCTTATCGCGGTCGAGCGTCCGCAGAATCTACCCCCAGTAATTCAGTTCTTCGCTGGCGGCCACCCAACCCCCAACCATGCCTCGTTTACCGGAGCCCGCGCGGCGCTCTCCATGCTGCATACGCTCGGAGACGCAACGGCAGACGACACGCTCTGCATCTTCCTCATCAGCGGCGGCGCCTCGGCCATGATGGAGCTGCCGCTGGATCCCTCCATCTCGCTCGACGACACCGTCGCCTTCCACCATGCGCTCGTCCACTGCGGCGCTTCGATCGTCGAGATCAACTGCGTCCGCAAGCACTTCTCCGCGGTCAAGGGCGGCCGGCTCGCTCTCGCCGCCGGCAACGCGCAAAACATCTCGCTGCTCGTCTCCGATGTCCCACCCGCGCATCTCGACGCACTCGCCTCCGGGCCAACCCTCCCCGATCCCACCACCGTCGACCAATGCCGCGAGATCATCGCGCGTTACAAATTGCTCGACCGATTTCCGCCGTCGATCCGCCGCTTCTTTACGGCTCCCCACCTCGCCGAATCGCCCAAGCCGAACGAACTCACGTCGCGATGCTGGAAGCTCCTCGACAGCGACGAACTCGGCGAAGCCGCGCGCAACCACGCCACCCAACTCGGTTTCCACGCCGTCATCGACAACACCTGCGACGACTGGTCCTACGACGCCGCGGCAGACTATCTCCTCAACCGCATGCGCCAGCTCCGCCGCCAGCACCCCCGAGTCTGCCTCATCTCGACCGGCGAAGTCACCGTCCAGGTAGCCGACACTCCCGCGCCCGCTGCAGCCGGGCGAACCCAGCACGTCGGAGGGCGCAACCAGCACCTCGCCCTCTACCTCGCAACCCAACTCCAACCCGCCGACACTCCCATTGCCGTCCTCTCAGCCGGCTCCGACGGCATCGACGGCAACAGCCGCGCCGCCGGAGCCGTCATCGACGAGCACACGCTCAACAGCAACGAACGCCGCACCAGCGCGCAGCAAGCACTGGAAGCCTTCGACTCCTCCACCTTCCTCAGCGACCTCGGAGCCACCATCGTCACCGGCCCCACTGGCCAGAATCTGCGCGACCTCCGCATCCTGCTCGCCCGCTAGCCAACCGCGCCGTGCGCAGGTTTCGCGGCCTGCGCTCCGTCGTTTCCCTGATGTAAGATTGGTAGAAATCTGTCCGAATAATAGTCGACCACCGGCCAGACTCTTCGCTCATGCACGCGTCCCTATCGTCTAGTGGCCCAGGACTCCGCCTGTTCCCGGCGGCAACATAGGTTCGAATCCTTTTGGGGACGCCAACTCTCTAATGACACGCCGGCTCATCCTGGAACTCCTTCGTCGCAGCCATCCCGGCCAACGCGCGAGCACACGTCAGGATCTTTTGATCCAGAGGATTGTTGTCGAATGAATCCGGCGCGATATTGTTTGCCTTGGCGTGCATCGCCAGAAATTGATCGCTCATCTGTTGCATATTGGTGAACTCGGTCCGCAGCAAATCCACCGCCTTCTGATCCGGATCCGTCGTCGCCGCGGCAATCGCGAGTTGAAGCTTCGCATCGGCCGACCTGCGCAACCCGCCCACCCAACTGTCCGTGACGGGATAGTTGTTCTGGATCGCGTAGACCAGAGATGCCCGCCACTCGCGCAATCCGGTCAGCGCCTCAATCTCGGCGGTGAGGAATCCGCCGGAGAACTGCGGAGCTTTCACTGGCGCTGCCGACGGCGCTGTCGCCACACTCGCCGCCGCAGGCAGCGTCAAGATGGTCTGACTCCCCTGAAACCGCACGGACGCGTGGGTAATGCGAGCCAGCGACTCGACATCCACGTAGGCCTTGCCGTTGATCCGGACCAGCGCAGCCTGATCTGGCTGGCCGGCGATCGTGAGGGTTCCACCCTGCGGAGCAGTCTGCGCTCCGGCAGCCATGGGCAATGCCAGCAACATGGCCATCTTCGCCAACAAACGTAGGGACCGATCGATCATTCGGTGCATCATAGGGTCGCTCCTTGTGCCTTCTCAGTTGGATGCACGCGAGCAGCGTTCGGACGACATCAGGGGTGCAAACGCCCCGTTTCGTGCCTGATCGGTTCAATCCGCTTGATCGGTGTTAAGCCTTTGCCCTTAGCGCCGCCGCACCGCACGCTTGATCTGTGCATACTGCAGCAGGATGAAGCTGTCCGTCATGCCCGCAATATAATCGGCCACCACCCGCGCCAGTCCCTCGGTCTCGATCTCCTCCACATACCCTGAAGGCAACTCCTGGGGTTCGTTGATCCAGAAATCGAAGAGCGCCGTCACCACCTCTTCGGCTTTATCGTGCTCCAGCGACAGCGCATCGCACGTGTACAGCGTATCGTACAAATACCTCTTCTCCTGCAGGCGATGCGCCTCCGCCAGCGGGGAAAACGTCGCCAGCCTGGTCGGATGGTCGCGCACCTGTTCCAGGCTGGTCGCGCCGATCGCCCGCGTATTTGCCAGCGTCGTCGCAATCAGATCGTCCGTCAGAACGTTCTGCATCAGTTGCAGCGCTTCGTTGAACAGGAACTTTGCCTCGATGCCCACATGCTCGCGCTCTACCTGCGCATAGCTGTGCGCCAGGATATCGACGTTGTTGCGGATGTGTTCGATCTCCAGCAGCCCCGACTCCACCCCGTCATCCAGATCAGCCGTCAGATACGCAATCTCATCCGCGAGATCGATAATCTGCGCCTCCAGCGGGGGCCGCTTGTCCAGCAGGTAGCACGCAAGCTCCGGGTATTGGTTGTCGCTGTAGTCGCGGGAATGCTTGATGATCCCCTCGCGCACTCCCATCGTCAGGTTCAACCCGCGATGCGCCGCATAGCGCTGCTCGAAGTGCTCAACAATCCGCAGCGCGTGGAGGTTGTGGTCGAAGTGCAGCCCGTGGCGCTTCAGGCACTCATCCAGTGCGCGTTCGCCCGCGTGTCCGAAGGGCGGATGCCCGATGTCGTGGACCAGCGCCAGCGTCTCCGCCAGGTCCTGGTTCAACCCCAGCGACTCGGCCACGCAACGCGCGATCTGCATCACCTCGATGGTATGGGTCAGCCGGCTGCGAAAGTGGTCCGAAGCCCGGCTGGTGAACACCTGCGTCTTCCCCGCCAGGCGCCGAAACGAGCGCGCCTGCACAATGCGTTCCCGATCGCGCTGAAACGCGGTCCGTGACAAGCGCTCGGGCGCGGAGTACACCCGTTCCGTCAGCACATCGCTCGCATCTCCAGAGACCGCACACAGATGCAGCTCGGAGCTTGTTGTTCCGTTTAAGATCACAATTAAGTGTAACTGGCGCAGGCCTTAAGCTAGGCCGGGACTTTAGTCCTGGAGCAACCGTCGCTCTCATCCCATAGGCATCAGCCCCTGGGACATGCGTTGACCTCAGCCAAGCTAATGCGCGTCCTTATCGCCGGCCGGGTTCAGCTTGGCCAGCTTGACGCGCGCATTCTCCAGCTTGTGCTGCACCTTCTGCACATCCTCCGGATCGGCGTCCGCCGGCAGCGAATGCGCGTACTCCGTCATCGACCGCTCCCACTGCGCCACCGCCAGCTTCAGCTTGCCCGTCTTCTCGTACACTTCGCCGAGATGATCGTGCACCGTCGGATCGGTATTGATGCGCTCGTTCGCCTTGCGCAGATTCTCTTCCGCCTGCTCGTATTGCCCGCTCTTGAAGTAGACCCAGCCCAGCGAATCCAGGTACGCGCCGTTCTGCGGCTCCAAATCCACCGCCTGGCGGATCAGCTTCAGCGCCTCGGGCAGCTTCTGCCCCTGGTCCGCGAGCATGTACCCCAGGTAGTTCAGCACTCCCGCGTTTTGCGGATCGATCACCAGCGCCTTGCGGAACTCGACCTCGGCCTTGTCGTACATCTTCTGCCGGTCATACAGCTCGCCGCGCAGAAACAGCACATACACCTTCTCTTCCGGCTTGGTCGCCAGCACGTCGGCCTTGTCCAACTGCTCGCTCGCCTCGCCGAACCGCTTCAACCGAATGAAGAGCTGGGCCAGGTCCTCTTCCACATCGCGATCATCCGCGCCGCCGGTCAACTGCGCCTTGGCAAGCGTCAGTCCCTCATCCACCTGCCCCATGTCCGCAAGCTGCTGCGCGTACATCAACTGGACCAGATGGTCTTTCGGAAGCGTCTTCGCAGCATCCGCCGCCACGGTCGTCGCGTCCTTCCACTGGTGCGCATCGCGATAGGCGTCCACCTCGCCCTGGTATCCGTCGCGCGCGTAATCGCCGCCCATGTCGGCCATCTGCTTGTACGCTGCCACCGCCTCGGGCGTCTTATTCTGCTCGCGATAGATGATGCCCAGGCGATTCAGGAAGATCGCGCGGTTCTGTTTCTCGGGGTCGGAGTACTTCCCTTCCGGATGCGCCGAAGCGTCCAGAATCCCCGTCAGCACACCTGTCGCCTGGTCGTATTTCCCCAGCGCATCGTAAATCAGGGCCTCGTTATAGCTGAGTTCCAGGTTGTCCTGAACCTGCGTCTTGGCCTTCTCCAGCGTCGCCAGCGCCTCATCGTAGTGGCCCTGCCGCCGCTGAATCTCCGAGATATGAATCTCCGACGTACCATCCGTCGGATCCGCCGCCACCAGCGCGTTCAGCACCTTCAGCGCCTCGTCCAACTGATCGTCCGCAATCAGCGCATTCGCCAGACCGCGCTGCGCATCAGGATTGTCCGGTTCGATGTCGAGCGAGCGTCGATACGCTGCGGCTGCGTCCTTCGGCTTCTTCAACTGGTCGTAGCTCCCGCCCAGCGCAAACTCCATGCGCGCCGTCCGATCGTCCACCGGCACTGCCAAAAGCGTGTCCACCGCACGCTGTGTGTCGCCCTCTTCGCTATACAGCCGCGCCATGTTCAGCACAACGTCCTCGGAGTCCGCATCGATCTTCTGCGCGTCCTTGAACTGCGCCTCCGCCTTGGCCGAATCATGGTTCAGCGCATACAACTGCCCCAGCAGCAGCTTGGACTCCAGATCGTCCGGCTTCAGCCGAGAGATGGTCTCGTACTCGGCAATCGCAAGCTGCAGCATCTCGCCAGACTGCGCGCCCTGCATGTCGCCCAGCGATCGCAGATATACCTGCCCCAGCAGCGTATGCGCCGCAATATCGTTCGGATTGCGCTTCACCTGGTCCTGCGCCGCGCTCACCGCATCCTTGATGCGCCCAATCTTGAAGTAAAGGTCCGCGAGCCCGTCCTGCAGCAACGTCGAGTCAGGATCGGCGTCCAGCGCCCGCTTGTACTCCTCCACCGCCTGCGTCGCGTAATCCGGACGCCCGGCGTTAACCGCCATCTCCTCATACAGATGAGCGAGCCCATAATGGTAGTAGGCTGCGGAGCGGCCCGTATCCGCCTTGCTCTGCGCCGCATCCTTTGCGGGCGCCGGCTTGGGCGGCGCAGGCGCAGCCAGCAGCATGGGAGTTACCGACAGCAGGACAGCGACGGGAACCAGCCGGAACGGGCGAATCCGCGAAGCAACGGTGAGCAGGGTCATGGGCAAGGGTTCCTATCCGGCGCGGGGTCAAAGGACGCAAACACTGTTTAGACGATGCACTGCTTCAATTGGATGCTGGCCGTCAGCATCCCCGGAGATATCCGCTCATTATAGCTCTACCCAGTGGCTCGACCACGCGACTTATCCATGCCGGAAATGCCGAATCCCGGTAAACACCATGGCGATGCCCAGCTTATTCGCCGCCGCAATCACCTCCGCGTCCCGCACCGACCCGCCCGGCTGAATCACCGCCGTAGCCCCCGCCGCCGCCACCGTCTCCAGCCCGTCCGGAAACGGAAAGAACGCATCCGAAGCCGCCACCGACCCCGCCAGCGGCAGCACCGCCTTCATCGCGCCGAACTTCGCCGCATCCACCCGGCTCATCTGTCCCGCGCCGATCCCGACCGTCTGTCCGTGCCCCGCGTCAAACCGCGCATACACAATCGCATTCGACTTCACATGCTTGCACACGCTCCACGCAAACTTCAGCGCCCGCATCTCCTCTGCCGTCGGC
>OBLU010001390.1_pt1 | contig 22594 bp, 17 predicted proteins | sample 1518681 | NCBI WGS metagenome assembly OBLU01 (sample SAMEA3539304, study PRJEB22396) | soil metagenome | biome: tundra; feature: field; material: soil | place: USA | collected 2010-05 | depth 0.15 m
ACTGCGATAGTCATTGTTATTTTCGGTCATTTTATCATTATAAAAGGTTAGATTAAAAGAATATCTTATTGCTGTATATTTAAATGCCATCAAATAATGTGCCATAAGAATTCATGAGCCTCAACCCTATAACCGGTTTCCATACTGGCGCGGATATGCAGCTAAGATAATTTGGCGTTGGCGTATCTGTGCTTAGCATATTGATTGCACTTTAATAAAGCCATTTCTTATATTTATAAATAAGTAAGAAATACAAATTTGCTGATAACGATAAAATTTATTTTATAAGTTTTGCAATTACTAACTGGATTGGCTTGCCTACCGGCAGGGGGTCTGCCCATACTGATTACTATGGAGGTAAAGAACTTTTAAAAATTATAAAGCTGGATACTTTAATTGTGTAAAGTATTCAATAGCACAGATACACCCGCCACAAAGCTATGCTGCGTATTTGCGCCAATAGAGGAGTCAAGATTGAGAGATAGGAATATCAATAAACGTTTGTAAATTGACCACTTGGCCGGAGCCACATCAATCCAGGAGATGCCGGAGCCTGCAAGATAAAAGACATAGGCCAGAATAACAATGCCCAGGCCAAGCCAAACCGCCCTCCAATCTTCCTTCGACCAGAATTCCTGCCAGCCGGAGGGTTAATTTATGCCTGCTATTTCAGTCTTATTTATAGTCATATGAGTTGTTAGTTTTTTTGGTGTTTAGTTATTTTATGAAGTTCAAGGCAAAAGTATGAGCGCACTGCGCAAGGAAAACCAATCCTATTATTATAAATCATAGGAGAGCCTAAGGTTTAATTAAATTATAAAGTTAAAATAAACTGATTAAATTAATCTACCAAATTGCTAGACTTTTAAATATAAGAGAAGCGAAATCAGATTTGATTCCAGCCCCCAAGTTCGCAAGTGTCTCCACTCCATTCATTAAATTATAAAAAAAACTGCGTTGGCGGAAGTTTGGTAGCCTACTTAGGTGGTTTAGGTATACCTTTTACTATATTGAACAGGGGTATATAATAGCTTATGAGGGGTAAAGAGAAATTTCGTAATTACGATTTTAATTGCTAACGTATGCTAACTGTAAGGATTACACGATTAATTCTTCCGACCCATATAAATAATTTATGCAGGCAGGTTTTGGAAGCGGAGAAAATCAGGCATTCTAAAAACAATTAATGATTTTGGTAACAGAAAAGAAAAATAGAAAGAGACTAAGAAAAATAAAATAACAAATAATATCATCAAGATCAAAAATAGTGAGCCTATTATTATAAATACATTCGGAAGACTTTTGATGAGTGGTTCCTGTTAAAGTTAACGCAACTTAACATTTTTATTTAAGAAGTCAAAGTCAACATGTTACTTCCTTTCAGAAAATTTAGTTATGAAAGCATTGTTGCCATTTGTTTTCAAATGATGGACCACAAAAAAATAAAGACCGTTTGAAAGTGGTCTTTATTTTATAATAAGTATGAAAGTGTAAGTCAACTTAAACTTTCGCAGGTTCCCTTTTCATTTTTTCTTTGGAAGACAGGTTTAAAATGGATTTATTATTATGGCATTTTCCCTGTTGATCTTTCATTGAATTAGAAATCATCGGGCAGTTTATTGACATGCTTTGATCTTTTGAACCAGCACAGCAATTGGGATCGCTGTTTGTCTTACTGCTTGCTAAAAGTGGGTCAATTGGAGAACGGTTTACTTTAAGTAAATCTCTGTTTATTTTTTCTTTAGAAGAGAGGTTCAAATTATTAACCGAATTAGAAGAATTGCACCGGTTATAACTTACTGTTTCATTTGCTGCCAGGTGCAACGGGGCGACACTTGTTTTCATTGTTTCCCATTTCATTTTTTCTTTAGAAGAAAGGTTTAAGGTAGTCTCGCAGCCTTTGCACATAGCCGTTTTGTCCAACATTGCCATGGAAAGCATCGTGCACATTTTCAAATTATCTGAGTTTGATTTTGAAGGCTGGGCGTATGTGCAGAGGGATAAGATGGTTATAACTGCCATCATCAGTATTTTCCAAGTTTTCATTTTAGTAAATTTTAATGTGAGTAATTAATATGGAAATATCAATAGCAAGGCAATATTTTGCCTGCTTTTAAGAAAGAATTATGTCTATATGCGGAACACACAATTACGAACGTAGATAGCTGTAGCACCATCTGGTGGTTGGGGATGGTTTATCAGGCTGGTACCTGCTACAGAAGCAGGTACATTGAATGACAATTCGAAAAAAGAAGTATGGATTGCAGTACTTGAAGCGTATGCCAGATGGAAAACTGGCTCGGGTGTAATCTGATCGTTATAGTTTTTGACAAACCTTCGTTCATCACGGCAGCACCTATTGTCTTGTTTTTTTATATTTTTATTGTTGCACCTGTCACATTTTTTGGAGATGCAGTTGCTGATGCTAACCTTAGCAGTCATATTAGCACAGTATGGTTTTTGAACTGTAAAACCTATGCAGGCGATTAAATATGAAAGGGTTAATATAGCAAAAAGCAGCTTTTTCATTATAAACAAAAATGAAATACTTTTCTACAGTTTCTTAAACTTCATTTCCTGAAGTTTTAAATACAATGTAAAGGGACAAAATATGCAAGCGGTAAATAATGACGTAAATCAGGATCGGGTATGATTATGCTCTTTCCTTTCCTTCCTGAAAAAAAATTGGGCAAGAAAATGCTATAGTTTTAGTTTTTAAGGGATTTTGATTGCAAATTATCTTTTCAAGGAAAACCATCTTGCTTAACTTTCAAAGAGCCCACCTCAAAAATGTGTTCTCAATATCCTCCAATTTATCTTACAGCTTCCAATCCGGATATCCGGACGCGTCACCGTGTAATGTCCTCGGAGGTTGCACTGCAACTTGTGATCGTATCTTGATTCTACACCCTCTTTGTGTTTGGTATCGGTGCGAGCTCACTCATCAGTATTAACGCTTTCTCCAGAGTTGCCCGCATAACCATATCAACTTTTTTTGGGTTCCTAAATCAGCACCAAATAAAATGCTTTTAGGCCACTAATGTTCCTTCATAATAATCAATTTTCCCTTTCGAAATGTGCAGTACTACCGTCGGAAAGCCTCTTAAATTCGGAAGGGGTCTGGCCGGTGAACTTTTTAAATGCCCGGTTAAATGCCGCTTTAGAGCTAAATCCGCATTCAAGAGCAATGCCTAATAAAGTCTTATTCACATGTCGTTTGGAAACAATATTCTCCTTGACCGCTTCGACGCGGTAATAATTAATGAAGTCAAAAAAATTCCGCTGCTCATTCATGTTTATTACCTGAGACAAATGATTAGGATGTATTTGCATGATCATCGCAAGATTGAAAAGTGTAAGATCCTCATCCATGTAAAGCTTCTTTATTCTCATCAGGTCTTTAACCTGGTCATAAAGTTCCTTTGACTTTTCGGCAGTCAGTCCGGATTTTAGGTATTTACCAATTTTCTTTCCCAGAACGGATGGTTTGACTTCTGGAAAAATGCCTATTGCAAGTGCTTCATCGGTTAAATCCTCCTTAATGATTCCATCTGGAACCCAAAAAAAAATCCGGGATTGCCTGACCCCAAAATAACACATGACAAAAATGAACAAACTGACAGAAATGTTGACAAAAATACCCCCAAATTGAGGAATAGCGATAGTCGTGCACAATTCGAGCAGTAGGCTAACCGCAGCAACGCTCCACAATATAATTATTCCCCACCCCAGGAATCTCAGCCAGCCCAAAAGTTTGTCCTCCGCGTTGGAGAAAATTGTGGGAATATTTTTTTGATGTCGGCCGATTTGCCTAATAACGGTCAGCGCATAAATCAACAAACTGATCAGCTTAAGGGCGATTAACCACTTCCTGGCTCTTTCCGGTGGTTCCCGGTTGATATGGACAAAGTATAGAAGATAAATAAAACAAAGAAAAAAAGGCAGGAGATGAAGTATATGCCTTCGTTCAATCTTGAACATAGGTCGTGTAAGTGAAGCGGCATAGAGCCAAAAAAAAAGGCCATGCAGGAAAAGGGAGGCTTCACTGAACCCCAATAACACATTTCCCCAGGTACTTACGGAAGAAATCCCCCTTGATATCATGATAAAAGAAAGCACATCGACCAAGAAGAGCAGCAACCATGAAATCAAGATATAATCGGGAAGATGACGATACTTTTTACCTGCCACAAGCGAAATAGCAAATAGGATCAGTGTTCCGCTGGCAACGTGTAAATATTGCAAAATGGTTTTTTATAAAAATACGACTCATTTGCCCGCAAATGACGATAAAAATGGCTCCAATTCCAGGCAAACGGACCACTTTATAGGGGGGTGGCGCATCCTGTAAGGCAAAGCGACCGGTACCAAGTTAAAGGCTATTTTTAATCAAATTTTTTTATGAAAAACAAACCTCTTTTTTTTTATTCCGTGATCACCTACCTCGTTTCCTGGTCCCTATGGTTCTGTTTAATGATATTGATCAATCATGGAATGACCACTTACGGAAAGCCGCTCTTTATGATCTTGTACTTGCTAGGTGGCATCTTTCCATCAATCGCCGCATTCATTGTAGTAAGAAAAGACAAGGATACTTATCGGCGTCTGAAAGTGGAAATACTCAGGTTTAAAACCGGTATATTTTGGTATATCGCCACATTCCTACTACCCTTAGCTATAAGTGGCTTTTCATGGATAATAAATGGGCTTCTGCAAAAACAAAACGGGCCATTTCTTAAGGAACCAGTTTATATGATCATAGGAATGTTGCCGGTCATGATTGTCGGAGGAGGTTCCGAAGAGATCGGCTGGAGAGGCCTGTTACTTTCAAAATTGCTTGAAAGGATGTCCCCTTTAAAGGCCACCCTGATCGTATCGCTCGTCTGGGGAATTTGGCATATCCCTTTATGGTTCCTTCGGGGTGTTCCGCAGTATGGCACAAATTTCCCGGAATTTATGTTGGGTATTATTTCTTTGTCGTTCTTATTAACAATCGTGTACCTGGCAACCCGAAGCGTGTTCATATGCATACTTTTCCATGCTTTGGAAAACGCCTATTTGAATATCGGCCTGGATTCTTGGATATCGGGCCCCATTTCCGGCTGGGTGAACGCATTGGGAGGTCTGGGGATATCCATCCTTTTATTTTGGATATATCGCCATTTCACTCAACTCTTAACCCATAACTTAAGCAATGAAGATGCTGGGAAAAAATAAATCTACCTCAAACGCATGCGCATAAAGAGATTTAAAGAACTAATATTGGAGCCACCCTGAAATAATGTTTTAAATATTTTGTACTTAAATTCAGTGGGAATTGGCAAAACTTCAAATCCGTTTTTAACAATTCTTAATAAAACATTGACAAAGCCAAATCCTATCTATCCTTGATTACTGTAAGTTCCCCACAAGTCGGCCAGTGGTTTGTCCACTATTTTTAAATTTAAACAAAGGTCGATCAAGAGCTGATCTTGCTAAATTGCTTTCACTTTTTTGCGTCAACTATATGATAGCTCATTAATTCGGTCATATCGTGCTCGGTCACATCGATCATTTAATTTCAATTTCAATTCAGCCGTCTGCTATTTTCTTTGAAGCAATTAACGAGACACCGCCGGAGGGTATCTCTCCGATATTTCAACAAATAAAAGAATTTGAAGCTGACAGTTATGCAATTAATTTGGGGCTGAACCAAATTACCTCTAATGCTTTGAATGGTGCTGGGATTTCTCCTGATATTGTAGAAAAACTAAATAGCTTCGAAAACAGGCATTATCTCTGGAATTTCGCTATCTATACTTTTTGGAGGTTGTTTGGAGAAAAAAGCTATTCTTACGACGACCTGCCAAAGCTAACTCATCTGCCGCCAGCCCTCCGTCAAGAAGACGCCATTGGCTTAGCTAGAACAGCCCTTAAAGTTAACCCAGTATCCAATTATGACTTATCTGGCCTGCAACAACTTCTGCAAAAAAGTATTCTGGACGTTGAAAAAGCATTTTCTGCAATTTCCGACCAACCACTTAATATGGCTGCGTATAATTATATATTTCCCGAAAGAATGCAAGCGCACTACGTTTTCGTGAAACGCCAATATGATATTGTTCGAGCTGAACTTGTCCTGCACTCTAGGAGGACTTTACACGGTGGCGCATCCGGATATCCGACCACATTGATTATCAAATTTATATAGGTTTTTGAAAATTCTAGCATATTCTCAGTAAATTGGTTTCAATCTTCCTGTATTTACCAAACCTTTTGCCTATGGGGCCATATAGACCCAAGACCTGCTTTCACCCTTTTATCCTGATAGCCTTTCACCTAAACTGCCTGCCAGATTCAACACCCCTGATCATTAATTTTAGTCAGATATAATACGAAAAGTGGTTTCAAAAAACGGCAATAACGACTCTCTTTTTTATTGAAAAATTATACCTGTATTTCCGAAATACAATATCTATAAATAATTAATTTACAATATTTTCAGGAAGGGTTCGGGAGATTTGGGGGCATAAAAAAACGCTTGTAATTATTTGATTTACAAGCGTTTATATAAAAAGTGGAGCTGCAGGGAGTCGAACCCTGGTCCAAACACATTCGCCGTAAGCCTTCTACATGTTTATTTTTGCATTATTTGTCGGGAAAAAGCAGGAGCAAAACAAACCGACTTTTTCCTTAGCTGAATGGTCTTAAGCAATCCGCACAGCCTTGAATTGCAGCAACCCGTTTTGTTTTTGAGTCGGCGGAAGAGCGTGGCAACAGGTCTGGCCAGCTACAACGGCCCTAATGGTTACGAATCTATCGATTACGCAGCCATGGCATACGAAGTATTGCCATTTAATGTTTTCGTATTCATATTTAAGTGCTAATTACGCAACGCACTACATGCTTATACTTACAAAGAACTATGCTGTCAAAACCGGTCAGCCCCGGATCAATCGATGATTTATGATTGATCATCAACAATTGAACCTGCAAATTTACGAGATATATCTCTGTTCAACTAAGTATTAGAACTGTTATTTTTACCAACTCTTAAGGAACTATTTACGATGGAACCTGGATTATTTTATAGGGAAAGGGTCAATAGACTTATGAACGAATTAACAAGGTTGCAGCAGAAGAAATCTGCCTTTGGATGGTTGCGCTTTGGTTCTATTGCGGCCATTGTTATTGCTTTTTACGTTTTATGGTCCTTAGGTATTGGTTATGTAATTATCGTAAGCCTTGGTTTATTGATAATTTTTATAAGACTCTTGCTGGCAGACCTGAAAAATAAAGCGTCTATTGAACATACAAACTATCTTATCAGGATTAATAATGATGAGCTCCAATTCCTTCAAGGGAATTATATTATTTTTCCTAATGGAATAGAACATACTCCTTCAGACCATTTGTATGCAAATGACCTGGATATTTTTGGGCCAAATTCTATTTTCCAGTTTGTTAATCGGACTTCCTCCGAAATGGGTAGCCGCCAATTGGCAGCCTATTTAATGGCGCCTGCCGCCCCGGAAATTATTTCTGAAAGGCAAACAGCCCTGAAAGAACTTACTCAAAAAACTGAATGGATTCAGGACTTGCAGGCAAAGGGCAAGAAAACAAAAATATCCTTTTCTACAAAAGATCGGCTTCAAAACTGGATTGCAAAGCCACCGGTTTTTTCACAATTTAAACCCTGGAAATGGTTACGTTACCTGCTTCCTGCAATTATCCTTTCTGTAGTAACCTTGTATATTTTTGATAAAATATCTTCTTCTGTATTTTATTTATCCCTGCTTTTGTTTGCGGCCATTGCTTACCAGATCAATAATTATGTGGCGCCAATTCACGAAACTTTATCAAAAATCGCTGATGAGATAGATATACTATCAATAAGTATTGAGCACATTGAAAATACTTCCTTCGAAAGTCCTTTATTAAAAGAATTGCAGTCAGTTTTATTTCATGAGAATAAAAATGTTTCGCAGGATATCAAGAGGCTGCACAAATTACTTGACAAGCTTGATTTACGTTACAACCTGGTGCTTTCTTTGCCCCTGAATATTTTATTACTATGGAACCTTCAGCAAATGCTGGACCTGGAAAAATGGAAATCTGAACAGCAGGAAAATATTCAAAAGTGGTTTAATACTTTAGGTCATATGGAAGCTTTATGCAGCTTCGGCATTTTGCATTTAAATAAACCCGGGTGGACTTTTCCAGGCATAGTCCCGGAATTTTTTATTATTGAAGGGCAAGAAATCGGCCATCCGTTAATTCCTGAAAAAAAAGTGGTAAGAAATGATATTAAGATAGCCGGCGACGGCGAAATCATGCTGGTGACCGGTTCTAATATGGCAGGAAAAAGCACCTACCTGAGAAGCATAGGTGTAAATGTGGTTTTGGCAATGGCAGGAGCGCCGGTGTATGCTGATCATCTTCAGTTATCCTGGGTGCAGATGATTAGCAGCATGCGGGTAACAGATAACCTTGCTGAAAGCACTTCCACTTTTTATGCTGAATTGAAGAAATTAAAAACAATTATTGAAAAAGTGAATGCCGGTGAAAAGGTATTCATTCTTTTGGATGAAATATTAAGGGGAACCAACTCCCTTGACCGGCATACAGGTTCTGTTGCTTTGGTTAAACAATTAATAAAGCATCACGCTGCTGCAATCATTGCTACACATGACCTTGAATTGGCAAAAATTAAAGATGAATACTCCGAAAATATTATCAACTATCATTTCGATGTGCAGGTAAGCAACGACGAATTATTTTTTGATTACCTTCTGAAACCGGGTGTTTGCAATAGCTTAAATGCATCGATACTGATGAAGAAAATCGGTATTGAATTGTAGAAACATCTATGATGGACAAATTGATTTTTCCTGAATCGATCTGCCATTTCCGGATCCAGCCTCCGATAAACTATTCCGGGATCAATTAGATAATGCTTTCTTAGCAGCAGCCTTCTTCCCGGTTTCTTCTTTACCAGCAGGAGGTTGATTTTCAGGGCGTAAACTGCGCACTGTTTTACCTGCACGCCATAGTTCACTATCACGCAATTCCTTCAATTCAATCTCAAGTTTTTCCCGGTAATCTTCCTTGCTGTTGCTTTCAATGGATTTTGCCGCTTCCTTGCCGGTGGAAACACTTTCATACAATTCATTAAAAACAGGCAATGTTGCATCCCGAAATCTTTTCCACCAATCCAATGCACCACGCTGGGCCGTGGTGGAGCAATTCGCATACATCCAATCCATACCATTTTCTGCGACCAATGGCATAAGGGATTGGGTAAGCTCTTCAACGGTTTCATTAAAAGCTTCCGAAGGGGAGTGCCCTTTCTTCCTCAACACTTCAAACTGTGCTGCAAAAATTCCCTGTATCGCGCCCATTAATGTTCCGCGTTCCCCGGTAAGATCGCTGTACACCTCTTTCCTAAAAGTTGTTTCGAATAAATAACCGGAACCAATCGCTATACCCAGCGCCACTACTCTTTCAAAAGCTCTTCCGGTTGCGTCCTGGAAAATGGCATAACTGCTGTTTAGTCCACGTCCCTGCAAAAACATCCTTCTCAGGGAAGTTCCAGAACCTTTCGGTGCAACCAGGAAAACATCCACATCTTTTGGAGGAATGATGCCTGTCTGATCATTATAAGTGATACCAAAGCCATGAGAAAAATAGAGGGCTTTACCCGGTGTCAGATGTTTTTTCACCGTAGGCCATATGGCAATTTGTGCAGCATCACTTAATAAGTAGCAAATTATTGTGCCTTTTTGTAAAGCAGTTTCTATATCAAATAATGTTTTACCTTCTACAAAGCCGTCTCTTACTGCCTTATCCCAACTTTTTGAATTCTTACGCTGGCCAACAATGACGTTGATGCCGTTTTCCACTTGATTTAACGCCTGGCCGGGACCCTGCACTCCGTAACCTATCACAGCCACTACCTCATCTTTAAGTATTTCTTGCGCCTTTGTTAATGGAAACTCTTCACGGGTTACCACATTTTCTTCAGCTCCTGCAAAATTTAATGTTGCCATAGTTATTGTTTTTATTTAAAATATTTATTTCAGTTTATTTATGAATTCAATTTCATTCGGGTATTCTCATTACTGGTAATTTTTTTGGACGAACATTCAGACCATCTCACATGCTGAAGACCTCTTCCTGCTTATCCAAAAATTCATTTTCAATCACTTCTTCACCGGGCTCTCTTTTCTCAAATTCTTTTACCTTGCTATGAAAGCCTTCACTATCCTTGATAATGGCCACCCGGGCGCTCCTAACAAATTCTATCAGACCAAAAGGCTCCAGAAATGCGATCAGTTTATCCGTTTCTTCACGGTGGCCGGTAGTTTCAAACACAGTGTAGTCCTTCCTGATAGCAATGGCTCTTGCTCCAAACTCGTGCAACAATCTTTCCACTTTTACCTTTTCGGCAATCGCATCAGTCGGTATCTTATATAAACCCATCTCCTGCCAGATGATCTCATCATTGGTATTGTAATATGCCTTGAGCACTTCCACCTGTTTTTCTATCTGGCGGGCCAGCTTCTTTACGACTTCTTCCGTCTCATCAATAACAATATTAAACCGGTGAATACCGGGTACTTCAGAAGGAGAAGTATTGAGCGTATTGATATTAATTTTTCTTCTTGAAAAAATTATAGCTATCCTGTTCAATAAACCAATCTGATTCTCTGTATACACTGTAAGTGTAAATTCCTGTTTTGACATATTTACATTTTTATATCAATAAATTTTTTTTGATGCAGCTCCAATTTCAATTAACGGTGCAACATATATCTTATGCATTAAAAAAGCCGTATTTCGGCTACGCTGCACCCCTGCGGTACCATAGGAAATACATTATTTTCTTTCCCCACTTTCACTTCCAGCAGATAGGCATTTTTATGCTGAAGCATTTCTTTCAAAGCATCTTTTAATTTTTTCCTTTCGGAAACTTTTTGACCATCAATCCTGTAAGCTTTCGCCAGGTTAACAAAATCGGGGCTTTGAATATCAGTGAAAGAATACCGCTTATCATGAAATAATTCCTGCCATTGCCTAACCATCCCAAGAAACTCATTGTTAAGAATAACAATCTTAATATCGATATTACATTGCATAATAGTTCCCAATTCCTGCAAAGTCATTTGAAAACCGCCGTCGCCGATAATAGCAATCACTGTTCTGCCGGGAGCCCCCAGCTTTGCGCCGATAGCAGCGGGCAATGCAAATCCCATTGTGCCTAATCCTCCTGAAGTTATATTGCTCTTTGTTTGATTAAATTTTGCATACCGGCAGGTTACCATCTGATGTTGTCCAACATCAGTCACCATAATAGCATTTCCGTCTGTCAACTCATTTAAGGCTGCTATTACTTCCCCCATTGAAAGAATTTCTGTTGCAGGGTTCATCTCTTTTTGTATGCAGGTTTCAATCTCCTTTTTTCTATAGTCATTAAATTTCTGCAACCATGAGATATGTTCCTTTTTATCAAGCAATTTGGTAAGCAGGGGCAAAGTCTCTTTACAATCTCCCCACACAGGAACCGTTGTTTTTACATTTTTATCAATTTCTGAAGGATCAATATCCAGGTGAATTATTTTTGCCTGTTTTGCATATTTATCTAACCGGCCGGTTACACGATCATCAAAGCGCATCCCAACTGCTATCAAAACATCACACTCATTTGTCAATACATTGGGGCCATAATTGCCATGCATTCCAAGCATACCCACGTTTAAAGGATGATCGGTCGGTAATGCACTTAATCCAAGGATAGTCCATGCAGCAGGAAGTCCTCCTTTCTCAATAAAATTTTTAAATTCCTTTTCTGCTTTCCCCAATATTACGCCTTGTCCAAAAATTACAAATGGTTTTTCAGCAGCATTGATGAGCTTCGCAGCTTCCTCAATGTAGGATTGTCTTACAATAGGCTTAGGACGATAACTGCGAATATGATTACACTTCGTATAACCATCGTAATCGAACATTTGCAATTGAGCATTCTTTGTAATATCAATTAAAACCGGGCCTGGCCTGCCGCTTTTTGCGATATAAAATGCTTTGGCTAAAACGGAAGGTATTTCTGTCGCATCCGTTACCTGGTAATTCCATTTTGTTACAGGTGTAGTAATATTGATAACATCTGTTTCCTGGAAAGCATCTGTTCCCAAAAGATGCGCATACACCTGACCAGTTATGCATACCACTGGGGTACTGTCGATCTGTGCATCGGCAAGGCCCGTTACCAAATTGGTAGCTCCGGGACCACTTGTCGCAAACACTACTCCCACCCTGCCAGATGATCTTGCGTATCCCTGTGCTGCATGAATCGCGCCCTGTTCATGACGGACCAAAATATGATTTAGCTTTTTTCTGTAATCATATAAAGCATCATAAACTGGCATAATGGCTCCTCCTGGATAACCAAAAATTGTATCCACGCCTTCAGCAAGGAGAATTTTCAACAAGCTTACCGAACCTGAAATATTTTCCGCAATTACTTCCCCGGAAGATTTACTTTCAGGCAACACCTCTACTTGTGAAACTTTTTTTGTCTCCTTTTCATTACCCGATTTTCTTTTTTCTGTAATCGTATCCATAAAATAATTTTTATAATTCAAAGCTCCTGATATCCTTAGGAATTAATTTTAGATAGCTTCATCAGTAACACAGCCCTCACTCGCGTCTTTTACGCTTCGTGCATACTTGAATAAAACTCCCCTGGTAGCTTTCAATTTTGGCCGCTTCCATTTTGCTCTTCTTTCAGCAATTATATTTTCATCAACTTTCAAGATCATCGTTTTCTTTGCTACGCTTATTTCAATAATGTCATCATCAAGCACGAGCCCAATTAAACCTCCATCAAAAGCCTCAGGAGTAACATGCCCTACCACAAAGCCATGGGTGCCGCCACTAAATCTGCCATCGGTAATTAATGCCACGTTTTTTCCAAGGCCCGCTCCTATGATTGCCGATGTAGCTTTCAGCATTTCGGGCATACCCGGGGCTCCCCGGGGGCCCACATGTTTTATTACCACAACATCTCCCTTTTTTATTTTCCCAGAATTTATTCCTTTTAACAGATCCTGTTCCCCATCAAATACTCTTGCAGGTCCTTCAAATTGCTCCCCTTCTTTACCACTAATTTTTGCAACACTACCGCCCTCAGCTAAATTACCATATAAGATCTGTAGATGGCCGGTAACTTTAACCGGGTTTTCTACCGGTAGAAAAACTTTTTGTGTCTCAAAATTCAGATCAGGTACGTTCTTCAGATTTTCTTCAATCGTTTTACCGGTTACAGTAAGGCATTCGCCGTGAAGCATTTTCTTTTGCAATAAATATTTCATTACAGCAGGTGTGCCACCAATGTTATGAAGGTCCTCCATTAAATAGGTGCCACTTGGCTTCAGATCAGCTAACACGGGAACCCGATCACTTATCTTCTGAAAATCATCCTGGGTAATTGCAACATTTACACTCTTGGCAATAGCAATCAAATGCAGCACGGCGTTTGTACTGCCTCCAAGGGCCATTACAATTGCAATTGCATTTTCAAATGCTTTTCGGGTCATTATGTCCGATGGCTTAATATCTTTCTCGAGCAGCAATAGAATCGCTGCGCCAGCTGCATGGCATTCATTTTTCTTGGCATCACTTAAAGCAGGATTTGATGACGAATATGGCAGACTCATACCTAAAGCTTCAATGGCGCTCGCCATGGTATTCGCAGTATATATTCCACCACATGCACCTGCACCGGGGCAGGAATGCATCACGATTCCTTTGAAATCTTCTTCACTTAATTTTCCCGCTATTTTTTCTCCGAGCGCTTCAAATGCTGAAACAATATTCAAATCCTTCCCTTTATAATGGCCCGGCGCAATAGTTCCTCCATAAATCATAATAGACGGTCGATTTAATCTTCCCATGGCCATAACAGATCCCGGCATATTTTTGTCACAACCCGGCAAAGCTATTAGCCCATCATAATACTGGGCGCCGCAAACAGTTTCAATAGAATCTGCAATCAGGTCACGGCTTACCAATGAATAGCGCATCCCGTCTGTCCCCATACTCATTCCATCACTCACGCCAATTGTATTAAAAATGAGTCCCACCAAGTCGCTATCCCATACGCCCATTTTCACAAGTTTTGCCAACTCATTTAAATGCATATTACAGGTATTTCCTTCATAGCCCATACTAACTATTCCTACCTGGGCTTTTCTAAGATCTTCATCATTCAGGCCTATGCCGTAAAACATAGCCTGGGCGGCGGGCTGTGTCGGGTCCTGGGTAATTACTTTACTGAATTTGTTTAAATCACTCATATCGTTACATCAGAAGTTTTATAATTTTTTTCCACTACATGGTTCTTATAGGCTTTCTGGATTTGTATTCCCAGGCTTTTGGCCCAATTTTTACTGAATGGAATATCGTCAAGCGATTCCATTCCGATAACTTCAGCAGCAGTACCGCAAAAAAATGCACTATCAGCTCCTTGAATTTCGTTCGTGGTTAATTGTTTCTCCACCACCTGAATATCCAATTCTTCGCATATTTCAAAAACAGTTGCCCTCGTAATTCCCGGCAGAATATTCCCGGTTTGTGGAGTGAATAACACATTATTTTTTTCAACAAAAACATTAGCGCCGGGCCCCTCAGCTACAAAGCCATTCATGTCATTAAGCAAAGCTTCGTCAAATCCTTTTGCTTTGGCTTCCTGGCTTGCCATAATTGAGTTTACATAATGCCCGGTTGCTTTTGCCTCAATTTTAAATCCCCTCGCATTTGGTCTTTCAAATGATGATGTCATCACTCTCAATAATTTTTCACCGAGGAAAGGCTGCATTTGCCAGGTTTCAATTACAATAAATGATTCCTTATTAGTATTGAAACTCATATTGGCGGGGGCATAAACCAACGGCCTGATATAAGCATCCTGCATATTATTCCTGCTTAAAACCTCATAAGTGGCATTTATCAACTCGTCAGCTTTCCAGGGATAAGGGAGGTTCAATGCTGTCGCAGAATTTTCTAGTCTTTCGAAATGCTCAGCCTCCTTAAATATTTTTGTTTTCCCCGATGCTGTTTTATAGGAGCGTATTCCTTCAAAAACTCCATAGCCATAATGAATGGTCTGGCTATACAAATCGATTTTAGCATCTGCTGCTTTAACGATCTTTCCGTTGAGGAAAATCACTGTGTCATTATTGTAATAGGTCATCTTCTTTATTTTCTATTAATTATTAAATAATGGTTGCTTTACCAAAAGCAATATTTTTTGCATTTATATTTTCAGGAATATCATTGCTGATAAAATCACTCACAAATTCTCCGATTGTGGAAGTGTAGTGGGCATTCACGGGATCAATATCCTGGGATACAAATCCGTTAGTCAATGTCCATCCAACTGCTTCCCTTACCTCCTTTGCTTCCTTAGGCAATCCAAAATGATCGAGCATCATGGCTACAGATAAGATAGATCCAACCGGGTTGGCAATATCCTGACCGGCAGCCTTGGGATAGGAACCGTGAATGGGCTCAAACAATGCATTTTCTTCTCCAATGGATGCAGATGGTAACAATCCAAGTGAACCACAGATAACACTGGATTCATCACTAAGGATATCTCCAAACATATTATCTGTCAGAATCACATCAAATTGCGCCGGGTTCATTATTAATTGCATGGCTGCATTATCAACAAATAAATAATCCACTTTTACTTCCGGGTATCCTGAAGCCATTTCCTGGATAGTTTTTCTCCATAGTTTGGATGTTGCCAACACATTGGTTTTATCCACGAGGGTCAGTTTTTTTCTTCTTTGTAATGCAGCACTGAAAGCTTTTTCAGCGATGCGCTCAATTTCATTCCTTTTGTACATTGAAACATCTGTAGCTTCAGTACCTTCCTTATTTATTTCTTTTTTCCCAAAATAGATCCCGCTGGACAACTCGCGATAAATTATAAAATCAACACCCATTAATTGCTTCTTCTTTAAGGGCGAAATATGGTAAAGAGCAGGATAAGAATTTACCGGGCGTATGCTTGCAAACAATCCCAATTCCTTTCTGAGGCGCAGCAATCCATGCTCAGGTCGAACCCTGGCGAACGGATCATTATCATACTTTGGATGGCCTACAGCGCCAAACAGGATGGCATCACTGTCCCGACACATATCAATGGTTAACTGAGGCAACGGATCTCCCGTTTCATCAATGGCAGCCGCCCCTATCAATCCATGAGTATATCCAAATTTATGTCCATACTTTGCGGCAATGGTATTCAAAACCTTAATTGATTGAACTGTAACTTCAGGGCCAACCCCATCTCCAAACAATACCGCTATCTTTTTATTCATCATGTAATATTTTTCATTTTTTTCATGCTGCAATTCTCCCCTGCTCAAGTTTTAGTGTGAAGGTAACGCAGGCAGGAATTTCTTCCTCGTAATGACTTACATATACCAAAGTCTTTTTCATGCGAACGCAAATATCATTGATCAATGAAATAAACCATGCACTCATTTCCTGATCAAGTCCCTGGCAAGGTTCATCTAATATTAGTAAAGGAGGATTTTTTACTAATGCCCGGGCAAGCAATATCAATCTTTGTTCCCCATTGCTGAGCTGATTGAATAACTTTTTGTGAGAATCTTCAAGCTTAAGCAATTTCATCCATTTATTCACAATGGATTTTTGTTTTTCACTAAGCTGCCTGAATAAGCCGATCGTGTCAAATAATCCCGAAGCAACAATTTCAAAACAGGAAATGCCCGAATCAAAGTAGTGATGCAATTCAGGGGAAACAAACCCGATATTTCTTTTAATATCCCAAATAGATTCCCCACTTCCTTTTTTTCTATCAAAAAGATAAATTTCATTAGCAAATGCCTGTGGATTGTCACCGGTAACAAGGCTCAGCAAAGTGGACTTTCCGGAACCATTATGTCCCGAAATATTCCAGCATTCGCCTTTGTTAACTTTCCAGTTTATGTTAGCGAGAATTTTCCTGTTGCCGTATATAACGTTGGTATCAACCATCTGAATCGCAACAGAAAAATTCGGGTGATCATATAAGGTTTCTATTGCTTCAAAGGCCTTGAAATTTTCCCTGGAATGATTTTTCCGTCTGTTTATTTTTCTCCTGTGCCTTTCAAAATCATCAATGGATAACTTTTCTTTAAGTTCTCCATTTTCAAGCAAAACGACATGTGTTAAAGATTTTGGCATATCAGCTGGTGAAGTTACCAGCAAAACATGCATTCCCCCCTCAATCAGTTTATCGATTAGCGTGTTCAATAAGTTTCTTGCCGAAATATCCAAACCGGTATAAGGGCTGTCCATTAACAACCAGTCTGCTTTTTGTAAGATGGCTTTAGCCAACTGGAATCGTTTATGTTCTCCATTTGATAATTGAATTAAAGGATTATTCAGGGTATGGCTCATACCGGTTAATTCCAGTGTTTCAATTATCTCGTTTTTCCTTGCGCCTAAATTCAATAAAGCATAATATACCGACAATGAATCTTCACCATCATATGAATTAAACCGCTGTTGGTAATAAAATGAATTGGTATTTGAAAGATTTTTGAAATGGTGTTGTTGAGTAATCGTTACAATATAAGGTTCGCGACCCTTTTTCTTAGAAAAAACTATAATCCCCTTGCTGAAAAAATTTCCGCCAAGTGCCTCAACCAACGTAGATTTACCACTGCCAGTCGGTCCAATGATTGCAAGGCATTCTCCTTCGTGCATATCAAATGATACCTGGTTAATTACTGCTTTCCCGGATAATTGTACCGTGAGATCTTTGACCATTAAAAGAGATTTCCTTTTCATTGCTTTGCCGAAGTATTCAACCCTGGAAAATTATAGTTTCTGATGATTTTATGCTTCAATTGTTGGATAAATAAATCTAATATCGTGTTAAACCTGATTTTCATTACTCTTAATTATGAATGTGGGGGAAAATCCCCCACATTCTAAAATCAAAAATGAAAGAAACTAAGTTGTCGCATAATTTTTTTGCTGGTATGTTTTGGCAAGCTTTGACAAATCAGCATCTTCAACTTCCTTTTTACTATCAGCAACCTTTAAAAACCAATCATATAATACATCTACATCGTTTCGGTTAAATTCATAACCTAACTTTTTAAACCGGTATGCCAATGCACTTCGACCACTCCTTGCTGTTAGCACTATCTTTGAATCATCCGCACCTACTTCAAGAGGATTAATAATTTCATAAGTAAGAGCATCTTTTAAGAATCCATCCTGGTGGATGCCTGATGAATGGGAAAATGCATTACTACCCACAATAGCTTTATTTGGCTGCACCGGCATTCGCATAATATCCGAAACCTTTCGGCTCATTGGATTTAATTGCTTTGCATCAATTCCTGTATAAAAATTAAGATCCTTATGTTGTTTGATGATCATCACCACTTCCTCGAGCGATGTATTGCCGGCTCTTTCTCCCAGGCCATTTATGGTACATTCAATTTGCCTTGCACCACTAATAATGCCTGCAATTGAGTTTGCTGTTGCCAATCCGAGATCATTATGGCAGTGGCACGAAATAACCGCCCGATCAATATTTGGTACATTATTTATCAAATACGAAATTTTTTCACCATATTGATAAGGCAGGCAATAGCCGGTCGTATCTGGAATATTCACCGTTGTGGCGCCGGCATTTATAACCGCTTCAATCACCCTTGCGAGGTAATCATTATCAGTTCTGCCTGCATCTTCTGCATAAAATTCGATATCACTGGTGTATTTCCGGGCCCATTTTACACATTGCACAGCCCTTTCTAATATATCCTCCCGATTTGAATTGAATTTACTTTTTATATGGAGGTCTGAAGTACCAATGCCTGTATGAATACGGGGGCGTTTTGCAAATTTCAAGGCTTCCCCTGCAACCTGGATATCTTTTTCCACTGCCCTGCTTAATGCACAAACGGTAGCATTGGTAATGTTTTTTGATATCTCGGTTACCGATGAAAAATCTCCCGGGCTTGAAATAGGAAATCCTGCCTCAATGATATCCACTCCAAGATGCTCCAGGTCAAGGGCGAGTTCCACTTTTTCTTCTGTATTCAGTTTACAGCCCGGCACCTGCTCGCCATCACGAAGTGTTGTATCAAAAATGAGTATCTTATTCTTATTGTCCATAGCAAATCGATATTTAGAAAACAGGGGCTTTTGGAAAAACCCTTGTAAAAGGTTTATGAAAGTAGCATATCCTGCACAATGATTACGAACAAAAAAGCAGAAATTTACATTGCCGAAATGAATAGTAATTTCACAAAAGCCCTATGGGCTCTACTATTCGCAGTAAAATATTTACGATGCCCAACAAATCAGCAGATGCCTTATTTCAATTGATTCATTCCCTTCAAAAGTCGGAAAAGAGGAATTTTAAGCTATATGTACAAAGAAATTCATCCTCATCAGATCTTAAGATCGTACAGCTTTTTGACGCTTTGGATAAGATGAAAGAGTATGATGAAAAAGAGCTTATCAGCAAGACGGTCTCCATAAAAAGAGTGCAGCTTTCAAACATGAAGGCACACCTCTACAGGCAAATATTGGCCAGCCTGAGGCTCCTGGAGAGCAATGAAAATATTGACATTCAAATGCATGAGCAATTGGATTTTGCAAGGATTCTGTATAATAAAGGACTTTACCTGCAGAGTCTTAAAATACTTGACCGTGTAAAAGAAAATGCCAAAACGCACAACCAGTTAACCTTCCTGATAGAAGTTTTATTCTTGGAAAAGAAAATAGAAACCCTTCATATAACACGCAGCATGCAGGATAGGGCGGATCAGTTGTCCGGTGAATCAGTAGCCACCTATGGTGAGCTAAAAAAAGTGACCAAACTTTCAAATCTTGCTCTTCAATTATACAGTTGGTTTATTAAGAACGGCCACGCAAGAAATAAAAATGATGAGAAGGAAGTGGAAAATTATTTCAAAAAACATCTGACTCCCGATATTAAAAATCCGGAAGGGTTTTATGAAAAATTGTATTTCAATCAAAGCTATTGCTGGTATGCATTTATCCGGCAAGACTTTCTAATGTATTACAGGTACACGCAAAAATGGGTCGACCTTTTTTCTGGTCATTCGATGGCCAGAGAGATGGAGACTGCCAATTACATAAAGGGAATGCATAATTTATTGAATGCCCATTTTACGCTAAGAAATTACAGCGGTTTTAATAAAACGATTCAATCATTGGAGCATTTCAGGGATTCGGATATTGTAAAACAAAGTAATAATAACCGGGTCCAGGTTTTTGTATATCTGTATATTGCCAAAATTAACCAGCATTTTCTTGAAGGAACTTTTAAAGAGGGTCAGGCTATTGTTCCTGAAATTACTCAACAGTTAAAAGAATTCAGCATTTATTTGGATCATCACAGGGTACTTGTATTTTATTACAAGATCGCCTCCTTGTATTTTGGCGCCGGAGACTATGACATGGCTATCGACTACCTGAATAAAATAATCAACTGGAAAGTTGATCTGCGAAATGACCTGCAATGTTACGCCAGGCTTCTGCACCTGATCTCTCATTATGAACTGGGCAATTTTCAATTGCTGGAATACCTGATAAAATCCGTTTACCGATTTATGGCTAAAATGCAGAACCTGAGCCTCGTGGAAGAAGAAATATTTAAGTTCCTTCGTAAATCGTTTTACCTGTCTGCCAAAAAACTGCATCCGGAATTTGAAAAATTGCTGGATACCATCAAGAAATTGGAGACCAGCAAATTTGAAACCCGGGCCTTTGCCTACCTCGATGTAGTTTCCTGGCTTGAAAGCAAAGTTTATAATAAACCAGTGTATGAAATAATAAGAGATAAATATTTGACTGGCAAAAGTCTTTCCCGTCATTGAAGGTAAGGTTGCCGCAAACCTGATTGTCAAAAAACTGCTTTTTCGTGATGGTTACCTGCAAAAAAACCATCCTGGAGCTACGCAAAAAAATAAGAAATTGAATTATGCTTAACAGAGTGCATCATCTCGCTATTATATGTTCTGATTATAAAAAGTCCAAAGCCTTTTATACAAAAATTTTAGGGCTTGAAATTATCTGGGAAATCTATAGAAAAGAAAGGCAATCGTATAAGCTGGACCTGGCGCTGAACGGACAGTATATTATAGAACTTTTCTCATTTCCATCACCGCCGCCAAGGCCATCAAGGCCTGAAGGAACAGGTTTACGTCATCTGGCTTTTGAAGTAGATAATTTAAAAAGGGAAATCGAGAGATTAAAAGGCTATAATATAATCTGCGAACCTATACGCTTAGACGAAACTACCAATAAGCGATTTACATTTTTTGCCGACCCGGATAATTTACCAATTGAATTGTATGAGAAATAAGGGCGATATATTTCTAAAAGAGATAGTGTTTTAATATCAAAACCCCCACCCTTTCATCTTTTTGTAATCTATATCGGCACATTCCAGTGGTGTCTTATCCTGGTATTGTTCCTGTTCAATAATGAAATATTCTGTCCCGCTGTTCCTTGCGTAATCAATAATTTCTTTTACATCTAAAACACCTTTTCCTAAAACAGTATTTACATATACATTCCCATTTTCAGCTGGTTTATTATTTTTCATTTCATCTTTTACGTGCAGGAGTTTAAACCTTCCGGGATATTTTTTCAAAAAGAACAAAGCTCTGCCACCCGGCTCATACATATTGCCGATATCCATTTGCTGGGCTACCAGGTTTTTATCGGTCCGTTGTAAAATCAAATCATAAATACTTTTTCCCTCCAGGTTATGATTGAACTCATAGCTTTCATTATGGAAGGCAAAATGAATTCCCGATCTTTTGCACAACTCACCAGATTTATTAAACATATCGAGGTAATGCTTAAAATCATCCATGGACTTACAAAGGCTTTCATCTACTCCCGGGCTTATTACATATTTCATTCCTACCGCTGCTGCGTCTTCAATGGTGTACTTCCATTCATCTGTAAAATCATTGGCGCTTTTATCCCATTGCCCTGAACCCAGCGAACTATGGCCACTATCCATTTTTAAACCGGTATCACCAAGCAACTTTTTAAAATCACTTATCGCATATCCATAGAATTTCCGGTTTTCATAACCGGCATGTTCCACATATTTATATCCAATATTGGCCAGCTTTTTCAAGGTACCAGCCGGGTCTTTTTTCATGTCATCTCTTACTGAATATAGCTGTACAGCCAGGATAACATTGGAACTTTTTTGTTGAAACAATTCTGGAAGCAGAGACACACCTGCTATAGTGAGGCTGCTGTTTTTAATAAATATGCGGCGGGATGTATTCATAAAAAATATTTATATTGTTACAATGGCAACTTAAAAATAAGAATTCCTTTTTTAAATATCTCCGGTTAATCCGGAAACGGGGATTTACATTATATTTAATTATCCTTAGAAATCCACCGACTTTGGCGGTGGTAATGTTCTGATTGGCTTCGCCTCCAAATTTAAGTCAAATGTTCATATTGGTTAAAATATTAGATCTTTGTATTGTGCTAAAGGCAAATAAATATCGTTTATATC
>OBLU010001392.1_pt1 | contig 22574 bp, 20 predicted proteins | sample 1518681 | NCBI WGS metagenome assembly OBLU01 (sample SAMEA3539304, study PRJEB22396) | soil metagenome | biome: tundra; feature: field; material: soil | place: USA | collected 2010-05 | depth 0.15 m
ATCGCAGCACACGTTCCGGCTCGAAGAGTTGGCAACGCTGCCCGCTTCGCCGTTACGGTGGCTCGGTGTTGTGGCACTACTGGTCTGCCTGCCCGCCAAGCTCCACCTCAATCCGTTCTCCCTGCCCAATGCCGAGCAGGAAATCTACTCCGGCCCTATGACCGAATACGCCGGACCGGAACTGGCCATGTGGGAACTTTCCCACGGACTTGAATGGATCGCTGCAACCGGCCTGGTCGCAACCCTGGCTGCGCCTCACATTACGCAGTGGTGGCTGGCGGCCATCGTATTCGTCGCGCTTTCGTTTGCCGTCGTACTTTTGCTCTCGGTGGTTGCCTCGGCTACCGCCCGCCTGGCGATCGATACAACGGTCCGCTTCTACTGGCAGTGCACATTGATCTTCGCTGTCCTCGCCATTTCCTCAGCGCTCTTCATGAGGTTCAGATCATGAACATCCTCACCATGTTATGGAAGAACCTCTGGGGCGGCTCCCGTACCTTGCTCTATCCCGCGCGGCCCAAGGTCACCGACCGCTTTCGCGGGCTGGTCGAATTCGATCCCTCGCGCTGCACCGGCTGTGCCGTCTGCAAGTTCCGCTGCACCTCGCGCGCCATTGAATTCAAAGGCGGCAAGGGCGAATTCACATGGAGCTACGATCCCGGCCAATGCACCTTCTGCGGCCGCTGTGTGGAAGGCTGCAAAGATCACGCCCTGCACCAGGAGTCGGAGACTCCGCCGCTGTACACCACGCTGGGCGAACTGAAGCATTCCTACACGGTCGCACGCAAAGCACCGGTCAAACCCGCTGCCGTCAAAACCGCACCGGTTGCCCCACCCGCTCCCGTTCCTTCCCCTGGAGACACACAATGACCACCACCGTTGAAGCTATCCCCGAAGCCGCCGCCGAAAAATCTCCCTGGACTGAAGAAGGCGGAGTGTTCTGGCTCAACTTGAGCGATTTGAACGTCCGCGAAGTTGCCAAGGCGATGAATGCGCTGCAGGCCCGCTTCATCACCATTACGGCTTATCAACTCCCCAAAGAAGAGGGTTTTCGCCTCGAGTATCACTGGGATATCGACGGCCGCCTGCTGGGGTTTGCCTTTGTGCTTGCAGAGAAATCCATTGAAAGCATCTACGACCTCTGCGAGGCCGTGGATTGGATTGAACGCGAAATTCACGAAGGATTTGCCATCGAATTCACCGGACGCGCATACGAGCCGTTGCTCCTTCGCCGGGGAGACACGATGGGTGTGAATCTACGTGAGGAGGTCGCCAAGTGAGCTACAAAATTCCGATGGGCCCCTACCATCCGGCGTTGGAAGAACCGTACAAGCTGGACCTGATCTGCGAGGGTGAAACCGTATCCGAAGCCAAGCTGCATATCGGATTCAACTTCCGCGGCATCGAGCACCTGGCGGAAACGCGCAATTACATCCAGGTAATCGCTTTGATGGAGCGGGTGTGCGGCATCTGCTCCAACATCCACACCCTCACGCTGTGCCAGGCGATGGAAAAGCTGACCGGGCTTACGCCCCCTCCGCGCGCCAGGTACATACGCGTCGTGATTGCCGAACTGGAGCGCCTCCACTCCCACGTGCTGTGGGCGGGCATTGCCGCCAAGCTCATGGGCTTCAAAACCATGTTCATGACCTGTTTTGAATTGCGCGAGCAGGTGATGGACGTGCTCCAGGCCATTTCAGGAAACCGCGTCAACTACTCCATGAACCGCATTGGCGGTGTCAATCGCGACATCGAGGATCCCATGGCGCTGGTTTCCATGTTGGATGCCCTGGAGCGGGAGATGGTGCGCAAGGTCATTCCCATCTTCACCACCAGTTCGACGGCTCGTTCCCGCTGCGCCGACATCGGGGTCCTGACCCACGAGAAGGCCATCTCCTGCGGGGTTGTCGGTCCCGTGGCGCGGGCGTCGGGCGTGAGCCAGGATTTGCGCCGTGCCGCCCCTTACGCAGCCTACGACGAGATGGAATTCGAAGTCCCTGTGCAGCCTGACGGCGACGTCCGTGCCCGCCTCCTGGTGCGTGCGCTCGAAATCATGGAGAGCTGCAAGATTCTTCGCCAGGCACTCACCAGGATGCCGGCCGGCGAAATCAACACCGGCGACGGCAAGTTCAATTTCATTACGGGAACAGCGACCAGCCGGGTGGAAGCGCCTCGCGGCGAAGTGATGTACAGCGTATCGTGGCGCGAGCACGCCCGCAATCCCAGCCGGGTTCACGTGCGTACGCCGACCTTCGTCAACATGCCCTCCGTGCGGTACATGGTGATGGGCGCACGCTTGGCGGACACACCATTGATCCAGGCATCGATCGATCCGTGCTATTCGTGCACCGACCGGTAGCTCGACTTCAGGCAGCGCAAAGCGTATCTTTGCGTTGCCTCAATTTCCCCGGATCGGAGAGTCCCCGCTAGATTAGACTCGCACCCTTGACTGGTGACCGATGTCACGGTTTTGCATCGGCCCTTGAAAGTATAAGGAAAACAAGAAGATGGAACCGAACTCTGCGCAGTGGAACGAGCGCTGTGCGTGTTGTTCCGCTCATGGGAGGAATTGTGCCAGCTTTCATACCCCCGCCGCTTCCCAGCGACGACAAACGATGGAAGATCGTGAACGGCACCATGCGCAAGAATGGGTTTGCCCGTCATGCGCTGATTGAAACGCTTCACACCGTGCAATCGTCATTCGGCTATCTGGACGACGATGCCATCCGTTTCGTAGCCCGTTCCCTGCGCGTACCTCTCAGCCAGGCTTACGGCGTAGTCACTTTTTATCACTACTTCAGCCTCAAGCCGCCGGGCAAGCACACCGTTACCGTCTGCGCCGGGACCGCCTGCTATATCAAGGGCTCCGACAAGCTGATTGCCGCGGCCGAAAAGCGCCTGGGTATTTTGCAAGGACAGACCACCAGCGACAGCAAGATCAGCCTGATGACCGCACGCTGTGTAGGCGCATGCAGCCGCGCTCCCGTGGCTCTGTGCGATGGCGAGGTGAACGGCGAAATGACCGGTGAGCACATGCTGGAGCAGTTGGAAAGGTGGATTGTGGAATGAACCTCGAAGAGCTGGAACAAATAGCTAAAAATGTTCACCAGGACAACGCCAAGTACGACTACGAGGTGAATGTCTGCATGGATCTGGCTTGTGCCAGCCAGGGCGCGGATAAACTGCGTGAGGCCATCGTCGAAGCCGCCAAGGGGTCGGACAAGAGAGTGCTCGTCCGCCGCACCGGCTGCATGGGACCCTGCTCCTCCGGCCCGTTGGTGCGCGTCGATCCCGAAGAAACCCTTTATCACCATGTGCAGCACACCAACGCTGAAGCCATCGTAGCCAGCCTTGGCGGCGGCCCCGTTCCTGAGTTGCAGTGCGATCTGAATGAGCACTTCGACAAGCAGGTCCGCGTGGTCCTGGAGAACGCCGGGCACATCGATCCGGAGAAGATCGACGACTATATTTCGCGCGACGGCTACAAGGCCCTGTTGACAGCCCTGCTGGAAATGACGCCGAACGGCGTTGTCCATCGCATTACGGAGAGCGGCCTCAGAGGCCGTGGCGGCGGCGGCTATCCCACGGGCTTGAAGTGGAGCACCGTCGCCAAAGCCAGCGGCGACGTAAAGTACGTGGTCTGCAACGGCGACGAAGGCGATCCCGGCGCATTCATGGACCGCAGCGTGATGGAAGGCGATCCGCATCGTGTCATCGAAGGCATGGCGATCGCCGCCTATGGCGTGGGCGCCAGCAAGGGCTTCATCTACGTACGCGCTGAATATCCGGTCGCGGTGGCAAGGTTGACCACCGCCCTGCGCGAAGCACGGCGCCGCGGCTTGTTGGGCAACGGCATCGGCGGCACCACCTTCAATTTCGACGTCGAAATTCGTCTTGGCGCCGGCGCATTTGTCTGCGGTGAAGAGACAGCGCTGCTGGCTTCGATCGAAGGACGCCGCGGAACGCCCAAGCCGCGCCCGCCCTATCCGGCGGTCAGCGGTCTGTGGGGCAAGCCGACGCTGATCAATAACGTGGAGACCTATGCCAATATCGCGCCCATCGTGCGCAACGGCGGCAAGTGGTTCTTCAACATGGGTTCGGAACGCAGCAAGGGAACCAAGGTGTTCGCGCTCACGGGCAGAATCACCCATACCGGCCTCATCGAAGTTCCGCTGGGGATCAAGCTGCGGGAGATTATCGAGGACATCGGCGGTGGCGTACCGGGCGGCCACAAACTGAAGGCTGTTCAGACCGGCGGTCCTTCCGGCGGCTGCATTCCTGCCGACATGCTTCACCTCGGGGTCAGCTATGACGCGCTGATGGCTGCGGGGTCCATCATGGGCTCGGGCGGCATGATCGTCATGGACGATACCTCCTGCATGGTCAACGTGGCTCGGTTCTTCATCGAGTTCTGCATGACCGAGTCCTGCGGCAAGTGCATTCCCTGCCGCGCCGGCACCGCCCAGATGTTCACGCTTCTGTCCCGCATCTGCCGTGGCACTGCGTCGATGGACGATCTGGAACTGCTTGAAGAACTGTGCGACACGGTCAAGAGCACGAGCCTCTGCGGGCTCGGCCAGACCGCGCCCAACCCGGTGCTGAGCACGCTCAAGTATTTCCGCAATGAATATATCGAGCACATCGTTCACAAGCGCTGTCCCGCCGGCGTCTGTAGCATGCAGACTCCTGTGGACGCTGAACCTGTCGTGGAGGTGCTGGCATGAACGACGCCGTTGAAGTCAAAACTCTAATCATCGACGAGCAGGAAGTGAGTGCTCGCCGGGGTCAGACCATTCTCGAAGTGGCGCGGGAAAACGGAATCGACATTCCCACCCTCTGCCATATGGACGGCCTGAGCGATGTGGGCGCCTGCCGCATGTGCCTGGTCGAAATCAGGGGCAGCAACAAGCTCTTGCCCGCCTGCGTGGCCACGGTATTCGAAGGCATGGAAGTGGCCACCAATACCGAGCGGCTGCAGAAGTATCGCCGCAACATTCTCGAGATGCTCTTCGCCGAACGCAATCACATCTGCTCGGTTTGTGTTTCCAACGGCCATTGCGAGCTGCAGTCGCTGGCCCAGGATCAGGGAGTTACGCACGTTCGCCTGCCCTATCGCAATCCCGAGTTGCCGGTCGACGCCTCGCACGAACGCTTTACGCTCGACCAGAACCGCTGCATCCTCTGCACGCGCTGCGTGCGCGTCTGCGCCGAAGTGGAAGGCGCGCATGTATGGGACGTCATGGGCCGCGGCATCAACTCCCTGGTCATCACCGACCTGCACGAGAACTGGGGATCCTCCACGTGCACGCGTTGCGGCAAATGTGTACAGGTCTGCCCCACCGGAGCGCTATTCGACAAGAGCAAGGTCGGCTCCGACCATCCCAAGTATCCCGATTTTCTTCTTAACCTGAACCTCATGAGGGAAGCGCAATGAGCAAAGTGAAACTGGCAACAGTCTGGCTGGACGGATGTTCCGGCTGCCACATGTCGTTTCTCGACATGGACGAACGGCTCATCGAGCTGGCCGAATTCGTCGACGTGGTTTACAGCCCCATCGTTGACACCAAGGAATATCCCGATGAGGTTGACATCGCCTTGGTCGAGGGCGCGGTGGCCTCGGTCGACGACGAGAAGAAGATCAAGAAGATCCGTGCCCACTCCAAGATGCTCATCGCGATGGGCGACTGTGCGGTAGCAGGTAACGTGCCATCGATGCGCAATCCGATCGGGCCTCAGTCCATCCTCGATCGCGCCTATATCGAGAACGCAAGCCTGCAGCAGCAGATACCCTGCGTCGTGGTGCCCAAGCTGCTTAAGGTCGTTCGGCCCATACATGAATTCGTGAAGGTGGACGTATTTCTTCCCGGCTGTCCGCCCTCGGCCGACACATTTCACACGGCGCTCACTGCGCTGATAACTGGCGGCCCGTTGGATATTCCAGCGCTCACCCGCTTTGGAGCCTGAGTCATGAGTCAGACCATCACTATCGATCCTGTCACTCGTCTTGAAGGGCACGGAAAAATTACGATTCAACTCAACGGCCAGGGCGAAGTTGAAGACGCCCACTTTCACGTAACCCAGGTGCGCGGCTTCGAAAAGTTCTCTGAAGGCCGACCCTTTTATGAAATGCCCAGCCTGATGGCGCGCATCTGCGGCATCTGCCCTGTGTCGCACTTGATCGCCTCGGCCAAGGCTTGCGAAGCTATCATGTCGGTGCGCATTCCGCATACTGCCGCTCAACTTCGGCGTATGTTGAACCTCGCTCAAATGGTGCAGTCGCACGCGCTGAGCTTTTTCTACCTATCCTCTCCCGACTTGCTGCTGGGCATGGATTCCGACCCCAAGTTCCGCCACATCTTCGGTGTTGTCGGCGCCAAGCCTGAACTGGGCCGCGCGGGCATCGCTCTGCGGCGCTTCGGCCAGCACATCATCGAATTGCTTGGAAACAAGCGCATTCACCCCGGATGGGTTGTGCCTGGTGGCGTTACAGAGCCTTTGGCCGCTGCCAAGCGCGATGAAATCCTGGCGATGCTTCCTGAAGCCTACGCCGGCATCAAGCTTGCACTTACCGCATACAAGCAGATCGCCGAAAGCTTTCAACCGGAAATCGCAGTCTTTGCCAACTTCCCCTCTCTCTATATGGGTTTAGTGAATGACGACGAGTCGATTGAGTTCACTGATGGCACGTTGCGACTGATCGATGCTGAAGGCAATATAGTTGAAGACGGCATCACAGCGAATCGCTTCCCTGAAGTCGTCGGCGAAGCAGTCGAGCCCTATAGCTATACAAAGTTCGCCTACTACAAGCCGTTCGGATATCCCGAGGGTAGCTATCGCGTTGGCCCATTAGCACGACTCAACATCGCTAAGACCATGGGCACACCTCTCGCTGATATGGAATTGGCCGAATTCAAGAAACTGGCTGTCGGTCCCGTGCAAGGCTCATTCCATTACCACCATGCGCGCCTCATCGACATCCTCTACGGCATCGAGAAGATCGAACATATCCTCACCGATCCGCTGATCCTTGACAAGCATGTGCGCGCTGTCGCTGGAGTCAACCGTCTTGAGGGAACAGGCCAGGCAGAAGCACCCCGTGGCACGTTGCATCATCACTACAAGGTGGACGAGAACGGCCTGATTACGTGGGCGAACCTGGTGATTGCGACCGGCCAGAACAACAACGCCATGAACAAGGGCGTGCTGCAAGCAGCCAAGCACTATGTCAAGGATGGCAAATTCACCGAAGGCATGTTGAATCGCGTCGAAGCTGTAGTGCGCACCTTTGACCCATGTCTTAGCTGCTCCACGCATGCATTCGGCCAGATGCCGCTCGCGGTTTCGCTGCTCTCGGCGGACGGCGAAGTGGTGGATCGCGTCATCCGCTAAGGACGATCTCGCCATGAAACAGACCTCGGCCCGGTGTCTCGTTCTCGCCTGTGGCAACACGCTACGCGAGGACGATGGTATCGGGCCTTGGCTTGCTCACTGGACCGAAGATCGTTTCGCCAAAGGGTCCGGAATTCGGGTCATCGTGCGTCAACAGTGGACTCCTGACCTGGCTGAAGATATCGCTCACGCGGACTCAGTTTTATTTATCGATTGCTCAATCGAGTCTGTTCCAGGATCAGTGCAGGTAAGGCCCATTGACCCAGCGCCTGCGGTACCCGGCCTCGCCACCCACCACATTGCTTCAGCCGAGCTCTTAGCCCTCTCGCAGGAACTCTACAATTCCGTGCCTGGTAATGCCTACCTGTTCACGGTGGGGGCGGGCTCCACGGAATTGCGCGAAGGATTCACAGGCATCGTCACCGCAGCACTTCCTGAAGCCTACAGCCTGCTTGAATTTACGGTGCAGAGACTCCTCATCAACGCCGAAGATCCGCTCTCAACTCATTCCAGGTAATTTGCAAGCTTGACGACGTATGCGTAGTCTCCCGTCAACTTTGAAGGGAGCGAGATGCGCAGAGCGTCGCCTTCTCCCTTTGCGCTAAGCGGTTCAGACTCGCCAAGCATTGACACGGCTCCATTCGCTTTCAACCGCACGTCTTCAATGGTCAACGTCGAACTCTTGGGCTGACCCAACACCGTGACGTACAAATCGTGGTCCTTGCGCGTGAACCGCAGATCGTCGCCTTCGGCGGACTTTCCTGCTGCTTTCGTCCACGGCTTGGTGTCGTAGATCGCGTCGCCGTTCTGTTTGAGCCACGCGCCCAGCGCCTTCAGCCGCTCCATCTGTACCGGAGGAATTGTCCCATCAGCCTCGGGCCCCACATCGAGCAGCAGATTGCCGTTCTTACTGACAATGTCCACAAGCAGGGCTATCAACTCCGCAGGCGCGATCGTCTCGGCTTCGCCCTCGGCTCGGTTATATCCGAAGGAACGACCCAGGCCACGGCATTCTTCCCACTTCTTCTCGCTGATCTTATCGAGCTTTTCGTACTCGGGAGACTTGAAATCAGCATGTTCAATTCCAAAGCGGTCGTCGATCACGCCGTCCGGGACGCTGTTGTAGTAGTCCGCCTCGACTTCAAGAGCCTTGCCTGTCTTCGGCCAGTCGATATCGTTCCACAATACTGCTGGATGATAGCGTTCGATGAGTTCATGAATCTGCGCGTTGGCGTACTTTCCGTACGCTTCGCTCTCTGGCTTCACTTTCTCGTAGTCGGCTTTTTCCCTGATCGGGCCGGGCACAAACGTCCAGTCGTAGCCGCCTGAATAATAGAGCCCCATCCGCAAGCCCTGCTTCCGCACGGCGGTGGTCAGCTCGCCAACCAGGTCACGCGTGGCATGCTGCCGGTCAGGCGGAAGCGTCGGATTGGGGATCGAACTTGGCCAGAGCGTGAATCCTTCATGATGCTTGCTGGTCAGCACCACGTACCGTGCACCCGCATCGCGAAATATCGTTGCCCACTGATCCGGATTCCACTTCTTTGTCTCGCGATCGAAGATCGGCGCAAAATTGTAATAGTTGTAATTCGCACCATAATGTTCGCGGTGATAAGCCTGTGTCGGTGAGCCATCGACCCGCATGGTGTTGTAGTACCACTCAGCGTAGGGGTCGTACTTGATGTAGTCGTTCGACGAGAAGTCATGGTCGGGATGCGTGAGAGGCGCCCAACCCGGAACCGAGTAAAGGCCCCAGTGAATAAAAATTCCGAGCTTGGCTCCAGCGTACCAATCAGGCAATGGATGCCGGTTGAGCGAATCAAGAGTGGCTTCGTATTTCGCGGGTGCCTGCTGTGCGACGCAAATACTATAGGAAGCCAGCAACGCTCCCATCACGAATGAGTAAGCTTTATACCTTATCCGCATTCAAATCCCCTTTGCCCTGATCATAAAAAGAAACGACAGCCAACGCTCAAAAACATTCCACACCGGATCATAGTCGGCGTAGGTTAAACTTCCAAATTTCTAACAAGCGTTGTCGATTTTGCTGAACGACTTCAGTCCAGAAATACTTTTGCGTGCTTCGACCGATCCTGAGTATAGCTTGCTACATAGGTATTGCGGAGGTGACTGTCCGTGCTTGAACTGAGAAATGTTTCCAAGCGATACAGCACCATTGCTGCGGTCGATCGTGTCACCTTCTGCGCGCGACCTGGTGAGGTTACGGGCTATCTGGGAGCCAATGGCTCGGGTAAATCCACGACCATGAAGATGATAACCGGCCTGATTGAGCCCGACGAAGGTGACATCTTTTTCAATGGAAAGCCGATTCGGAACGACTGGATGGCATTCCAGCGGCGCATGGGCTACGTTCCCGAAGAGCCTCATCTCTACACACATTTGAGTGGACTCGAATACCTCGAGATGGTCGCAAGCTTACGCGGTCTGGCCCCACAACCTTCCGCGGCCTGCATCGACGGCCTGTTGCGGCATCTGGCTCTGCACTCTGACCGTGACCTCGCTATTTCTTCCTACTCAAAAGGAATGCGTCAAAAAGTTCTCTTAATCGCTGCCTTGATGCACAATCCGGATTTGATTCTTCTCGATGAACCGTTTTCGGGCCTCGATGTGGGGTCCGCTCTGGTGCTACGTAGTCTGATTCAGGAATTGGCCGCTCGCGGAAAAGTGATCCTCTTCAGTTCGCATGAACTCGAAACTGTGCAGCGCATCTGCTCGCATGTCGTGATCCTCCACCGCGGAAAGATCGTGGCGGACGACTCCATCGAGCACCTGCAGACGCTGATGTCCCTCTCCTCGCTCGAAGACATCTTTCAGGAGCTCGCGGTCGAACAGGACGCCGATGCCATTTCGCGCCAGATTGCTGACTTGATATCCGCTTGAGGGTACCATGAAAGAATTGTTTCAGTTTCGGACGCTTTATCGGATGTTTCTTCTGCGTGTGGTCGATCTCGATACCCTATCAGCCGACGGCGATCCCACCAAACTCCTCGGTCAGATCGCAGCCATTTTTGCGACCATCAGCTTCTTTGCCTGTGCGCCTCTGATCACCGTGGGCGGAAAGCTCGACCAGAACACCCGCTGGGATGTAGAGTTTTTTTTCATAGCCGCTTCGATGCTGGCGGTCGGCCTCTTCGCGACGCTCAGCTGGGACTCGATCTTTCCTGACAAACGCGACTTCCTCGTTCTCGGCCCTTTGCCCGTGGCACGAAGGACTATCCTCGCGGCAAAACTTGCCGCCCTCACTTACGCTTTAGGACTTTTGATATTTGCGCTCAATGTGTTCATCGCAGTCATCTGGCCTCCCATTCTCGCTTCCACGAACGGTCTCAAGGGCCTCATCCTTTCCTATGCGGCCTATGTGATTGCAATCGTTCTCGGCTCTGCTTTCATGTTCTTCTCGGTCTTGATGGCGCAAGGTTTGACCTCGCAATTGCTCCCGCGCCAAGCTTTTCTCCGGTTGTCGGCACCCATACAAGCCGCAGCCTTCTGTCTTTGCCTCGGTACGTTCATCCTCGAGCCGGGAAATCTGACCGACTCTGTCCTCCGTTCGTCCGTGACTCAATGGCTGCCGCCCTATTGGTTTTTCGGGATGGCCCAGCAGATCCGCGGTGGCTATGGAACACTGCAACCGGTGTTTTCAGGTCTGGCACAGCGAGGTCTCATCGCTTGGAGCATTGTCACGGCCGGCGCTGCAGGAACACTCTTGTCGTTCTATCTTTTGAGGCTGGGTAAAATTGTTGAAAGCCCGGACATCCTCCCCACACGCAGATGTCGGCCTGTCTTCCCCCAAAGATCGCTTTCCGCAACACTTGTTCTGTTTTGCGCGCGCACGCTGCTTCGCAGTAAGCAGCATCGCGTGATTCTCAGCTTTTACTACGGAGTCGGCATCGCGATCGTCCTGGCCTATGCCTTGGCCCTCGTTGCAGAACGATCTTCGCAGAACGTCGCGCGAGCCCTCGTCGGCACTCCCATGCTCGGGGTCTGCCTTTTAATGATGTGCGTTACGGTTGGCGGCATCCGCATCGTGGCTCCCATGCCCATGGCACTCGCGTCAAATTGGATATTCCGGACCACTGAACTCAATACACCGGAAGCCTATCTTGCCGACACGCGAGTGTCGTTTTATTTGTCTGGGGGTGATTCCGGCGTGGTTAGCCTCATGCGCGCTGTCCTTTTCTCTGGCGCCATGGCGTTTAGCCTGCGCCCACCTTGTTGCCCTCGGACTTTTGGGACTGTTGCTTGTGGAACTGTGCCTTCTCGGTTTCGCAAAAATCCCTTTTACCTGTTCCTACTTGCCGGGGAAAGGAAAAGTCCAATTCGTTTTTTGGGCTTGCGTGGTGCTGCTTCTGCCTCTGATCAACGAATCGGCAGAAATCGAAATGCACTCCCTCGCTCATTTGATCGCGTACTGCGAAATGATTGTTGGTCTCGGTCTGGCATGGGCCTTTATTCACTGGAAGAACACTGAGGCGATCCGAAATGTGAAGCGCATTCGGTTCGATGAAAAAGAGCCACCGCTTCTCGTTTTGTTGCAACTGGATCGCAAATGAACACCCGGTATTTGAAAAGACGATAGAGTGTATGCCCCACAACACCAACGGCGACGGCACCCGGTTAGGTGCTGTCGCCGCTGGTCTCCAGGAAATTCGTGAACCTCTCGCTGCTTAAAACGCAGCCACCGTCTGGCGCAGGCTATACGAGCTGAGCGTCTTAATATAGTTGCCGCGGTCAAACGGTGAAGTGTCCGGTACCGAGCGGCGGCTGAGGCAACCACGTGTCTCCGAGAGTGAGCTGTATTCGCGCTTTTCGAGCCAATAGTGCAGATCGGCCAGAACGCGACCAATATGGTCGATGCCGTGAATGTGCAGCGCCGATGCCATCATTGCGACGCTGCCGCCCGCCATGATTGACTTAAGTACATCCTCTGCAGAGTGCACACCTCCCGTAACAGCAACATCGAGGGTAGTATGACCGTTAAGGATGGCGGCCCAGTGAAGCCGTGGCAGTAACTCTGAGGGCGTTGAAAAGTGCAACGTGGGCCGCACTTCTAACGTCTCAATGTCGAAATCAGGCTGATAGAAGCGATTGAACAGCGCGACGCCCCGCGCTCCCGCATCTTCAATCCGAGCCACCAGGTGCGGCAGACTTGTAAAAGATTGCGACAACTTGACGGCGACCGGAATCTTCACCGCGCGACATACGCAATCCACAAGCTCGAGAAGCTGCAACTCGAGTTCCGTTGAGGTCTGGCTGCGGTCCGTCGCCAACTGGTAGGTGTTCAGCTCGATCGCATCGGCGCCGGCCTGCTCCGTCTCCTGCGCGAATCGAATCCAACCACCACTGCTGGTTCCATTGAGGCTCGCCATGATCGGAATTCGCACTGCGTTCTTGGCGCGACGAATGTGCTCCAGATACACCTCGTGCGTCATCCGATAGTCGGTAAGGTCGGGCAGATAGTCGAGTGACTCGGCGAACGACTCCGTCCCTCGCGACAAGTCTTCGTCGAGTGTGCGGGACTCGAGAGCTAACTGCTCCTCAAACAGCGACGTCAACACGATGGCCGAGGCTCCCGCTTCCTCCATTCGACAAACGTTCTCAATCGATTCGGAAAGCGGAGTGGACGAAACTACGATGGGCCCATTCAATTTGAGTCCAAGGTACTGAGTAAAAATATCAATCATTTTGTTCCTCCGGCAACGACTGGCTCCAGTTTCTCGGCCGGTATTTCTTCAGGAGCGATATGTGGAGTTTCTGCGCGGCCGGGCATCGCAGCACGCGCAGAGTAGACGCGCCACTGGCGTTCGACGTCGTCTTGTGCATCCTTTAACAGTTGCGCGGCCAAGTCTGGATTCCCGCGAGCCAGCATGGTGTAACGAGCTTCGCGATAGGCGTAGTCCTTGAGCCGGATGGAAGGCGCCTTCGAGTCTAGCTGGAACGGATTCTTGCCCGTTTCGCGTAGCGCCGGGTTGTAGCGCATGAGCGGCCAGTAGCCGGACTGAACGGCCAGTTTCTGCTGTTCGAGTCCATGCACCAGGTCGTACCCGTGAGCAATACAACTGGAGTAGGCGATGATGATTGACGGACCCTCGTGTGCCTCGGCTTCCTGGAAGGCCTTGATCACATGGCTGTCGTTGCCGCCCAGCGCCACTTGCGCGACGTAGACGTAACCGTAGCTGACAGCTTCCATCGCCAGATCTTTCTTGCTGTTGGTCTTGCCGGCTGCGGCAAACTTCGCAACTGCTCCGCGCGGTGTGGCTTTGGACATCTGACCGCCAGTATTCGAGTAGACCTCGGTGTCCAGCACCAGTACGTTCACATTCTTGCCGGAGCCGAGTACATGATCGAGTCCTCCGAAACCGATATCGAAGGCCCACCCGTCGCCACCCAGGATCCACACGCTCTTGCGAACCAAGGTGTCGGCAATCGCCAGCAGGTTTCGAGCGTCAGACGTATCGACTCCCGCCAGTTTCTCGCGCAGAATTTTGACGCGCTCCCTTTGCGAGTTGATTTCCGGCTCAGTCTTCTGCGAAGCGCTGAGGATTGCAGTGACTAACTCATCTCCGAGAGAGGGCGCTACGCGTGAAACCAGCGTCTCTGCGAAAATCTTCTGCTGGTCAAGCGCGATGCGCATGCCAAAGCCAAACTCGGCATTGTCTTCAAAGAGTGAATTCGCCCATGTTGGTCCCCTGCCCTGCGCATTGGTGCTGTAAGGCGTCGACGGCAGGTTACCGCCATAAATCGACGAGCAGCCCGTCGCGTTTGCGATGTAGAGCCGGTCACCGAAGAGCTGCGTAAGCAGCTTGACGTACGGTGTTTCACCGCATCCGGAGCAGGCGCCTGAGAATTCAAAGAGCGGCTGCAGCAACTGCAGATCCTTGACCTGTCCATGAGAAAGCTTGCTGCGATCGACTTCAGGCAATCCCAGGAAGAAGTCCCAGTTCTCGCGCTCGGCCTCACGCAACGGAGCCTGCGGAGCCATGTTGATTGCCTTGTGGCTCGCATCACTCTTGCTCTTCACCGGACATACTTCCACGCACACTGCGCAACCGGTGCAGTCTTCAGGAGCAACCTGGAGCGTATAGCGATCCTGCTCCATGCCCTTCCACTTTGGCTTGGCCCATTGCAGCGTTGCCGGCGCGTCGCTGGCGATATCGGGGATGTAGACCTTTGCCCGGATCACGGCATGTGGGCAAACCATGACGCACTTGCCACATTGAATGCAAAGATCCTTGTCCCACACAGGAATGAATTGCGCGATGTTGCGCTTTTCCCACTGCGCGGTCCCCGTCGGGAATGCTCCACCAGCCGGCATTGCACTCACAGGTAGCAGGTCTCCCTTCCCAGCTGCAATCTGTCCCAGTACGTCCTGCACAAACTTGGGCGCCTTATTCGAGAGCGATCCAATCAAGTCGAAGTCGGAATTCGCCGCGCTCGGCAATTCGACTTTTTCGAGATGAGCCAGGGCTGCATCCACTGCGACAAAATTCTTCTGTACAACAGCTTCACCACGCTTGCCGTAGGTTTTCTTAATAGCCTTCTTGATCTGCTCAATCGCTTCTTCGCGCGGAAGCACACCGCTGATTGCAAAGAAACAGGTTTGCATGATGGTGTTGATGCGCGTACCCATGCCTGCTTCACGCGCTACCTTGTATCCATCGATGACATAAAACTCAATCTTCTTGGTAAGCATTTCCTGCTGCGTTGTCTTCGGCAGTTGCTGCCAGACTTCCGCCGCGGGATATGGCGAATTGAGCAGGAAGACCGCACCCGGCATTGCCGGCTCCAGCACGTTCATCTTTTCGAGGAAGCTGAAGTTGTGGCACGCCACAAAACTCGCTCGCGTGATGAGATATGTCGACCGGATCGGATTTGGCCCGAAGCGCAGATGCGAAGTCGTCATCGAGCCGGACTTCTTCGAGTCGTAAACAAAGTAACCCTGGGCAAAGTTAGGCGTCTCGGTTCCAATAATCTTGATGGAGTTCTTGTTCGCGCCCACCGTTCCATCCGAGCCCAAGCCGTAGAAGAGCGCCCGCACTGTCTTCGGATCTTCGGTAGAAAACGTTGGATCATAGGTAAGGCTGGTGTGGCTGACGTCGTCGTCGATACCGATGGTGAAGTGGTTTTTCGGCGTTGGCTTGGTCAGTTCGTCAAAGATTCCTTTCACCATGGCCGGCGTGAATTCTTTCGACGAGAGGCCATAGCGTCCACCCACAACCGTGGGCATCGCAGCGAATGGCAGGCTCGCCGCATTCTCTCCGAGAACCGTACGGATGTCCTGATAGAGCGGTTCGCCCGCGCCGCCCGGTTCCTTGCAGCGATCGAGCACCGCGATGGACTTGACGGTAGAAGGCAATGCCTTTAGAAAAGCCTGGGTGTCGAAAGGCCGGAACAGCCGCACCTTCAACATGCCGATCTTTTCGCCCTGCTTCACCATCAGATCAACTGCTTCTTCCGCAGCCTCTGCGCCCGAGCCCATCAGAATGATCACGCGCTCTGCGTCCGGTGCGCCGTAGTAGTCGAAAAGGTGGTAGGCGCGGCCTGTCTGCGCTGCAAAGCGATCCATCACCGACTGAACGATTCCCGGGACTGCAGCATGGAATGGGCTGCATGCTTCACGCGCTTGGAAGAACACATCGGGATTCTGTGCCGTACCGCGAATGATGGGACGATCGGGGCTGAGTGCATTCTGCCGATATTGAATGATGTACTTATCGTCGACCAGCGCACGAATCGTTTCGTCGCTGATGGGCAGAATCTTTCCAACTTCGTGCGAAGTGCGGAAACCGTCGAAGAAGTGAATGAAAGGTATGCGCGATTCGAGCGTTGCGATCTGCGCTACCAGAGCCAGATCCGCCACTTCCTGCACCGAATTTGAGGCCAGCATCGCCCACCCAGTGGAGCGGCAGGCCATCACGTCTGAGTGGTCACCGAAAATCGACAAAGCATGCGTCGCCAGCGTGCGGGCAGTTACATGCATTGTGGCCGGAGTCAGCTCACCGGCAATCTTGAACATGTTGGGAATCATCAGCAGCAGGCCCTGCGATGCCGTGAATGTAGTGCCAAATGCACCAGCCTGCAGCGCTCCGTGCAATGCGCCGGCCGCGCCACCCTCGCTCTGCAGTTCTTCCACTATGGGCAATGCGCCCCAAATATTCTTCTTCCCCTCCGAACGCCATTGGTCAGCCCACTCAGCCATCGGAGACGAGGGGGTGATGGGATAGATGGCGACAACTTCGGAAAGTCGATAGGCAACAGAGGCGGCAGCCTCGTTCCCATCCATGATGACCATTTTCTGTTCACTCATTCGCTTTGCCTCACAGCGCGGCCAGAAGGAAAAAACCGCTAGGGTGAGTCTCGTCTCTGCGCATAGGAGTCGCTGTGATGAAAGACACACGGCGAAAGCGGAATCTCACTATATGAACTTAAGTTCGTATAGTGGCGACGGAAAGATGCGAGCAAAAATGGTCAGAAACCTCCATGCCATCGCCACCGCAGGGCTAAAAACGGAGGGTTATTTACATCTAGATCAAGCGCGAATTCAGGAGTCTATGGCAGATCGGTACGGGAGCGCGTGCCTCGCTGCTTCTCACAGTTTGATCAGCCCGGAAACCAGGGCTTCCCACTCTTCTTCAAGTGTGGATCGATGAAACTGCCGCCCGGCTCGACGGTACCAGTAATCGGCATTCGATGTCTGGCCCTCCTTGCGATGCAGGTAGGCATGGACGGCCATTCCATCCGGCGTTTCGAGCTCATCGACCAGAGCGTGCGCGTTTGCCCAATCGCCCTTCGCATCCCACCATAGGGCGGAAAGCGGCTGAGTAAGGCCTTCTGCTGGCACTTCGCTTCGGAGCGAGGTGCGGAACTCCTCGATCGTCATGGAAACTTTGTACCACTCCTAAATCTCTCTGTCTTGTCCATTTTGCCGTTCCCACTTCGGATCACTTGGGTGTGATTCAAGTCACATATTTAGCGGTTTTCCGCTGGTAAAATCTAACCAGCACCCGATGGGAATAGCAGAGGGGCCCGCGAGGGGTTAAGAGGCCAGTGAAAGAGGGGTTGGCTGCCCTTGACGGGGGTCGAAGTGATACTTAGGATTCAGGATTGCAACTCAGACCGAAATGGTCGTATACTGAAAGCCGACTATTCTGGTCGTAGTTCCCGGGTGCTGCAGTTTAGGCGGCCCCACGGAGTCCGGCGGGTGAGTGTGCTGAGCCAATTGAACGTAGGCGAGAGCGGAGTGCTGGTGGCTCTGGACCTCCCCGAATCCGTCCAAAATCACCTCATGCACATGGGCTTTGTTCCCGATGCCCTGGTCACAGCGTTACGCCGCGCCCCTGCCGGCGATCCAACCGTTTACCACGTCGATGGCATGGAGATTGCTCTGCGCCATGAGACGGCCGAAGGCATCCGTGTACGTCAACCCGAGCCAGAACTCCACCACGATGAGCCTCCCATATTCCTGGTAGAGGCGGCGCGATGAGTAGTTGCTGCGCTCCTCCGACATTTGAACCGCCCTCAACGCCTCCCTCGGGAGCGCTGCGCACGGTTGTGCTTATCGGTCCCCCGAATGCTGGCAAATCTACCCTGTTTAACCGCCTCACCGGTCTTCGCCAGAAGGTTGCGAATTACCCTGGAGTCACCGTAGAACAGCGCATGGGTCTCATGTCGGGCGTTGGCCGCGATGATTTGACCTTGATCGACCTGCCCGGTGTCTACTCGCTTACCCCCTATTCTGAAGATGCGCGCGTCGCAGTCGATGTGCTCAAGGGCAGAATGCCCGGCACGCCCAAGCCGGACGCCGTCATCCTGGTACTCGATTCTCTGCACCTCACACGTCAGCTCATGCTGGCCGCCCCGGTGCTCGCGTTGGGAATGCCCACCCTGGTCCTGCTCAATATGAGCGACTTGATGGAGTCGCGCGGCGGCGCGCTCGACCCTCTGAAGCTGGCTAAGGAACTCGGCGCTCCCGTCGCCCAGATCAGCGCGGTACGCGGAACCGGCCTTGATGCTGTTCCTCTATTTCTAAATCAGCACAGTAAAGAGTCGAGTTCGCAGCCGTTCTTGTTGCCTGTACTGGGTAACGCAGCGAGCACCCACACCTGGGCAGCGCAGGTGAGCCGTCGCACCGGCTATCGCGCCCCGCTTTCAACAGAGGGAACACGCAAACTGGATAATGTCCTGCTTCACCGCATCTGGGGACCGCTGCTTTTCCTGGTTGTCGTTGTCGGTGTCTTTGAAGTTGTGTTCTCCATCGGACAGCCGCTCGCCGACAGTTTCGGCGAAATCCTTGCCCGCATGGGTGAATTTGTGCGGCCTTTCCTGCCAGCCGGCTGGTTACAATCGCTGGTCCTCGATGGCGCGTGGAAAGGCATTTCGTCCGTGCTGGTCTTCCTCCCCCAGATCCTTCTGCTGTTCTTGTTCATCGGAGTGCTTGAAGACTCTGGTTACCTCGCTCGCGCCGCACTGATTGCCGACCGAGTCATGCGTTCAATCGGATTGAATGGGAAAGCATTCATTCCGCTGCTCTCGGCGTATGCTTGCGCCGTGCCCGCCATCATGGCCACGCGTACCATCGAGAATCGGCGCGACCGACTCGCCACAATTCTTGTCACACCTTTCATGACCTGCTCGGCGCGTCTCCCGGTTTACATGCTGCTGATCGCAGCATTCATTCCGAACACTTCTTACCTGCATGGCTTTCTTGGACTGCGCACCGTCGTCATGCTGAGCCTATACGTGGCGGGCTTTGTAGCCGCCCTCACCACGGCGCGCCTGCTCAAAAGCTCCATTCTCAAGTCCAGCGAGACGCCCTTTATTCTTGAATTGCCGCAATACCGCATGCCCACCTTGCGGGCTCTAACAATGCGGTTGGTCGATCGGGCGCGTGTATTTCTACGCCAGGCCGGCACCGTAATTCTGTGCGTAACGCTGGCTCTATGGGTGCTCGCTCATCTGCCCATCATTCACACGGCTGCTGGCACGTTCGTCGCTCCCGAGCTGGCACAGAGCGTGATCGGCCGCCTCGGTCACCTCATCGAGCCCATCATCGCTCCCCTAGGCTTCAACTGGAAAATCGGAATCGGCTTGCTCTCGAGCGTGCTCGCCCGCGAAGTTATGGTCAGCACCATGGGAACCCTTTACGGCGCGGACCCCGGCACCCAGGCGCTTAATCTGCAATCCGCTTTGCACCACGACATGACCCTGGGCGGCGCGCTGGCGCTGATGATCTTTTTCGCCTTCGCCATGCAGTGCACCTCGACGATGGCCGTCGTCCGGCGTGAAACCAATAGCTGGAAGTGGCCCGCCCTGCAATTCGCCTACATGCTGGCTTTGGCGTATGGCGCGGCCTTCGCGGTGAATCACATCGTGACCGCCATCTTCGGCTAGTCGCTCAGTTGATTTCTTGATCGAGCCCAGCAAATCGAAGAACCCTGCATTTCCGCACATCTTAGATTCATTTTCCAATTCGCCAGTGCAGGACCGTGGCCACGCCCACCGGATGCTCTCCATAGAGCACGGTCAAACGCGACGGGGTGTCATACCCCGTTACTTGTGCGCCCAATTCCACTGCGCTCCAGGTAGCCGAGAAAATCCGATGGGCATAGCCTCCGGTGTACGCCTGGACGCGCCCAATGTCGGTTTCGTCCGCAGGCGAGGATGCACCAAGCAGATCCGTAGTCCGGTCGTCATTTTCGATACGCGTCCAAATAGACTGTCGCGCATGTAACCGGAATTCCGCTTCCAGCAAATAGCCGTTGGCATTTACTCCAGATCCGAGAGTGTGGTTTCGGCCCCAAATCGCAGTTGCGTCGACATCGCTCGTCTTCCAAGTGTGATGCCAACCCACAGACGCTGTTTGCCGCAAGACATCTTCTTCCGGATGCAGCGCCTCGGGAGAGTGCAGATGTCCGACGCAATACTGCGCGATCCACCCTGTTGTCGGCGATAGCGTGATGCGCGAAGACCACGAATCCGGTGCGCCAACTTCGATGTGCCAGCGATTTTCATCCGGTTCGCGCCCGTGAAAACCTGAGGCTTCCACGCGCACATGCCCCCACGTCAGGCCGCCGGTCATCACTTCATAAGCAATGTGCGTTGAGTCCTGCAAGTGGTGAGCCAGCGGCGCTAAGGGGTTGGATTCCGCGCTCATGCGATGGGGATAAGCGTCCGGCCCCAGCGCAGGATCGCCCACCGGTGCAACATACAGTGTGGCCAACCCGTGCTTGCTCACCTTCCGATCGTAGATTCCTGCCAATTCCATAAACAGGTTGTGAGGATGCTGGCCGTCGACGATCGCCTTTCCAAATGCCGTCTCGCCTTGCTGAAAAAGCTCGGGGTAGTAGCGCCCGCTGACGGTTGCCGGTTCCAGGCTCATCATGTCACGAAACGTCCACTGGCCATGGCCAGTATTGCGCTGTGCCATTCCCATAACCCAGTTCACACTAAACAGCTTGTCGTGTCCGCGAAACCCTGTCTGCTGCTGCTCGACCACGTGCGCCGCCCCGTGCAGCATCTCCATCCAGAACCCATCCATCCGCATCAACATTGGGGGGGAGCCGTCGAGTTCGGTTCCACACTCGTGCCCGAGCCCATATGTCGCAACACATTGTCTCTGAGCGTCTGCGTCGGACCTCCCATATTCATCTGGCCTCGCGCGACCAAAGACGCACACAGCAACAAAACCGCCGAGCAGCAACGCACCATCAAAACCTCGAAGACGACCTATAAAGAAATTTCGGATAGCATCGCTCCCCCATGATCGTGAGCGTCAGGCTTCGACTGCGCTCATAAAGGCGAATATCCCCGGGGTGCCGGCACAAACGGAGCGTGCATGATCGATTTCAGGCGAGGTATCAGATGCGAAGAGCGAGGGGTCGTCGTAGAGGAGTCGGCGCAAATACACGCGGCCCAGCATCTGATCGAATTTCTTCAGCCACAGCGCTGGACGCTTCCCTGCAGGTCTCAAGTGACAGCGCGCTGATCCAGGGAAAACCTGCCGGTTAATCAGCCACTCCCACCTGCGCATTACACCGCTCGGCGCTTTGCAGGCAGCCTGAAGTCGAACAACAATCGCAGACCTTCTTCCACGTCGCGGATGTGCCTGCGAGTCCATGTCTTTGCGGTAAAAACCCCGCCATCAGCATGAGCAGAACTACGAGGGTGCACACACGGCGCATGCCCCGATTCTAACCGCAAAAGGACATTGCGCCCAACCATGTGAGAAACTGGAAATGCAGGCTTTTCTTCGGGGCAGCCCGCAAAAGCATTTAGCTTCGTGTCCTGCCGTTTGAGCATTGCGCAATCGGGCTTTTTCTGAAGAAAAAGCCGCACCCGCGGTACCTGCGAGTGCACACAAAGTGCTCAAGTGCGCGCCCTGCAACCATGATTCAACCCCGGCTTGAACCGGCCACGCAGAGCCGATACCCCACTGCGGCCAGCGATTAGGAACTAGAACAGAATGATCAGTGTCAGCAATGTGACCATGCGCTACGGCTCGAAGGTGCTCTTCGAAGATGTGAGCGTCACCTTCGTCTCCGGACGGCGCTATGGATTGACCGGGCCAAACGGTGCCGGAAAATCCACCTTTATGAAGATCCTGACGGGCGAGCTTGAGCCGCAGAAGGGAACGGTGGTGCGCCCACGCAAACTCGGTATCCTCCGCCAGGATCAGTTTGCCTTCGACAACTACCGCGTGATCGATACGGTCATCATGGGCAATGCGCCCCTTTGGGCAGCGCTTGAAGAGCGCGATCGCATCTACGAAAAGCCCGAAATGACCGACGACGATGGCATGCGCCTCGGCGAACTCGAAGGCGTCATCGGTGACGAAGACGGGTACACCGCCGAGAGCGATGCGGCTGTCCTGCTCCAAGGACTCGACATTCCCGACGACGTTCACGAGCGCAAGATGGGCGAACTTCAAGGTGGGCAGAAAGTCCGCGTCCTGCTGGCCCAGGCATTGTTTGGCAAACCCGAAGCCCTACTCCTCGACGAACCGACAAATTATCTTGATTTGGACTCCATTCATTGGCTGCAGGATTTTCTGCACAGCTACGATGGAACGCTCATCGCCATCTCCCACGACCGGCACTTCCTCAATAGCGTAACGACCCACACCGCCGACATCGACTACCAGACCATCATCATTTACACCGGCGGCTACG
>OBLU010001393.1_pt1 | contig 22571 bp, 19 predicted proteins | sample 1518681 | NCBI WGS metagenome assembly OBLU01 (sample SAMEA3539304, study PRJEB22396) | soil metagenome | biome: tundra; feature: field; material: soil | place: USA | collected 2010-05 | depth 0.15 m
TCGCGCTGGAAGACATCGCCTTGCGTGGAATCAATAAGTTACAGACACTTTGCTTGGTAAAGTGTAGAAGATGAGTTAAGGACGGGAGTTGGATCAGCCATCAGACCGAAGAAGGCCTGCCCTCGGGGATTGCCTACACTGTCTTTCAGGACAGCAAGGGCCGTTTATGGGCCGGCACCACGCGTGGCTTGGTCTTCTATCATCCGGAGAGCGACACGGACGCGCCGCGGACGATCCTGGATCCGGCTACCAACCTGCGCGAAGTATCGCCTTCTGGCGAGGCGCGAATCACGTTCAGCGGGATCGACAAATGGAGTCAAACGGTCGCCGAGCGCCTGCTCTTTTCATATCGCCTCGATGGAGGAATCTGGTCGCCATTCCAGAACAGCGATCTGGCAACCTACCATCGCCTGCCTGCCGGGACGCACCGCTTCGAGGTTCGCTCGATGGATCGTAACGGTAATATCGATCCGGCCGGTCAGGCGCTGGAGTTCGCGGTGCTGCTGCCTTGGTACCGGCAGCTCGGGTTTCTGGCTTTGATGGTAGCGGGATCGTGCGCGATCTTGGTTCTCGCCTGGCTTGCGGTTTCCCAGTACAAGCGCCTGCACCTCGCCAAGGAACAGGCGGAAGCCGAAAGCCGGCACAAAACCGAGTTTCTGGCCAACATGAGCCATGAGGTCCGCACGCCGATGAATGGAGTCATCGGCATGACCGGCCTGCTGCTCGACACGGAGCTGACCGCGGAGCAACGGGAGTACGCCGACACGGTGCGCCGTTCGGGTGAGGGGTTGCTCACCATCATCAACGACATCCTGGACTTCTCCAAGGTCGAAGCCGGCAAACTGGCGATCGAGGCCATCTCGTTCGACCTGCGCCTGACGATCGAAGACGTGGATGAGATGCTGGCGCCGAAGATCGAGGACCGGAAACTCGACCTCGTGCTGCAATACCCCGCAGAAGTTCCCCGGCACTTTGTGGGGGATGCGGGACGGATTCGCCAGGTGATGACCAACCTGCTGGACAACGCTATTAAGTTCACCCGGAGCGGGAATATCCTGATCGGCGCGGAGTGCGAGTCGCAGGACGCGGCGCACGCTACGATGCGGATCTCGGTGCACGACACCGGCCCCGGCATCCCCCCCGAAAAGCTCGCCTCGGTGTTCGAGAAGTTCAGCCAGGTGGATGGCTCCTCCACAAGAAAGTACGGAGGAACCGGTCTGGGACTGGCGATTGCCAAACAGCTTGTCGAGATCATGGGGGGCTCCATCGCGGTGAGCAGCCGGCTCGGAGAAGGCTCCACGTTTTCGTTTACCCTGCCTTTGAAGCTCGATTCCAACCCGCACGCGGCACCCGTCCCACTGGACGATCTGCGCAATCTGCGCACCCTCGTCGTGGACGATAACGAAGTGAATCGCCGCGTGTTGCACGAGCAGATCACCGGTTGGGGAATGCGCAACGGCAATTTTGCGACGGGCGAAGAGGCACTCCAGGCGCTCCGGAAGGCGAAAGCCGGCGGAGACCCCTACCATTTCGCGCTTCTCGATTACCAGATGCCGGGTATGGATGGCGCCGAACTGGCGCGCGCCATCAAGGCAGATGAGGAGATCCGCGGAACGGTGGTGTTGCTGCTGACTTCCGTCAGCCAATGGATCGAGGTCCGGCAGAAGGAGAGTGGCGCGATTGATGCATCGCTCGTCAAACCGGTGAGGCAGTCACAGTTGTTGAAAACGCTCTCCATGGCGTGGTCGAGGAAGCACCAGCCTACGGCCGCCACTCACGTCGGGGCGGATCGCCCGGTCGAAGAGATGCGCAGCGCGCTGACCGTTCGCTTCGGCGGCTTGCCGGTGCGGGTGCTGGTGGCCGAGGACAATATCGTTAACCAAAAGGTGGCCGCGCGCATGCTCGAAGAGCTCGGCGTGCGTTCGGACCTAGCAGCAGACGGCCGAGAGGCGGTGGAGATGTTCGGCCTTCTGCCCTACAACCTGATCTTCATGGATTGCCAGATGCCGGAGATGGATGGCTACGCAGCCACACGGGAAATCCGACAAAGGGAAGGCCCGAACCAGCGTGTTCCGATTTTGGCGATGACCGCGGAGGTGCTGGCGGGTTGCCGCGAGCAATGTCTTGCGGCGGGCATGGACGACTACCTCCCAAAGCCGATCAAGATTGAAGTCCTCTTCGAGTCGCTGCGGAAATGGATCCCGGCCAAGTGCACCGGGGACATGCTCGCAGGAACCAACAGTCACGAAGCTAAGGCAAGCGGAATGAGCGTGGCGGTGTCTCACGCGCGGGGACTTGGTAAAATCTAACGGGCTGTGTTGCCGGTGGCTACCTCCGGCGGCTGGCCCACTACTTGTTTTGTCCATTCCGAGACCCCTTGGCGCTCCTCGGCACTCATAGATTTCCGGCCGCGCCGTCAGTGACTAGACGCGACTAGGTCCTCTGACATTCCGCCACAGTAGCGAGATGACAGAGGGCTGTCAAAGCGATGGAGAGTGCTGAAGTAGGACCACCTTGACGCGCGGCTTCCATCAGGATTTTACCCGACGACCACCTGCCGCAAAAGCAAATGGTCGTCATGCTGAAACCGGCCATTGACGGGTACTCACCGCCTGTACGATCACGCGTCAGTTTCCACAACGCTCGAAGTCCTCTTCGGCCTGCAACCCCTGACAAAGCGTGATAGAGCAGCCAAGGATTTGACGCCGCTCGTTACTCTCTCGACTCCCAGGGCAGACGCTCCGACGAGCTTGCCGGTGCCGGCTGAATCCGGCGTTGGCGGATGTCCCCATTTTCATGTTCCGGTGCCGCTGCTGCCTGGATGCATGGGGCCCAGGGTGGTGAGTTGCCGAGTCTAGACGAGACGAAAACTGTTGCGGAATCCGCCGTGCCTTCACAGATCCGGTAACGACTGGGGCGGCGAACGGTGAGGCGCCGTCTTGGGACCGGTCCGGTCACCGCCGTTACTTGGTTACCCATTCAATCCCGTCCGGTAGTTCGACGCCCGGCCGACGTGGCACGACATGAACATGGGTGTGGCCTTGATCTTCTTCGCAATCCTCAAAACCGATGGCGGCGGATTCGACGTGCAGGGCCGCCACGACGTGCCTGCGAACTTCGGCGCCAAGGTCCCAAAGGCCGCGCTGCTCTTCCACGTCCAGGTCGTAGAAGCCGCCTACGTGGTGACGGGGAGCAACCACTACGTGGCCAGGCGTCACGGGTTGCGCAGCCGGCACGGCGATCCCCAGAAGCCGATGCCAGTCCGTAGAGTTGCGCGCCAGTCGGGACACCTCCAGACCCAGCACGATACCGGCCTTTCCCATACCGACGTCGGCCACCAGCTTTTGGAATCCCTCGCGATCGGCGGCGGACGCGCCCAATTGCCCCAGATCATTGTCGATGACGATGATCCGCTCGATCGGCCAGCCCAATGCGACGGCACTCTGCCGTAGCGCGTACTGGCGTTTGGTGCTCTTGGTGTTCTCTAAAACCTGCCGCAAAGTGGACTGCCGAATGTATAGATAAGCGTCACGTTTCAGGTGATCGGCGTTCACCTTCTGGTGCATGTCAGCATTCACAAAGAGCCTCCTGTTGTTGGCCCACGATCATTGCCGCCAGGACAATGGTGATCTGGTTCCGGATTTCCAGCGGCAGGATGATTTCAGCCCGGGGCGGCAGTGATGATCGTGGCTGCCGTTCACTCGTGCAGCGAGAGGCAGCGCACATCCAGGGGAACATCCCCTGCCGAAGGAACAGAACCAGTCCCAGACCACATCCGCGGCCGCTATCGGAACGCAGGGCATCCGAACGGAGTTGCTCGTACTGAGCGGCCAAGTCGGCGGCCATTGGCTGCTCGGCTACCCCCGCGATTGCAGTTTTTTTTGACTGCGCGCCAGACCGCGTTCGATGCTGCGCGGGTGAATCGCCAGTTGGAAGCGTTGCTGGACCAGGCGCGCCAGCGCCGGACCCCGTAGGGATGGGTCCCGCTGCCGCTCCTGGCTGAGGAACTCGACGACATCCGCGGTGAGTTTGTGCGCCTGGCGGGGCCCACGTTTGCGCGGAACCAACCCCGGAAGGCCGGCTTGCCGAAAAGCGACTTGGGCTTGATAGAACGAAGGACGCGAAAACCCGAACGCCGACGCCGCCTGCGTCACGGAATGTCCGTCGTTCTCGACGCGGCGGAGCATCTCGTATTTGACCTGCAACTGATCGCGGGAATCGAAGAAGTCGCTGGGGCGGAACAGTTCGTCGGTAACGTCCTGGGGACGTGGGTTCAAGCATCCCTGCTCGCGAAGGACTTTCAGCTTGGGATCGGTACCAGGCTTTTGGGGCGTAGGCATCTCGATGTTTATGTGTAAATATAATTATGTGACAATCAGGACCGATGTCAAGCTTTTTCTGAGCGTAAGATCCGGCAAAAGAAGCAACATATACGGGCTATAGAAGCACCCACAAAGTTCCTATCGGACCTCGGCGAGGCTTAATGTGCTTTACACTTGCGGCATCATTTACTTTACAGCCAGGCTGCCGCTTCATTGCTGTAGCCCCTCCAGAAGAGCTGCCAGTTTCACCAAGTCCTCACACCGGAAGCAGGACCGGCCGGCGGAGATGACTACGAATGGATCGATCGGCGCCGCGCTTGTCCAACACGCTGGGATCGTGCGCACGCGCCCCTCGGCATCGAAGTAGTACACACGGTCCTCACCCCAGTTGTGCCGATAGCTCACATGTTCGAACTCTCGATCGAACAGTGGGTGAAAAGGATGGGTCCCCCGGAAATACTCCCGCGCACCGTCTCCATCGGGTGCAGTTGACGGCTTGAGCCAAAGGGAAGGTCGAGTCCGGCGTCGGCCATGCCAAGAAGACGCCGCTCAAAGGCATGCGCTTCGAAAGCTTGGCGGAAGCCCAAAGCTACCTGGATCACTGGGAAGAACGTTGGGCCGACACGCGCATCCACGGCACCACCAAGCGGCAGGTCGCGGCCATGTTCGCCGAAGAACGGCCGGCTTTGCTACCGCTGCCGATCGAACCTTTCCGCTATTACCAGTACGGTGAACGCACGGTTCATCTGGATGGCTGCGTGGAGGTTGAGGCGGCATATTATGGTGCGCCTCCGGGCTGGATCGGCCGGCGCGTCCAGGTGCAATGGGATGCCCGGAACGTTCGTTTGCTGGACCCACGTACGGGCCAGTTGCTCCGGGAGCACTGGCGCCATGCGCGTGGCGGCCATCCCCACCTTTTATGGTGAGTGGTTCATGAATCGTCTTCTGGCGGGCTACTGCAAGGTGGTCAACCCCTATGGACGTCAGATCTACCGCGTTTCGCTGCTGCGGCAACACGTTCAAGGGATCGTCTTCTGGACGAAGAACCTGGGCCCGTTTCTCGCGCGGCTCCCGGAGGTGCGGGAACGCGGATTCCCATTCGTGATTCAGTATTCAATCAACGGATACCCGCGGACCCGGCGCCGATCACGCCTGACGCGGCATCCCCCAGTAGCGGACTTCAGGGCGTGGCCGGAACCCACTACCAAGCCGCAAGATGGCGGGCCATCAGGGGCTGACTGGTGCGTCCCGTCGAAGCCTGTGCTAAAGTCAGCGGATATAAGGAGCTTATCTACATGGTTCCGGCTCGTGTTGCGTTAGGCTTCCTGCTGATGAGTGGCGCCGCCGTCGCGCAGCAGTACATGATCTCGACCGTGGCGGGTGGTGCGCCGCCGCCCACGCCGATTGCAGCCTTGAACGCAGGCATTGGCGCACCCTAGCCCGGCCGTGGATGCGGCCCTTCAGCACCGGGCGTTTTTTCGCTGGATTCGACGGGCCAAGGGCAAGCGGCTGCGATTAACCAAGATGGCATCACGATCAATGGTTCTGCAAACCCTGCCAAGGTTGCCGATATCATTTCGTTGTACGCAACGGGTGAGGGTCAAACGACCCCCGCCGGCGTGGACGGTAGGCGTCCTTCAGCCGGATGCGTTCGATGTTGACCCACTGGGCTGGGCTCGGCAGCTTCGCCGGATTGTTCCAGACGAACTGCTGGCAGAGGGTGAATTCACCGGCTTCCAAGAATGCCAGCAGCGCCTTCAGCGCCAGTGTGGACATCACGGGTCTGCCCTGCTCCCACGCGTTACCCAATTCGAGGACGATTGAGCCTTTGGGTTTCAGGAGCGCCCGGAACGGCTTAGCCATGCCGGCGAGCCACTTGACGTACTCGTCGCCCTTCAGATTGCCGTATCGCTTTTTCGTGTTCAGCGGAAAAGGCGGGGAGGTGAAGATGAGATCAACTTGTTTTTTGAGTTGATCACCCATTTTCGAGGCGAGCACGTCCTCTACTTTCCCCAGGACAAACGTTCCAAGGTCTGTTTCATAGGCGGTTCGAGGCGAAATGTGGGTGTGCTGGCCGTGGCCGTTGACAGACATGGGCGTACATTCCGTAAACCCTCTATTATGTACCGGATTGACGCCGCCCGTGTGATTGCGGCAAAAGAAGCTTCTGCTACATGTCCCATTGCGGCGTTTACAGCTTCGCTTCCGGTGATTCCCTGACACATCGTCCGGGAGTCCGCGCTGTGCTCACCGGCAACAACTGACGGTGCCGTTGCTTCCGAATCTGTATAAGTCGTTTCCATAGGCGCACCAGCCAACCCGTTGTTGCCGACAAAACAGCTCGACCTTCGCGCCGGCGCATGTGGCTTCCACGAGAGCGTAGAATTCCTCTGGCTTTCGCGAGTGCTCGCGGCGCCCACTCTCCAAGACCGTGGTGTGATTTTCGTGGATGAAGACTGGCTTGCCGCGCGCCCCAAGCAGGCAGTGTTCCGTCTGGCCCCTGAGCCATTCACCCGTGCCCATGCGATCTTTCACCCAGGTCAGGAGCGTCTTGTATTCGAAGCCCCAGGCGGCGACCACCTCAAAGGCGACACGCAGGTGAGCATTGGTGGTCCACAACCACAGGATGGCGTTCTCGTCAGCAATCTCCCGCACCTGCATGGCCTTGATGTCCTCGATGGGCATCGTGGGGTAGCGTAGTACGTTGAATGGCGCTCAACAGCGATCCCGGGCGGCAACGCCCAACAGCGATCCGTAGCACATTCCCCCGGGGGGACGGGCGGTACACGATTGTTTTGGTTCCCACGAATGCCGAACACGAACAAACAGACGACTGCAGCGACGACACCAGCCCTGATTGGGGCAGCAACGGTGACCAGCACGGGTGGCTTCCTCTCTCTCGCCGCCGACGGTTGCCCAACCTTGAGGATTCCTGTCGCGTCCGCGGATAAGGCATCGGCACTGCTCTCGCGGTACCGTGATCGCTTTGGCATCGGCGCATCCGACATGAAGGAAGGGTGTGGCGACATCCGTGCCGACGATGGGACGCTGGTCGCGAGGGTTTCGTACAACGGCCGAGTCTGGACGCCAGAGGGAATCTTGCTTCAGGAACCAGTGTGTCAACCGTAACGGGAAAAGATTCTCCTTGACTCACGCTCGCACTTCCGAAGATCATGAGAACAATTCCTGCGGCGTGCGACAGATCGCGCGGTTGCCGTAGGGGCAACCACAAGGATCCAACGCCCCGCGAGAGGTGGGAGCGGTTTCGAACCTATGATATCCAAGGCTTCTGAGTTTCGGGATGAGGAACTCTATGAGGTTCGCGACGTGGAACAAAGCACCGGCGAAGTGGATGAGAACGGAGACATGCCGCCGACCAGAAACCAGCTCCGGGAAGTCGCTGAAGATTGGGGCATCCCGCCCACCGCCATCGCCGCGCTGGCGGTGGGCGACTCTCTCCGGTACGGTGGCGGCGCGGGGCCGGTGTTTGAGCTGCGCAGGGTGCGCTAGAGAGCTTCACCGAGTCTTCCCTTCTGAGTGCCTGGGGAATCGGAGGTCGGGACCGAAACTACCTGACGATCCCACCGCAATGATCGGGGAGTTACTTCGACGAGAGTCCTCGAAGCATTACGAGAGCAGCGAGACCCCGACACTGTCACCATAGCGCGGGGCGTGCGCCAACGGATCCCAACATCCCCTGGCGCAAAAGTTTGTTAATACCCAACGTTTTGTGCGATGAGGGGATTTTGACCGCCATCCCCCCGCATGCCGTCGTGCCGAAAGAGCTTTGCTTATCCGCGCTACGGCCCCAAATGCCGCTTGGCGAGGCGACGAGCGAGGATTTTGGGCGGAGGGGGGAGTGCTTTGGTCAGGTCCCAGCGAGCCCCCCATCCTTATATGATGGGCGTTACCAAAGAATGGCGCAGGTCACCACCGTTTCGACGGAGGGGCAAATCGTATTGCCGCAGGAGTTGCGCAGCGCGCTCGATATCCAACCCGGCGATACGTTGCAGGTCGAGCGCGTCGGGAAGCCGAGGTAGCACACTCCATGAGTACGTCCGACGGAATTGGGCCGCAGAAGTCGGCACTGAACCGCCAGATGATCCCGGCGAGATGATCGAGGAGTACTTCGAGGAGGTGCTCGAAAGCTATGACATTATTGAACAACCCTTTTCCGCCCAGCAAGGCCAACGCTAGCGGGTACCTTTATCTCGCTGCCGACGGCTGCCCCACGCTGCGGATTCCCGTCGACTCTGCTGATATGGCGTCTGGCGCGCTCCAGCAGTACGTGGATTGCTACTGGATCGGGGCGTCGGACATGAGTGCGGGCTTCGGCAACATCTATACGAACGATGGCACCCTAGTCGCGAAGGTGTCGTTCAACGGCAGGGTCTGGAGTCCACAGGGCGACCTGCTCCAAGAACCCTTCGACTGCAACGGTCAATCCCCGACACAGGGCTGACGACAGGCCTCCTCGTGCCTCGGCTCAGGAGCCACTTCCGCCTACGCGCGGCTTTGTCAGCGTCCTTGACCGTCCATCACGAGAAGCGGGAGATGATGGTGTACGAGGTGAGTCTCGCAAAAGGCGGCACGAAGCCACTCCTTACTGAATGGCGATGTTCAGCGTCTGCATTCCCGCGACACCTCCGAGTGTGAAGGTCACGGGCACGGTATCGTTCGCCGCAACATTCGGTACCACCACGTTGAACTGATACAGGCCGATGGCGTTGGGCGCGAGCCCGTCGTATTGGATCGCCGCCTCGGTTTGCCCGAACAGGATATGCAATGTCGCGGCCAGCGTGTTGGTTTGCTGCACAATCTGGCCGGCGGGCGTGTTGGGTGTCACCGATCCGAAGCCGATGCCGTACAGCGTGATGTTGTCCCCGGGTTGCGCGCGGCGCGAGGGTATACCCGTGATTGCACCGGGTGGAAGCACGTACGTCACGCCGTCGGAGAACAGCGCCACGACGTACTGCTTGCCGCCGATGATGAAGGAGGACGGCGCCAGCAGTCCTGGTTGCTGTTGATTTACCGTGATCGGGGACGCAGTACTGGAACCACCGGCAGTCGTTGTGAGGATCACCGGTTGCGAGCCCGTGCCGACGTTCGACGGCACCTGGGCATTGACTTGGGTCGGGCTGATGTAATCGATGAAGGCGGACTGACCGCCGACGGTCACCTTGGTCCCGTCCAGCGAAGTGGGCGCGTTTACGCCGTTGAAGTCGGCCCCGCTCCAAAGGCGCGAATCAGCCGCGAAGTTGGTGCCGTAGATCTCGATCCAGGAGCCAGGAGCGACAGAAGTAAACGCTCCGAACGCACCCGCGCTGATGATGCCTTTGTCCGCGATGAGAGGGGTGGCTCCTGGCTTGGGTGCGAAACTCAGCATCCGAATGCGGTTGTTTTTCGTGTCGGCAATATAGACGCGTCCTTTAGAGTCGAGTGCAATTCCGCGAGGACCGTTCAATATCGCTTGCGTTGCATCCCCCCCGTCGCCGAAGAAACAGGCTTGGGAAAACGGGTCGTCGAAACAACTCGGCACCCCGTTTGAAAACGTAGCCTGGCCGATCCCGGCGATCGTCTCGATGGTACCGTTCGGGTTGACCCGACGTATCCTGTTATTGCCCGTATCCGAGATATAAACGGTTCCATCGGGGCCGACCGCCAAGCCGGTTGGCCCAGATAGCTTTGCTGCTGTGGCCTGTCCAGTATCACCAGAAAAGCCCGCTTGGGTGCAGGTGCCTGCTAAGGTACTTACCACTAGAGCGTTTGAAATCTTCCGAACGCACTGGTTGCCTGAGTCCGCGACAAAAACACTGCCGGAAGCGTCAATCGCGACTGCACTCGGGGAGTTGAATTTTGCCTGGTACGCCGGTCCTCCGTCTCCGCTGTAGCCACTGGCACCGGTGCCACCAATAATAACGGCACTGTTATCGGACTCAATTTTGATGATCCGATTATTAAGAGTATCGGCTATATAGGTCAACCCGTTCATAGTGCGGATTCCGACACCCCCAGATTGTAGTAACGGGAAGTTGAATGTCCAGTTGGAGCCGAGTTTGGTCTGGCCTTTTGAATCCAGCCGCACCACGGAATTCCCAAGTATGGAGGCCACTGCAACATAGGCCGCATCGCCAGTGGTTGGTATCCCCACGGCCTGCGCAGCGTATGTTGTAGGTATCTGCGGGGCCAGGGTGAACGCTGGTGAGACTGTTCCAGCCGGTGATACCCGATAGACCGTAGTGGTGTCGACCCTATCGATAAGGTATCCGCCGTTGATGAAGTATAGGTTATTCTGCCCGTCAACATCGAGGTCGAATGGATTGGGAATCCCCGCCGAAATGGCTGAGCTTCCATTCGGGATGCTCGGGTTCGGTGAGCCGTTGCCAGCAACTGTCGTTATTGTTGCGATTTGACTCGTCGCGAACTGAGACACTATCTTCGTCACGAAGGCGTCGTAAGTTCCTCCCTGGTACGCCCCCTGGTGCGGCGACTGGGTAGGAAAGTCAGTCGAAGTGGTGAACCCCGTGAGGTAGGCTGATCCCGCCCCGTCCACCGCGATCCCTCTGCCCCCATCGCCGCCGCTTCCGCCGAGGTAGGTAGAGTAGAGTAGCGCGTTGCCCGCCGACGCCAGCTTCGTCACGAAGACGTCGGAGATGCCTCCCTGGAATGTTCCCTGGTATGGCGACTGGGTGGGGAAGTTCGTCGAAGTAGTAGACCCCGTGACGTAGGCTGATCCCGCCGCGTCCACCGCGATCGCGTAGCCGGCATCAGCGACGCTTCCACCCACGTAGGTGGAGTAGGCCAGCGCGTTACCCGCGGGCGCCAGCTTCGTCACGAACGCGTCGGAGTTACCTCCGTATGTCCCCTGGCATGGCGACTGGGTGGGGAAGTTCGTTGAAGTAGTGGACCCAGTGACGTAGGCTGATCCCGCCCCGTCCACCGCGATCCCGTTGCCGATATCATAGCCGCTTCCACCCAGGTAAGTGGAGTAGGCCAGCGCGTTGCCCGCGGGAGTCAGTTTCGTCACGAACGCGTCGGCAGTTCCTCCCTGGTATGTCGCTTGGTATGGCGACTGTGTGGGGTAGTTGGTCGAAGACGTGTACCCCGTGACATAGGCTGAGCCCGCCCCGTCCACCGCGATCCCATTGCCCCAGTCTATGCCGCTGCCACCCAGGTAGGTGGAATAGGCCAGCGCGTTGCCCGCGGGCGCCAGCTTGGTTACGAAAACGTCGTAATTACCCTGGAATTTCGCCTGGTATGGCGACTGGGTGGGAAAATCGGTCGAAGAGGTGTCCCCCGTGACGTAGGCGGAGCCCGCCCCGTCCACCGCAATCCCGTGGCCCTGATCGTAGCCGCTGCCACCCAGGTAGGTGGAGTAGGCCAACGCGTTGCCCGCGGGCGCCAGCTTGGTTACGAAAGCGTCTTGAGATCCCTGGAACGTCGCCTGGTATGGCGACTGGGTGGGGAAGTTCGTCGAACCGGCGTACCCAGTGACATAGGCTGAGCCCGCCCCGTCCACCGCGATCGCGTTGCCGCCATCAAAGCCGCTTCCGCCGAGGTAGGTGGAGTAGAGCAGCGCGTTGCCCGCCGACGCCAGCTTGGTCACGAAAACGTCGGAGCTGCCTCCCTGGAATGTCCCCTGAGATGGCGACTGGGTGGGGAAGTTCGTTGAAGTAGTGGACCCAGTGACGTAGGCCGAGCCTGTCCCGTCCACGGCGATGGCCTGGGCTTCGTCGTCGCCGCTTCCCCCCAGGTAGGTGGAGTAGAGCAGCACCACAGGGTCAATGCGCAATTCCCGCTTGCGGTCGTAGCCCGCCAGCTCGAAGCCCACCCGATTGTGCGCCACCAGTGCGTACCGCGCCCCGACGTCCACCCGCTTCCCACCGATCTCCTGATACACCCGCGGCTTCTGCTGCCGCACTTCGCCGAGCGCTGTGCGTAGGATGAGGTCGCCGTTCGATTCCACCCCCACCGACTCGACTCCCTCGTAGGCCACCTCGATCTGCTTGGCATCCGCACCCGGCGCCACCACAAAGTCGTACTCGAGCTGCCGCTGGTTGCCGTACCACACCAAGTCGATTCCCGGATACACTCCCTCGTACTGGATGCGCGCAAAGTGCGGCACGTCCGTGCGCCACTTCGCGGGGTCGTTGCCGATGAAGTAGTTGGTGATTCCAGGCAGCTTCTCCACGCCGGCGACGTGGCGCGGCTTCCCTGCCTTCTCCAACTTCATCCGCACCACCGTCTGCTCGGTCCGGCCCAGAACCATGACCGTTTCCGCGTCGGTGAAGAAAGCCGTCATCCCCCCGCCCCGCGCCAGAAACCGCACGCGCCCATCCGTCTGCCCCACGTTGGGCTCGAAGTGCAGCGGCAATTGGCCATAGCTGGCCGCTACCTCCGGACGGGCACCCGATCCCGCGCCCGGCGCTGCAAGCCTGAAGCTCTTGCCCGGTCCGGAGAGCCCTGGCAGGCGGTCCATCCGCGGGGCGGTAAAATCGCCCCGCCAAGCAGACAGATCGTGGGCGGCTTGAGCCGAGGCGATTCCTATGACAAGCATCAGCAGGCAGGCCACCTTCCACCAAGCTGGACCGCGTCGCAGGCTCCAGAGCAATGACAAAAAGAACAAGAGAAATCCCAGCGAAGCGCACGCGACGCTAGTCCGCAGGCTTGACCAGGCAAAAGCGACCGGAATCCAAAGGACAACCCGGGTCAGTTTACGTGCAACGGAATGGACGTGCAGCCATGCGGCTGCGCGCGGCGACCATCCGTAATACCAGTTCACGAAGGCCCGACCGGCCCGACCTGGCAGAAGAATTCGATCGCGAAATGCCCGCAGCCATTGAACCTGATGTGCCATCGGAGAGCCAAAGGCGGCCGTTGCCACGAAGCACCCTCCCGCTGCGGTGTTCGTCGCGACAGAAAAGTCCGTCTCAGCAGAGGTGCCGATTTGCTGATTGGCGTTGACCGGCGAGAAATATGCCTTAACGTGATAGTCGCCGGATGGCACATCGCTGGTGATCTGAAACGCGGATGGGTCGGATGGAATGTGAAAGTTGTTTCCCGATTGGGGAATGTAGTTTTGGACTGCGCCACGCGGCGTGGTGTGCAGCCACTCGTTCGTATCCGACGAATTGTCGTAGTAGTAGTAGGTGGTGCCACTCGCCAGCGAAAGCACCGTGATCATCAAGTCGTAATTCGTCTGCGACGTCGGGCCAGCCAACACTGCGTAATTGAGTTCAAATTGGTCGCCGACCACGTAAACCCTCTGCGGCGCCGAAACGGCGGTCACCGCAGGCTGGCTGGGCGTCGGATTCAGCACCGTGAAATTGCAACTGCTAGTTGTGGCAGTGCAAGCGCTCGGTCCGCCGCCCGGGCCTGGATTCGTCACTACCACCGGGAACGTGCCGGCTTTTGCGAGGTCCGATGCATTCAGAGTGATTGTCAACTGGCCTGCATCGAATGGCGTAGTGATCGCGTGGGGTGATCCGGCGAATGTCACCGCGGAGTTTGACATGAAGTTGCTGCCTAGGATCGAGAGGACTGTTATTGCGGATCCCACCACCGTAGCGGAGGGGGTGAGACTTGTGACTAGCGGTTGAGGATTGGAGCCAGTGCCCGACGCCACCGTGAAAATTGACGTGGAGCTGCCGCCACCTGGCGTCGGATTTCGTACCTCGACTGAAAAGGTTTTTGCCTGCGCAAGGTCGGAGGAGGCGAGAGTAAACGTGAGCGTGCCGCTGTCCACGTACGTGTACGTGCGTGTGACGTCGTTGGCGAAGACGGTGGTGCTCTGGAGGAAGGAATTGCCCTTGATGGTGACGGTTGCGGACGACCCGCCGACCGCCGCGGACGCCGGCGAGAGTGAGGTGATCTTGGGAACCGGGTTGCTCACGACCGCCGACCCGGGTTTGATCCCGACAACCGCCGTCTCGACCGCGCTCGCTGCGAATTCAAGCTCGGCTGTTCGCTGGGCGGCCTGCCCCAGATTACTAATAGCGCTAGAAGCATCGAGGATTGTTCCGAGCCCAGATCCCCACGTGAACACGTTCTTAAGAATGTCCAGAGTGTTATCGAGGATACTTTGCTGATAACAGGAGGCAACCTGGTTCAATCCATCGGTGAGAGCGCTCACAAATTCGCCTTCGATACCGGCTGCTGTCGAAAAATTTGACGCTGTGACGGTCCGCTGAGCGACGATCCGGGCGGTCGCTTCCATCGTGCAACTTATGACTCCGTCCGGCAGCACCTGTAGCGCGTCAATAGCATTGAACGTACTTTCCATAGCATTCAGGATAAGTGCCTCTCCAAACAGCGTCCCACCATTTGCATAACTCAAATTCATCACGCTGTTAAGTTCTCCGGCGTCGGCAAGGCCTCCGCTGTAAAACCGAACAACATAGTCGGCCTCCTGCTGCGATTGTGCTGGCAGCGTAAAAGTTGAACCGGGTGCCGCTAAGGTGGGGGAGCCCACTAAATGCTGAGCGACATAGGAGACGGCGCTTAGAAAATCGCTCTTTAGATCCAGATACTGAAGGGAGCTGTTGCCGTCCACCCAAATCGCATAACAAGTGGTATTCGCGCTACAGGAGGCAGAGTCATACGTCCCGACCGGGCTTTCGGGACCAAATGAATCGGGGCCACCCTTCGTGATGCTATTAGGATTCCCACTGTCGGAGGAAGATGGAATGGGCGTGATTCGGCCAAGCCAGCCCACAGCGCACCCGAGCAGCCCCGGAAAGCTCGTGCAGGTTTGGGGAGTGAAAATATAGCTTCCATCGCTTTGGTTCACACTGACCGATCCGGCGGGAAAGGAGAGATAATCAAGATCCAGACACTGAAGGCCATTTGCGCTTTCCGTATGGCCCGGGGCATTCCAACAGTAGGGTGTAAGGGAAACTGTTGGCGGCTGCGGCGAAGGCGAGCTGGAGTTAGCGACAAGAGACAAGGCTACAGCCTGCCGCGGCGCGTCCTGTCGCATTACCGCATACAAGGAGGCTGGTTGCGGTGATGTCTGCGAGATAAGAACTTGCGCTACTGCCTGCACAGCAGCCTGATTGGCAGACTGTACCGCAGGATTGTTTAATGGGTCCGCTTCACTCCAGTGCTGAGAGAGGGCTTGCGCCAATTGGGCCGTCGCCGGGTTGGCCGCGATTGCAGTCATGATCAGATGAGCACGCTGCGGGTCGCCTGTAAGGAAATATGGCGACATGAACTCGAGCGCCTCAGCCGTGGTTTGGAAATCTGCTACGAGGCTCGTGGGTGAGTTGGCTGCTGTGATCGATGCCGTTACCTGCCAGCGTGTCGTATGGACAGGAATTACGTTGTACGGCATCCACGCATTGGTGGAAGCGGGGGTTTCGATGCTTAAGGGGACGGTAGAAGTCGCCGGGAGGTTGCCGATGGTGAATGCTAGCAGGCCGAAAGCCTTGCCAGGGAGCATCGCCGCCACAAGGTTCGTGCCGAGAGGGTTCAGGGAGGCGGAGAAACTGCCGGCCGCGCTGGGAGTGGCGATTTTTCCGCCGAAGCTCACGACAGAAAGCTTTGTGGGATCGAGGCCGGCAGGGGTAGTGACGGTGCCCGTCACACTCGCAACAGGGATCGTCGTGAATGAGAAAGTGTATGGCGTACCAAGTTGGTTCCCCACTTGATTTCGGACGGGCCCCGCCACCGTGACGGTGTATGTGGTTTGGGGCCGGAGAGCAGCCAGAAAAGTCAAGGTCACTTGATTCTTCGTTGGATCGTAACCAGCCGTTGTCGGCAAGTTCGTCGAGCCGTTCGCGAAAACGAATGTAGTTGGGCCGACTGTGGAAGGGTCCAGCGGATCGTTAAAGTTGATCTGGATGGTGGGCGTCAGGGCGACTCCCGCGGCACCATTCGCAGGTGAGGTGGATGTAACCGTGAGCGGCGCCATCGGCGCTGGAGCCGCCAGTACGGTAAAGGCATTGCTCAAAGAGCCTGTTTGCGCGCCGGTGGCCACTGTGACGGTGCGCGTGCCGGTGGCGGCGGCCGGATCAATCGTCAGAGTGGCTGTGGCGGTGGTTGGGGTTGCGACCGTCACCGAGCCCTGCTGGCCTTCGGCAGCACCCGCTACGCTAATCCCGGTGCCAAAGCTGGCAAGTGTTTGGCCCTGGACAAAGTTTGTGCCGTTAAGCGCTACCGTGAGAACCTGCCCGGCACTGGCGGAACTTGGACTCACCGAACTGATTCCGGGAGTCGTGGTTATGGGAGCTGGTTGCGCCGCGATCGTAACCGTATTCGATGTGACTCCACCGATCGAAATCGTGACCGGCACTGCACTGCCCGTGCTCGACGTGGAAGGCACTTGCGCGTTCACTTGATATTCGCCCACCCACCCAGGCGCAAGGCCCGAAAAAAGGACTTGAGCCTTCGCGCCGCCAATTGTGACCGTCGGAGTGGTCGGTGTTGCAGCGAGGGGGCCGCTCGGCGACGCCGCACCACTAGCCGGCTGATTCGTCACAGGACCAAGGCCCGTACAATAAATCGATACATAGGTGCTGCCCACCGTTGCGGGGTTGGAAGAGTCCAGTAACCGGCCAGAGAGCGCGTCCACGATCGCTCCCTGTCCGGTGCCTTGGCCGTTCATGGCGAAAATGCCAGGCGAAAATGTCGAGAGGCTCAGCGTCTGCGCGGCGCTGCTCTGACCGTTCATCGTGGCCGTGAGCGATGTCTGCGACTGGTTGGCCAGTTCCCACGGCAGCAGAAGATTCGCCTGACCGCTTGAAACATAGTATAAGGGCGCCCTTGTCCCGCCAGCGAACTGCATGGACAGACCCCCAAGGCTCGTCGGCCACGGCGCGCCGGGCGTCATAGATGGCGAGTTCAATGGAAAGCTTCCATAGACGGCCACTATGCTACCCGGTGCCACCGATGTTCCCACGGCATAACTGGCAGCGTTCAGGATGCCCCCTGGGTTGATCGATAGTCCTGCGGACGGCGCGGCAATTGTGAAACTGAGTGTGAATACGGCAGAACCGTTCCAGGAAACGCGCACACTCCAACTACCGGGTGTGGATGCGGGTGGATTACCTGCTATAGCCATAGGTAACCAGAAGCACCAACTACCAGCTGACGCCACTGGATTCCAACTGCTAGACGTGTAAACGGCTCCATTTGGGCTATACCAAGTTGCAGAGGGCACATCACCGGCGTTCGCGCCGGTGATGTTGAACCACAAGTAAACCGTTTGATCGGTTGTGAGAAAAGTCGTTGACGCCGTGGGAACTGAGCACCCACTTGTATTTATGGCCTTCGTAACCATCTGGTTGGTAACAGTGACCGCGAGGCAGGAAAAAACAGGCAGGATCAACCCAAACAGCAAGCGCGCCAAGTGCCCGTTCAGCGACCTTGCAAGCTGGTGAGCCAGTTTGGTAGGCTTAAGCGCATTCGAGCAACCGACGCAATATGACATCTGCGAGTCTCCTACGATCTGCCGTTACCAAAGCGGCCTGAACCGAACTTTTCCAGCAGGCTCGAAATTCAGCAGCGCCGTCGTTACTGGTTCGGGCTCACCCCGAAATCAAAGATTTGCGCGGCGCCCGCCCGTCGGACGACGCGACACGCCGGTTACGAGATCAGCCCGGCACTACTTTCGCGAATTGGTTGGCGCCGGAACGCCGCGGGGGAGTGGAGAAACCACACTCCCCAGCTTGTCTTTCTGTTTTTGAACCTATTGCGGACCTGCAGCGGCCCGCAGATGCGCTAATTCCCGACCTCATCGTGTTTGGAATGGAATTTGCCCTCAGAAGCCCATGGCTTAACTCGAAAGTGCCGCGCCCGAAATTCGGAGGGTTCCGCCACGGGCTGCTAGTACGGCAGTCGGCCAAAGTACACCGCAAAAACGTCACCGACGACCTTCGCGAGGTCCCTAACATTCTCGTTCTTCTCGCCTTGCACACCGTGAATACCCCGCCACAGTTCACGGCCGTCATTGGTGCGCAAAAGTGTGATTTCCATTCCAGCCGTCGCCTTGTTCTTGCTCCATGAAAACCCGCCAAAAACGGTGGTCTGGTTGATGACACCGAATCCAAGAATCCGTCCCAAGAGGATGCCATCAAATTGACCGTTCTGCGAGAGGGCCGCTAGAAACGACATGGTCGCGACACCGGTGTTCGCGTAATTGCCCATGAAGGCCCGATAATCATCGCCAAGCTTTTGATCTTGGATTAGCTGCTTAGCACCCAGCGGAGCCAGGATAGTGATGTTGGGGTGCTTCTGGCGCATCGCACCGATGAAGTTCTCCGCAAGGATCATTGCACCTTCGGGATAATCAAGTTCGTTAACGAAAGGCAGAAAGATAAGCCGATTTAACGATGTTGACGCGAAGCTTGGATCAAGGGTGGAATTAAGAATCGTATCCCGATTCTTTGGTCCAAGGCGCTTCTGCCCGAAACTCACGGTGGCGATCGAGACAAGGCAAGCTGTCGCCAACAGCAATGTGCGTTTGGTCGCCATTAGTATGGTGTCCTTCCGAAAAACCTTGCAAAGACATCGCTGATCACGTCAGCCGCCTCCGGCAACTTGGCCTGATTCTGCGCTGCGATCAAATCCTTCCCATACCAGATGCGTCGACCGTCTGTGGTCCTGTACAAGCTCATATCCACGCCGACCACATACACCCTCCTTACAACCGGCTTCCCGAGAAATGTTCCTACCTCGTTCATTTGACCCCACGCGGTAATATGCCCGACAAGGACTGCGTCGATTTGGAGCTTGTTGCGCAGGTCGTCGAGGAAATCCTTCCGCGCTGTGCTTGAAGCCAGATAGTCGCCGAGGAAAACATTGAACTCGTCGTTCAAAGCGGACGTGCTGATGAAATTAATCGTCTCATCAGGCGGGACGAACTTATACTCAGGATGTAACTGGGACAACTGGGACACGAACTTTTTGGCGATGATAGCGGCGGGCTCCTTATATTGCGAAGTATTTGCAAATGGAAGCAACGCAATGCGATCCAATTTGGTTGTCTGAAACGCAGGATCAAGTTTCGCCTCTGATATCGAGCTCGCAGTTGCAGGGCCGAGCTTTCTGCTCTGAATACTCTGAGCGTTCGCAAGTACGCCGAGGAGCGCCAACATCGCCATCAACATGCGTCGGAATTGTTGCTGCATAGAGTCCCTCTCGAGAGTGGTTCACTGAACGCATCACGGTGGCCGTCAGTGGTTCGGCCAGGGTTGCTCCTGGCCGCAATAGATTATACCCCCAATCATCTTCAAGTGGGCCCGTTTCTCTTTTTCTCTGCTCTGGCTAATCCGACGGCCCAGCAAATGGCCAGATCTGCTTCGTCTGGGTAAAGAAAAACCCAGAAGGCCAGTCTGGCTAATGCGGGGCCTAAACTAACGGGTTGCCGAAAAATGATCCTGGAGGGGCTCAAGTAGCCGAAATTTGCTTTGTACCCATCCGTTTTCACTCCTTCGGTGGCCTCCAAAGATTCATCACCAGCGCCAGTACCACCTCCGGCGCCGCCCGGAAGACCGCCGCGAGGTCGGGATGCCCGTGCTTGTCCGCGAGCTTCGCCAGCGCCATCCGGTGCGATGGCGAAGGGGATTCCGGATGCCGCTCCCACTGCGAGATGGTTTGCATATACGTCCCCCCGGCCAGGCCCCCGGCCTTCCGCCCGCTGATCTTGGTTATGTTGCTTGCCAGGCGCTCCTGCGTCCATTGCATCCGGGGGGCTCAATCCGCATTGCAATCCTGAAAATGCATACGAATAAGGCGTGTGAAATCAATTAGATGAGACTGGAGACGGACGGTGTCAATCCCAATAGTGCACTCGGCCCGACTAAACCCGGGGCGTAGGCTTTCGTTCAAAGCTTGCTAGAAACGAAATAATCGAAGTCGTTCCCGAACGCGCGCCACCCCGAGCGCTGCTGTCTGGAAAACAGCTCAACGCGGCTGCCGGGGCAGACCCTTTCAACCAGGGCATAGAACTCCTCGGGCTTGCGCGAGTGCTCCCGTCGTGCGGCTTCCAAAACGGTGCCGTCGCTGCTATGCAGGAAAACCGGCTTGCCACGCGTCCCAAGCAGGCAGTGTTCCGTCTGGCCCCTGAGCCATTCACCCGTGCCCATGCGGTCTTTCACCCAGGTCAGGAGCGTCTTGTATTCGAAACCCCAGGCCACGACCACATCAAAGGCAACGCGCAGGTGCGCGTTGGTGGTCCACAGCCACAGGATGGCGTTCTCGTCGGCAATCTCTCGCACCGGCATGGCCTTGATGTCCTCGAGGGGCATCGTGGGGTATGGCAAATTGTTGCCGGACTCATAGCGCCACGGCGGGTCGGCGACAATCACCTGGAACGGGCCAGTGGGAAGCGGCGCCGGCTCGGCCTCCAGTTCCTTGGCCTGCTTGGTGACAATCAACCGGCGATAGGCGCCCGCCACCTTGCCGCTGCGATCCATCTGTTCAACCAAATGCCCATACTCCTCCGGATCTTCTTCCGCTGCCTCGACCACCGCTTCGGCGCGGTCAATAGTCGTCTTGCCAACTCCCAGATAGCGGGCGATCTTGTCGCGGGCGGCCCCCTGACATTCGGCCACAGTGGCCGGAAGACAGAGGTCCGTCCGGCTGCCCTGCCGTTCGCGAGCTGCCCGCCGCTCCAGTGGTTCGATAGCCCGTTTCAGGGCCACGATTTCGCTGGGCAGCAGATCCTTGCGGACGAAGTTCTCATGAGCCTCACCCCGGGCTGCCTGATAGAGATCCACAACGGTGACTGGCACGTCTTTCCAGCCGAGCTGCCGGCAAGCTTGCAGGCGGCGCTGTCCCGCGATCAGCCTGCCAGAGGGCGTCACCACAACCGGATGGAGAAGGCCAATCTCTGCGATGCTGTCGGCCAGCACCCGCAGGTCGCCCAAGTCCTTCCGATAGCGGAAGCCAACCTCGATTTGATCAATGGGAAGAGTTGGCCGGTCCATTGAACTCCGGAGCAAACATGCGACAACCAGGGCGGGATTCCACCATGGCTGCGCCATCACCGGCGCCGTCCGACAGGCTGACCCGCCGGTAGTTCCACTTGCGAGCGCGCTTCATCAGAAGTGTGTCAACAGCGTACACAGCCAGGGAGCCCACAGCCTGCAGAATGTCGGCGATGGCTGGCGTGCCCGGACAGGGATAGCGGTCGTCATCGGCCATATCCGGGTAGAGGCAGCCGACGCAGGGGCCATGTTTTCCCTGGACGAAGACGTAGCCACAATCGCCGTCACGGCTGACTCCGGTGAAGATCACTGGGATCCCCTTGAAGCGGAAATGCCGGCTGGCCGCCACCCGTGCGGGGTTGTTGTCCACCCCGCAAACCACCACGTTGCAGCCCAAGTCGATCTCGCGGGCAATGGCTTCCTCGAGGCGAAACCCAATTCCTCGGATTTCGGTAGGGGCAATACATTCCCGCTCCAGGTTCTCGGCCAGTGCCAGCGCCTTGTTCCTACCGATATCCGATATATAGAAGTGCTGGCGATTGAGGTTGCTCGCTTCCACAACGTCGTCGTCCAGGAGCGTGATCCGGCGGATACCCTTGCGTACCAGGGTCGGGGCGACGTGCGAAATGAGACCGCCGGCCCCGATGCACAGCACGCTGCTCTTGGAGAAGATCTCCTGATCAAAGCCGACGATCTTGCGCTGGCGGTCTTCCGCGCCGGCAATTGCCTTGCCGCGCAGCCTAATCGAGGTTTGTGAGACGGTAGATGCCCGGTGCATGTTTTTCAGCTCCTTCCCCGTAGATTTCGATTTCCAAGTTGTTGTCCAGCCGCACAAAACGCACAAAGCCGTCGCGGCTGAAGATGGCCATGACCGCCACGTGCCCGGCGCTCTCCAGGCGCTTCTGAAAGTTTTCGTCAGTGCCGGAAGGATGGGTGGCGTCAGGGCCGTTTCCCGGGTGACTGTGGAAATGGGCCAGCAGCCGATGCTTGAACCGCTCCAGCTTGATGAGCAGGCCGTGGGTCGAGCGAGTGTCGCCCGTCACCCCCATCATGGTGCGCTTCTGGTGGGCAAACTCGGCCCACTGGTCCAGCACCAGCACGCCTTCAATCTCCGACCCGGTGACAAAGAAGAACTGCTCATCCCGGTCGGCGGTGAGTTTCTTGAAGCTCTCGTGCAGGAAGAGGGAGCTGACCGCATAGCGGCGGAGTCCGGCTTCCGGCTTGGCCGTGGTCTCGGCCTCGATTCGGTCGAGGCTCTCCAGGAACTCGTTGACCCTTTGAATCTCCCGCTTCAGGCGCGTCGTTCCTTTGCGCCCTCGCG
>OBLU010001395.1_pt1 | contig 22566 bp, 11 predicted proteins | sample 1518681 | NCBI WGS metagenome assembly OBLU01 (sample SAMEA3539304, study PRJEB22396) | soil metagenome | biome: tundra; feature: field; material: soil | place: USA | collected 2010-05 | depth 0.15 m
GCGTGGTGAATGAGGCTCGCTTCGGAATCAGCCGACTGCGTCCCAACTATCTTCCGGCCTTCCAGGCCAACCCCATGAGTTACGGCATCAACGACGGCATTACGCTGCCGGTCGGACTGCCGCAGATCACCATCACTTCAATCGCCCTGACTTTCGGCGGCCCTTCGGGTTATCCGCAGTACCGCGGCGATACGACCGCCGTGCTCTCGGACACGCTCAGCATTCTGAAAGGCAAGAACTACATCAGGACGGGTGGCGAATACCGTCGCTTTATCTCGTCGAACGAGACCGGCAACACCGGCAGCTTCACCTTTGCCTCGCCCACCACCTTTCTCGCCGATCAGGCCAATGCCTTCAAAGTGACGGAAGGGTTCCCGTCGGCTCGTATCTTTGTCAACGCGATCAATGGGTTCGTGCAGGACAGCTATAAGTGGTCTTCCCGCGTCACCCTCGAAGGTGGAGTTCGCGTGGAGTGGAACGGCACGCCCACCGAGGCCGAGGGCCGCTTCGTTGCGTTCGATCCGACAACGACGCAACTGGTTCACGTAGGCAGCGGCAGCTATGGGTCTCTCTATTCGCAGAACTGGCATGTGGAGCCACGCGTCGGCTTCATCATCGACCCGACGGGCGCTGGCAAGTTCGTTCTGCGAGGCGGCTTTGCGATTCAGGCAGAACAGCCGATCACCAATCCGCTGATTCAACTTTCAGCAAATCCTCCGAATGCGAACCCGATCAGCTTTACCTCCAGCGTCGCGACGCCCTCGGTGACCTTCGAGAACGCGGCCAACGTCGCTGGGGCGTCGACTCTCGCGCCTTCCACCGTTCCCAGGAACTTCAAAGATGCGTATGTGCAGAACTACAACCTCAACCTGCAGTTCGCGCTCAACCGCACCACAACCGCCCAGGTGGGTTACTACGGTCTTACTTCGCGGCATCTGCGTCTTACCCGCAACCTCAACCAACCGGTCAATGGCGTAAAGCCTTACGCCGCCGTTTCGTCCAGCAGCTCGATCGCGGCGGGTCGCACTCTCGGTAACATCACGGACTACGACAGCGACGGTATGTCGAACTACAACTCGCTGTGGCTAATCGTGACCAAACAGATGGGGCATGGCCTGGAGCTGAACAGTTCCTACGTGTGGGGCAAGTCGCTGGACTTGAACTCGCTGAGCACGCAGGGAGTGATCCTTCCCGACAGCAACAACCCGTCCACCAACTACGGCGCCTCGGACTTCGACGTGCGGCACCGCTTCGTCTTCAGCGGTGTCTACGCGCTGCCTATCCGCGGAAATTTCCTGGTCCGCGGATGGCAACTTACGGGGATCGTGCAGCTGCAAACTGGCAATCCCTTCAGCGTTACGACGAACCTCGGGACCAACGGCACTGCCGGCACCATTCGTGCCAACCAGTCCGGGCCGGTGACCACCGAGCGCGCTTTCCTGGCAAATGGTTCTGTGCAGTATCTCCCGCAGTCGATCTGCTATGCGGCAACACCAAGCTGTAAATTCTCGATTCCAACGGGACTGAATGCGACGCAGGGCAGAAACTCCATCTTTGGCCCGGGGTTCGAAAACACGGACCTGTCGCTGTCGAAATTCTTTTCGGTCTATCGTGAATCGAACCTGCAGTTCCGTGCCGACGCGTTCAACCTCCTCAATCATCCCAACCTCGGCCAGCCGAACCTGCAAATTGTCACCGGTGGCACCAGCGTGACGCCAGGCACCTTTGGCCAGATCTCGTCCACACGCTTCCCGGTAGGCGATTCGGGTTCCTCGCGACAACTGCAGCTCTCACTGAAACTGTTGTTCTAAGCTAAGGGCGTATGAACAGACGAGACCTGCTCAAATCACTGACGCTGGCCGGAGCGGCCAGCACGCTCGGACTGGGGACCGGGGTGGCCATGGCGCCCGAGTCCCATGTTCGACCTGAGAACTTCCGCTTTCTCTTCTTCACCGACACGCACATCCAGCCGGAGCTCAACGCCACGGAAGGATGCCGCATGTGTTTTGCGCAGATGGTTCATGAACCGGTGCAGTTTGCCATCTGCGGCGGCGATCTGGTCTTCGATGCGCTGGCCGTGGACCGCACTCGAGCGCGCCTGTTGTGGGATCTGTATCGCGAGACGTCATCCTCGCTGCACGTGCCGGTGCACTATGTCATCGGCAACCATGACGTCTTCGGAGTGACCCCGAAGAGCGGCGTGGCCCCCAGCGACGCGGAGTATGGCAAGAAGGCGTATCAGGACCGCTACGGCGCGACGCACTACTCGTTCGATCACAGGGGCTGGCATTTTGTAGTGCTCGATTCGATCGGTCTGCACCCGGACCGTTCGTGGACGGGCGAGGTGGGCGCAGAGCAAGTCGCGTGGCTGAGAACCGATCTCGACAAGGCAGGTGCGCACGCCCCCGTAATCGTGATCACCCACATCCCGCTTGTCACTGGCGCCGTCAATTACGTGTCGCGTTCCGAATGGCTGGAGAAAACCCCCGACGTTGGCGGCCTTGTAAGCTCACTCATGGTCACCGACGCGGCTCAGGTGATCGACGTCCTGCTCGATTACAACGTACGCGCAGTGCTTCAGGGGCACACCCACGTGAACGAAGAGATCGAGTTTAGGGGACTGCGGTTCATGACCGGCGGGGCGGTCTCTGGCAACTGGTGGCGCGGTATTCGTGCCGGCAGCGCAGAGGGCTATTCCGTCGTCAACGTCGGAGTAGACGGTAGTGTCACGCGTGAGTACCGAACATACGGGTTTCACAGCGTCGTTTGACCGAAGGCACGAGAGTTGTACTACGTCTTCCCTCGCACTGACTGACTCTGCTGGTCAATGAACTGGGATCCAGGGCAGGCTCCCCGAACCGGGGCGCCGGAAAGCGGGTCCACCCGTATCGCAGATCGGTACCTACAAACGATAGATCCCAAACGTTGGCACTGTTTCTGTCGATAACGCTGCCGTCGAGCCACGCGGTCGCGGGTTATCTCATTGTGACGCCTAGGAGGCTCTACCTTCCGCTCGGTCTATCCGTATGATTCTACGATCGCTTCCGGATTTCTCTACAACCCGGAGCTGTTCCCCGTTTCTAAGGGGCAGGAGGGTTGAGTGTCTCAGTTTGCGCAATGCCCTGTTGCCGTCATTCCAGGAATACTGCGATGGAATTCCTAAAGACTTGCCGACTGCCCGCTACAAAAACGCCTTCGATGAGTGACTCGGCAATTGAAATTGGGTCCCAACAATATGCACCCGTTTGCGCGCCGTCCGGACCAGCTTGCGGACGCGATGGATCACTTGGGCACAATCCCAATCCCGAACTGTTGGAAGAACTCGCCGTTCGGATACGAGGCTGGCAGCGGCGAGTAATTGACGTTGCTCCCTTCACCGGACTCGTCCGCACTGGGGGGTGGCGATCAGACTATCGGCGGCGTAGCAGAGGAAGATACCCATGCCCGCCGAGAAATCGGTCGTGGCGCCGCCGTTCTCCCCGACCATAATGACCTGGTAATTCAGAATGGTCGCGAGGTTGGCGGCCGTGACAACGGGTCTGATGCCCTCAAGCGTTAGCGCCGGCGAGTTGAGAACGGTGCCGTATCGGCAGTGCTCCGCGGACGAAGTTCCGTGTTCGATGCTGCGGGTGCGGAGCAGTGCGGATACGGCAATTTGCAGTAAGGCGCTATGGCAGGGAATACTGGCTGTTGCTTATTTGGTTGAGGATGCGCTGCACGAAGATCACCCGCACGTGGATGTGCCTTGCAACGTCGGGCAGGAACTCCGTGATCAGGTTATCGGCGGGATCGGTTGCGTAGCCGATCATAATGCGGGAGACGGTGGAGGGGCCATTTCCATTGACGCCCGGGACGTAGAGATTGCTGAGCTCGGCGCAGATGGGGTCGGTGAGCAGGTTTGCGTAGTTGGGCATCGATGCGCCGTCGTCGTTCTGCGCAATCACAGTCGCGGAGATGGCATGGAGAGTGCGGCGTGGAAGGCTCGCATGCGGCATGCGACGGTAGTGCGGGTCTTCGTGGGTGAGGGAGGGAATGAGGAAGGTGCCGAAGAACTCGCCGGTGGCGTCCTGCAGGAAGGCGTAACCGGTATTTCTACCGAAGCCCTTCCATCCGGGCCCGTAGGCGGTGTGGGCGTTGGTGCCGATGGTCAAGGCGGCGGTGCCCGTGATCGTAATCAGGTTGCCGGTGTCCTTGAGGTTGTGGAAGGCCAGATGGCCCTTCTGCTCCGGGGTGAGAGGGACGGGAACGGTGGTGTCGAGGAATCGAGCATAGGGATTCGGGGTTTCGACGCAGGGTGCGTGCGCACGGCCGATGCTGTCGGCATCAGGACTACCGTTTGTGGGGGTTCCGGTATGACAGGATGCGGTGGAGGTTGTGGAGGGGCTGACAGCGGCGGGTGGGACGACCGGGGTTGGCGCGTCGGGCAGCGACGCTGAGGGAGGGCCTGCGGGCACCGGCATCGTGGGACTTATGGTTGGGTTCGTAGACGGTTGGGTGGAGGGCGTTTGGAGGGATGCGGTCTGGGCCAGCACTGAGGCAGGCAATACCGAAGGCACCATAAGGGCCAGAAGAAACGCCGGAACCGGCATTGCCCTGCGCATGGCGCGCCCGCTGTTTAATCCCTATCTGTTCAAACACGGCTGGCGAGAAGAAGTCTTCCTGCATCCTTATCTGTTCTTGATCTGCCTAGTGACCCGCACGGTCGCAGGTTATCTCATTGTGGCGCCTAGAAGGGTCTGCCTGCCGCTTGGTCTATCTATATGAATCAGAAGGTGATTCTTGATATCAAGGCAGCCTGGGATCGTTCATTGCTTCCCGCAAGCCGACTTGAACGAAGCCGCTTTGCGAGCGGCAGACACCTCGTGGGTCCAAGCGGGGGGCCACGAGGGTTCCAATAAGGGCTTTCGCGCCCTCGAATCCTACGCGGGCCATCAGGTCAGCGAGAGATCAGATTCAAGGAGCCGTCAGATTTATTGGCGCCGATCGGTCGGTCCGCCGGACTTCTTACTGTAATGCTCGTTTGTGCCGTTTCTGAAGATGCAGCCGCAGATGCACTCCGAGTTCAGCTTCGCGAAATGCCGGCGGTATCTGCGTCGTCGGAGATGATGATCAGACCATTTACGAGTGGCGCGGTGGAGATAGCGATGTCCATATCGTGCCGCCATTCTCAGGACTCGGTACGAGGTGCTCTCCGCACTCAGGACAAGAAGTGAAAGAGCCTGACTACTAAGCGCTTCGATTTGCGTTCTTAATCCTGAATTCGAGGTCACCGGAGCGGGGGCAAACAGAAAAGAGCATTCGATGTGGAGAACATTTCGCCTGCGGTGCTGATGTAACCGTTATAGGCGGCAACAAATCGGAATCCGATAGGACCCAGCAGGTCCTCGAATGGCATCAACGCACCGCCGAATACACCCTCTTTCGGCAGAACGTCATAGAACTCAACCAGGACGAACTTCACGGCCCGCCTTTGCAGCATCAAACGGCCCCCTTGAAGAACGACTAAGTCGAAACCTTCCACGTCGGTTTTTAATAAATCGATATCTTCAATCGAGTGCTCCGAGCAAAATGTATCCAAGGTAGTTTCCATTACACGAATGCTGCGCCCGTGCGTGTTGAATCGCTTGGAATGCGGGTTGTTCGGCGTCAGACTGTTGGCTTTGAAGTGATCGTACTCGATCATCTCCACTTCGCCGATATCGGTCCCCAGGGCAACATTGAATCCTTGAAAGCGGGGGTTCCGGCCGACTTTGGCCATCAGGGTTGCAAATGTAGATGGGTGAGGTTCAAAGCTGAGGACGCGCGCGTTCGGAAACTCATCGAGTGCCTCCAGCGTCGACTCGCCCTCACTGGCTCCCACGTCAAAAACTGTGGCCACCGGATAGTTCCACTCAGTCGCCAGCCGCTTCACGTCCGCGAGTGGGTAGCTGCCAAACCGCGACGCTGACACCAGAACCAGACCCTGACGCGCTAGTAGCCACTTGATCGACCCGACAACTTGCGACCTGAAGAAACCCATCTCACCTCCGCAGGACACCCAAAGTTTTCTATCGTCCCGGCCAGATCCCGGAGCCCACGACGCCGTCCGTAGAATCTCACTTCTCAGCGCTGGATCCCTTGAATTGAATCGGAATCTCCTCTTTCGGCATCGATTTGCTTGAATTGTACGCGTGTGAGGGTTTTGCAAGACCCACGCCGCATTCGAGGTCCAAAAACAGGGAGAAACGTGGCGCGTTCACTGCTCCTCATCGTTTCGAGTATTCCCAGCCGCCTCGTCAGGCACTTTCACTTCCTCTAATTGCGTGCATCCACTCGCCGCTTCAAATTCCTATTCGAGGTCACCTGCGCGGGGTGAGACAGAAAAGAGCTTTCGATACGGAGAACATTTCGCCTCCGGTGCTGATGTAATCGTTATAGGCGGCAACGAATCGGAATCCGATAGGACGCAGCAGATCCTCGCAAGGCATCAACGCGCCGCCGAATACACCCCCTTTCGGCAGAAGGTCATTGAACTCAACCAGGACGAACTTCACGGCCCGCTTTTGCAGCATCAAACGGCCCCCTTGGAGAACGAGCAAGTCGAACCCTTCCGCCTCGATCTTCAGCAAATCGATGTTGTCAATCAAGTGTTCCGAACAAAATGTATCCAAGGTAGTTTCCTGTACACGAATGCTGCGCCCGTGCGTGTTGAATCGCGTGGAATACGGGTTGTTCGGCGTCAAGCTGTTGGTTGTGGAATCATCGTACTCGATCATCTCCACTTCGCCGATATCGGTCCCCAGGGCAACATTGAATCCCTGAAAGCGGGCGTTCCGGCCGACTTTGGCCGTTAGGGTTGCAAATGTAGATGGGTGAGGTTCAAAGCTGAGGACGCGCGCCTTCGGAAACTTATTGAGTGCCTCCAGCGTCGACTCGCCCTCATTGGCTCCCACGTCAAAAATCGTGGTCACCGGATAATTCCACTCAGTCGCCAGCCGCTTCACGTCCGCGAATGGGTAGCTGCCAAACCGCGACGCTGACACCAGAACCAGACCCTGGCGCGCTAGTAGCCACTTGATCGACCCAACAACTTGCGACCTGAAGAAACCCATCTCACCTCCGCAGGACACCCAAAGATTCTCATTCTCCCCGGCAAGATCCAGGGGCACACGACGCTCTCCTTCGAAATCTCGCCGTTCAGCACCGGTTCCCTCGAAGGGCAGGAGCACGCGATGTCAATCTCTCGTGGTAGGCAGGGACGCACATAAACTTTTCATATGGAGCAAAGCACGCTCTCAAACCGCGAAAAGGTTTCTATTCGATTTAAATTACGAGCCAGCCAGTCTTCCACAAAGCAAGAGGGATCAATTCTGTAGGCGGAAAACACTGCCGACCAGTTGAATTGGCATGCCAAAGCAATCAAGCCAAATCACGGCGGAAAACCATTTTGACACAAAAACTCTATCTATATGCGCTGACGTCGTTGTGGTCAGTCTCGAGTTGACAACGACCACGACAGCTAGGGAACCTCTGCGTAGGGGCTTGATTTGCGCCGGAGAAGTTCCGGGATACAGCAGGAGGCTATGCAAATGTGGAAAGCAAACAGCGCTTCCCACATTCGCACAGCCACGGCGACGGCGAGATGATCTCGCTGCTAAACTCAACCCCGAACACTCTCACTTACTCGGACTAAACCCAGGGGGCAACTCGCCCACCTGTAACCGGAAGGTGGCAGCGAGAAAGGGCTTCTGTATAGCTGTAAATCAGTATGGTTATGGAGTAGTGGTTCGCACTATCACACCATCACGTGACCGCCATCACTAGACGCTCCATCCCCCGCCGAATATAATCTGGCAGCGTTCGAACTTACACCTCCTGAAAGACATGACAGGAGACGAAGGATCGTGTTTGTGGCCCAATCAGTTCCCGCGCCTGATTCCAGCCGTCGATTGCGCCTCTGCATATCCGCGACAGTTGAAGGTCCCGAATTGTGTAACAGGTGGCTTAAGCAGTTTGAATTGTTGATTAGTCAGTTTTTGCTGAAAATTGTCGCGGCCAACACGCGCATTTGCCTCCTGTTATCGAAACTCAGGCATCAAGAAAGTTCGCCCTAATGATCGGTAAGCTACGAAAAACCACGGTGCGTCCGGCTGAGGGACCTCTCACTCTCTTGCTTCGAGGGGTGCGGGCGTGAAGATTATCGGGATTAGCGGGCTAGAGAATTCCGTGCCATTCAAGCAAGCTAAGTGGCCCGGTCTGGAAGAGCGCGAGTATCGGATCGCGCAGGGGATGGACGCGGCGGCCGCGCTGGTGGTTGATGGCCGATTGGTTGCCGCCGCTGAAGAAGAGCGCTTCAGTGGGAAGAAACACACGGGCGACTTCCCAATCCGGGCCATCCGATTTTGCCTGGCCGAGGCCGGTATTTCGATCGACGAAATCGACGAAATCGCCCACGGATTTGACTATGCTCCATATCGCGACCTCTATCTAAAAGATGAAGTTTCGTCCGGACTCTACAACCAGGTCTTCTCCAGAGAAGCGCTGCTGGCGCAGGTGCGCCGGGATCTGCCCGGTTTTTGGAAGGACAAAGTTTCCTCGGTCGGTCACCACCTGGCGCACGCCGCCAGTGCGGCTTATACCTCTGGTTGGGACGAATGCCTGGTGGTCGTAAACGATGCGATGGGCGAGGTCGAGAGCCTTAGCGTCTACGATTTTCACGACGGGGAATTCGATAAAATCCGCACGGTGGGAGCCAATGACTCGATCGGGATTCTCTATTCGCTCGTAACTCTGCACCTGGGCTTCGACTTCAATTCAGATGAATACAAGATCATGGGTTTGGCTCCCTACGGTGACCCTGCTCGCTTCCGGCGCTTCTTTGAGCAGGCCGTAGAACTTCGTGACGATGGGACCATTCGAATTCCGATACTAAAGTTGAACCGGTCTCGCGAGGAGCGGGAAAACTATACAGCCACGCGTGCATATCTGGACGAACACCTCGTCCCGCGCAGACTCCCTTCTGACCCGGTTACCTCCACTCATGAGGATGCGGCTGCCGCTCTTCAAGAGTGCCTCGATAAAGTTGTCCTCCACGTCTGTGGCCATTTTGCGGAGCAAACGGGGTTACGTCGCATTGCTCTGGCCGGAGGTGTTGCCCTGAACTGCACGGCCAATGGCAAACTGATGGGTTCGGGGTTGTTCGATGAAGTCTATGTGCAGCCCGTGGCCGGGGACGACGGCGTGGCTCTGGGAGCCGCTCTCTATCGGACGTCGCTTGCGGGCGTTGTTCCCAACCACCGCCTGCCGGCTCCGCTTTTTGGACCTAGCTACTCAAAGAGCGATATTGAAGCTTCGTTGCGACGCTTCGGCGACAGAATCGAAGTTGAATACTTTGATTCTCTTGAGGCCACTTGCGCGTCCGCGGCCAAACTCATCGCCAATGGGCGGGTCATCGCATGGTACCGTGGCCGCATGGAGTATGGTCCGCGGGCTTTAGGCAATCGCAGCATTCTTGCCGATCCCGGGCACCCGGAGATGCGCGACCGGATCAACGCTATGGTCAAGAAGCGCGAATCCTTTCGGCCCTTTGCGCCCGCCTGCTCAGTGGAGGAAGCGCATCGCTGGTTCGATGTAGCTCCGGGTGCGGAACATCCTTATATGATCAGCGTGGTCGATGTACGTCCCGAGGCACGGTCTTTACTTCCTGCCATAACCCACGTCAACGGCTCCGCTCGTTTGCAAACCGTGTCCGTGAAGGACAATCCGGATTTCCATACGCTGCTTCTTGCTGTGGGAGAGACAACAGGCCGCCAGATGGTGCTGAACACGAGCTTCAATGTCAAAGGGCAGCCTATTGTGAACACGCCCGATGAGGCTATCGAAACCTTTCTTGGAACTGGCATAGAATTCCTATTTCTGGAGAACTGCCATGTTACCCGTTCAGTTGATTGAGTGGAATCGAACCGAGGTTGATTATCCGCGCGATAGCACCATTGCGGACCAATTCAGGCAGCAGGTAGCGAAAACTCCGAGCGCAGTTGCCGTCATCGCAAAAGACGGCCAGTTGAGTTATCGCGAACTGGACGAACGTTCCAATCGCCTTGCCCGGCATCTGCAAAGTCTAGGCGTGCAACCGGACACACTCGTTGGTATTGCGATGGGACGGTCTGCAGCTCTCGTTGTCAGCCTGCTGGCAGTTCTGAAAGCCGGAGGGGGATATGTCCCTTTGGACCCCACTCATCCCAAGGAGCGCCTCTCTCTCGTTATTGAAGACTCGGAGATGCCCATTCTCCTCACCACCCCCGAGGCGCGTGATCGAGTTCCATTGGGCGCGACAGGCGTCACGGTGCTCGATGTCGAGAATCCCGCGATTGCCCTCGAGAGCTCTGACGAAGTAGAAACCAACTCGGCCAGTCATAACCTTGCCTACGTGATCTACACCTCAGGGTCCACGGGGAAACCCAAGGGGGTAATGCTCGAAAACCGGAATGTGGTTAACTTCTTTACCGGCATGGACCGGGCTATTGGCAGTACACCTGGAGTCTGGCTCGCAGTCACCAGTGTTTCCTTCGATATCTCGGTTCTGGAGCTGCTGTGGACCTTAACCCGCGGTTTCACGATGGTGGTTCATGGCGACGAGGGAACCTCCACAATTGCCGATGAGGTCAGACAGCATGGTGTCACTCATTTGCAGATGACCCCGTCGCTTGCGCGTATGTTGACGCTGGATGGGCGCGCGTTCGCTGCACTCGGACTGCTCAAGCAGATGCTATTGGGAGGCGAGGCGGTGCCTGCTGCACTCATCCACCATATTCGCGAGATTTTTAGCGGTGAGATTCACAACATGTACGGGCCCACGGAGACTACCATCTGGTCTACAACCTATCGCGTGGAACAACCCGGAAGCACGGTCTCTATCGGTCGACCCATCTCCAACACCCAGATCTATATGCTTGACGCCGATTTGCAGCCGGTTCGGGTTGGAGAGGTTGGAGAGCTCTTCATTGGCGGAGACGGCGTGGCCCGCGGCTATTGGAACCGGCCCGATCTTACCGCCGAGCGCTTTCTCACGATTCCTTCACTTTCACCGCACCGTATCTACCGTACCGGCGACCTTGCGCGCTTTCTGCCGGATGGGAACATCGAGTTTCTCGGCCGCGCCGACTACCAGGTCAAGCTTCGCGGTTACCGGATAGAACTCGGTGAAATTGAGGCCATTTTGGAGCAATGCAGCGGAGTCAGGCAAGCGGTGGTCGTCATGCGAGAAGATCGGGAGGGCGACAAGCGACTGGTCGCCTACCTGGTGGCCGAGGCTTCCAGGTCGGAGGAGGCTGGCCCCCTGCGCAGTGTGCTCGAATCAAAGCTTCCCGATTACATGGTTCCTTCAGCCTTCGTCTTTCTGCCCGCGTTACCGCTCACGGATAACGGAAAGATCGATCGCAAAGCCCTGCTTAGATTCCCGCCGCCGAGCATCGCCTCGGCCGCGGATCAGCCGGCAGACGAAGCCAGCAATCGACCAAGCAATGAAATCGAACGCACCGTAGCGGCCGCATGGCAGGATGCGTTGGGAATCCCCAGCGTCGGTATGAACGATAACTTCTTCGACCTCGGCGCTCACTCCCTAACCGTGGCTGAGGTGCAGGCAAAACTGCAAGAGACGTTGGAGCGTGAGATTGCACTCGTTGACCTGTTCCAGTTTTCTACGGTGAGTACGCTGGCCGGACACCTTGCTGGCACCCCATCGCACGCTCAGTCTTCAGACCGCGCGCAACGCCGCAGATTGGCTCGGCAGCACTGAAAGGCAGGAAATGACGAAGCCCTCCATGATCGCGATCGTTGGCATGGCAGGGCGCTTTCCCGGCGCCCGCAATGTCTCCGAGTTTTGGCGAAACCTGCGCGATGGAGTCGAGTCAATCCGCTCCTGCTCCGATGCTGAACTACTCGCTGCTGGGGTGACTCGGGAAGAGTTAGCCAGCCCGGACTATGTGAAGAGGGCCCCGGTGCTGGACGACGTTCCCATGTTCGATGCATCCTTCTTCGGCCTGAGTCCAAGAGACGCTTCGATTATGGATCCGCAGCACCGGCACTTCCTTGAGTGCGCATGGGAGGCTCTTGAAGATGCAGGCCACCCGCCCCAACGTTTCGATGGCTCGATCGGAGTCTTCGCCGGGTCGGGCATGAACACTTACCTCATCCATAACCTTCTTGCCAATCGCCGCTTGGTTGAGAGCACGGGTTTATTCCAACTCAAACAGACGGGCAATGACAAAGACGTTCTGGCCACTCGCGTCTCCTACCAGTTTGACCTGCGCGGGCCCAGCATCAACGTGCAGACCGCGTGCTCCACTTCCCTGGTAGCGGTTCATCTTGCCTGCCAAAGTCTGCTCAATTACGAGTGCGACCTGGCACTGGCCGGTGGAGTTACGATCGAAATCCCGCATGGTCAGGGCTATATTTACCGCGAAGGAGAGATTCTTTCTCGCGACGGCCACTGCCGTGCCTTCGACGCAGCTTCCAGCGGGACTGTCTTTGGAAGTGGCCTGGGGATTGTCGTGCTGCGGCGCCTTGAAGACGCACTCGAAGATCGCGACTATATCCGTGCCGCCATTCTCGGATCGGCGATTAACAATGATGGCGCGCGCAAGGTGGGATACCTGGCCCCGAGCGTTGAGGGCCAGTCCGAGGTCATTGCTGAAGCGCTGGATTTCGCTGGCATCGACGCCGCGGACATCTCCTACGTTGAGACGCACGGGACCGGGACCGCTGTTGGCGATCCCATCGAGGTCAGGGCGCTTACGCAAGCGTTTCGCAAGTTCACAGCCCGCAGCGGCTACTGCGGGATCGGATCACTTAAGACCAACATAGGCCATCTTGATGCAGCCGCGGGCGTCTCCGGCCTGATAAAGACTGTCCTCGCACTCGAGCACGGCCAGATCCCCGCCAGCCTGCACTTCCAGAATCTGAATCCTCACATCGAATTGAACGGGAGTCCATTTTTTGTCAACAGCCAGCTCAAGGATTGGCCATCCACCGAGCCACCCAAGCGCGCTGGCGTCACGTCCTTAGGTATCGGCGGCACCAATGCATACGTTGTGCTCGAAGAGGCTCCGCGGCCAGCCAAAGCGCAGTCGACGAAGCCTTATCAACTGTTGGTTGCTTCTGCTAAGACCGACAGCGCCGTCGACCGAATGTTCGCCAATCTTGCCACGCATGTCCAAACCCATCCTGAGCTGAGTCTGGCAGACGTTGCCTTCACCAGCCAGGTTGGCAGGCATGCTTTCTCCCATCGGCGCGCATTGGTTGTCGAGAATACGCGTGAGGCAGTCAGTGCGTTTGCGGAGGGAGAGCGCAAGTCCTTTGCCTCTGGCGTTGCCGCGGCGACCCCTCCGGGTGTCGTTTTCATGTTCTCGGGGCAAGGTTCCCAGTATGTCAATATGGGCCGCGATCTCTACGAGAACGAGCCGGTTTTCCGCGAAGCTCTCGATCGGTGTGCGCAAGAGTTCATGCAACCGCTCGGGCTCGATCTGCGTCACGCCCTGTATCCATCGGAGGAAGAAAAGGATGGAGCGTCCGAAAGGTTGAATCAGACCTGGCTCACCCAGCCAGCCCTCTTCTCGATCGAGTACGCGCTTGCACGTTGGTGGATGTCGCTCGGTATCGAGCCTGAAGCGATGGTGGGCCATAGCATCGGCGAATACGTGGCTGCCTGTCTCGCGGGAGTCTTCTCGCTCGAAGACGCACTCGCAATCTCTGCCTTCCGCGGACGTCTGATGTACGACCTTCCGTCTGGCTCGATGCTTGCTGTTCCCCTCGCCCCGAGCGACCTTCGTCTCAGTGGCGCACTAAGTTTAGCCGCAATCAACAATCCAGACCTCTGTGTGGTCTCGGGCCCGACGCCTGAGATCGCGGCACTGGAAGAGAGTCTCGCAAAGCAGTCTGTTTCTTGCCGCCGCCTGTTCACTTCGCATGCGTTCCACTCGGAGATGATGGATCCCATCCTCGGCACATTCGAAGCGCGGCTCCGAAGCATCGGGTTTAAGCCGCCGAGCATTCCTTATCTCTCCAATGTCAGCGGAACCTGGATCAAGCCTGAGGAGGCCACCGATCCAGGCTATTGGGTGCGCCACCTGCGTCACACAGTCCGCTTCTCCGACAGCCTGGCTGAGCTATTCCGCAAGCCAGGTCGGATTCTTATTGAGGTCGGACCCGGCAATGCGCTCACGTCCTTGGCGCGTCAGCAGCCCGGGGCAACGGCAAAGGCATTTCAGTCTCTTCCGCATCCGCGGGAAAACATCACAGGTCTGCGCTGCGCGCTTCAGACTCTGGGCCACGCCTGGGCTTCGGGTGCAAGCGTCGATTGGACGAAGCTGAACCCATCCGGCTCTGTTCATCGTGTTCCGTTGCCGACTTACCCCTTTGAACACAAGAAGTGTTGGATCGAACCGGATAAAGTTCAGTTCGCGGCGACGCCTTCCCAGCTGCCGGCTCCGGAGGACGACAGAGGCTTGTCTTTCTACCGTCGCGTCTGGAAGCCCGCTCCGGCAACTCCTACATCGACTGGCACAGCCGGTGGCTGGATCATTTTCAATGACTCGCTTGGACTTGGCGATCAAATCGCTGCGCAGCTCAGAGCCAATAAGCAGGATGTAATCCTGGTCGCCGCGGGTTCAGACTATAAACGATCGAAGAAGGATCGATATACGATCAAGCCGAATGTTCGCGAAGACTACGACAACCTGATCGCCAACTGCATTCAGAGCGGAAATTCGCCGAGGAGAATTCTCCACCTCTGGTCGGTGGAGGACGCAGAGCTGCCGCTGGCGGAAACCATGGATCGCAGCTTCTATAGCCCTCTCTATCTCGCCCAGGCGCTTGCCAATCAGGATATCGCGGGAGTCGACATTGCTCTGGTTTCAAACCGACTGCAACAAGTCTCCGAGGAACCAGTCCGCAATCCAGCTCGTGCAATGTTGCTTGGTCCGGCGCGAGTTATCCCCAAAGAACTTTCTGAGATAACATGCCGCAGCATTGATGTGGACCTTGAGAGCAACAAGGCCTCGGAGTGCGCGGCCCAGATCGTCACCGAGATGGCCTCCACAGGCAACGATGGAACGGTTGCGTTTCGCGGCGGCGAGCGATTTGTTGAGACGTTCGATCTCTTTGATCTATCCGCCGCCCCGGAACGGCGCCGGTTGCAGCCGCGGGGCGTGTACCTCATCACCGGCGGCCTGGGCGGCGTGGGATTGGTCGTCGCCGAACATTTGGCGCGTGAGTACAACGCTCGACTTGTTCTTGTTAGCCGTTCTGCGCTACCGCTCGAAGCGGACTGGGAAGCCGCGCTGAATGACCCCCACCAGACCGGTGCCGACAAGCAGAGGATTCGGAAGTTGGTTGACATTCGAAGCAAAGCGGGCGGACTGCTGGTTACTCAAGGGGACGTTACGAATCTCGACCAGATGCGTGAGATTGTTGCCCTGGCTCGACAACACTTCGGAACAATCGACGGTGTCTTTCATGCCGCAGGCATTCTCGACGACGGCCCTTTGATGCTGAAGGCCGCGGAAAGCGCAGCCAAGGTCATCGATCCAAAGGTACGTGGAACCCTGGTACTGGAAGAGGCCCTCCACGATACGCAGTTGAGCTGCTTTGTCTTGTTCTCCTCTGTAAGCTCCGTCTTTCCTCCAGCGGGCCAGGTAGACTATGCGGCCGCAAATGCCTTTCTCGACGCTTTTGCGCTGAGTCGAAAAGATCCGGTAATAGTCATTAACTGGGGCGCGTGGCGCGAAGTTGGGATGGCTGCGCGCTCCGCCTCTCCGCATCCTTTGCTGGATGAACGATTGCTGGCAACACCGCAGGAGATTGTGTATTCGAGCCAGTTTTCGCAGCAGCAGCACTGGTTGCTCTCTGAACATAGATTGAAGAACGGCAAAGCGCTTATACCTGGAACAGGCTACATGGAAATGGCTGCCGCGGCGTTCGCGCGCGGTTCTGACCACGGCCCGATCGAATTTCAGGATGTCTACTTTCTCGCTCCGTTGACATTCGACGCTTCTGAATCCAGGGAGGTGCGTGTCCAACTTAGACGCGAAGAGGAAGCCAGACCGGAGAAAGGGGGTTTCTGCTTTTCAGTATTTGCGCGTGCCGGCGAGTGGGTCGAACATTCTACAGGGCACGTTGGACCGTGCTTGGCTCGCCCGGCGTTGCAGATCGATGGCACCGCCATCGCAGCACGCTGCCTGGAGCGTGAAGTCGTCTTCAACGGACAGTACCGGACGAAGCAGGAGCGGCACCTCGATTTCGGACCCCGCTGGCACTGTCTCAAGCGGCTGCGCATTGGCAACTACGAGGGCCTGGCGGAGTTAGCGCTGGATGATCAATTCTCTGCGGATTCTTCCACGTACCGCATGCATCCTGCCCTACTCGATATGGCAACAGGGTGCTCACTCTACCTGACTGACGGCTACGAGTCCTCCGACGACCTTTACCTTCCGTTTTCCTACAAAAAGCTGTGCGTCTACCGCCCATTGCCCGTTAGCTTCTTCAGCCACATCCGCGCCCGCCGGGAGAATGTGCTTCACGGCGAGGTTGAAACCTTCGATATCACCCTCTTCGATCGGCAGGACCAAGTGCTGGCGGAGATTGAAGGCTTCGCCATGCGCCGCATCGCCGATCCCGCAAAGGTCCCGGAGGAGAATACGCCAGTTCGCGATGCTGCTCTCCCCGGCGGAGAACAAGCGATTGAATCCTTCGATCTTTCTGGAATACCATCACTGGACGGCGCGCGAGCTTTGACGCGCATTCTTCTGGCCAGAACTCCGCTCGCGGTGGTCGTCGTCTCCCAGCTTCTCGAAGAACTCGACAATCGCAGCGTAACTCCATCGCCTCGCGCAATCGATACAGCTCCGCCAAGTGCCGCACCGACAACGGGAGACGTGGAGGGAACCCTGGCCGGTTGGTGGCAAGACCTGCTCGGAGTTGATCAGGTAGGACTGGATGACGATTTTTTTGCTCTGGGGGGTCATTCCCTGGTCGGTGTTCGCCTGTTCGCCAAGATAAAAAAGACCTATCAGGTGGACCTCGAGCTTGCTGTTCTGTTCGAAGCGCGCACTATGCGGCAGCTCGCCCATGCGATTCGTAAAGCACAACAGCCGGACGACGCGGAGCAAAGGGCCTGGTCTCAGAACCGCAGCGCCCCGATTGTGCGCAGTGCAATCGGGGCGCCAGTGCCGTCTTTCGGGCAAGAGCGTTTATGGCTCCTGGAACAAATCGATAGGGGCACAGCGCAATACAACATTAGCTTCGCTCTGAGTTTGGAGGGAACCTTGGATTTTGCAGCCCTCAAGAGTGCCTTGAGTGCTGTGGTTCAGCGCCACGAAACACTCCGGACGCGCTACATCCATGCGGAGGGTCAGCTCCAGCTTGAGATTTCCGCGGCACTTGAAGTCTCGCTGCCTGTTACCGATTTCAGCGGCATGGAGCAGGGCAGGCGGGAGTATTTGCTTTCGGCAGCGCTTCATGCGGAGGCGAACCGGCCCATTGTTCCGGATCGCGATCCAGTGATCCGGGCAGCTTTCTACAGGATGGACGAATGCGAGCATGTGCTGCAATTGACTATTCATCATATAGCGTCGGATGGGTGGTCAATGGGAGTTCTATTTCGCGATTTTGCCGCGTTCTACGCGGCCGGGTTAGCTGGCGCGGTTGCTCAGCTTCCTGAGCTTCCAATTGCATATTCCGACTACGCCCGTTGGCAGCGGGAGCAATTCGCCGGGCCTGAAGGGGAACGCCTGATCTCGTACTGGAAAGACCAGGTGAAGGGAAGCTCATTTACGCTACAACTGCCGACGGATCGTCCTCGCCCGGCACAGCAAACTTTTCGTGGCGCTTTCCGGCAATACTGGCTGTCCACCGAACTGGCGACAGCAATCCGGGAGTTCTGCCTTGGAGAGAAGGTGACGCCGTTTATGGTGGCGCTCGCTGCGCTCTATGCCGTGCTGGCCCGTTATTCCGGTCAGGACGACATCTTGATTGGCTCACCGATTGCGGCGCGGACTCGAAGCGAGACCCAGGACCTGGTTGGCTTCTTTACAAATACAGTCGTTCTGCGCGGCAAACTCGATGGCGATCCGACCTTTCACGAACTAGTGCAGCGGGTTAGGCAGACTGCTTTGGAGGCCTATGCGCACCAGGATTTACCCCTCGAAATGCTGATCGACAAGATTAGGCCGGAACCGGATCTAAGCAGGTCTGCGCTGTTTCAGGTCATGCTGATCTTCCAGAACTGGGCGTTACCCGGTCTGGAGTTGCGTGGGCTGGAAGGATCGGCACAGATTGTCCGAACCGACACTTCGAAGTTCGACTTCACGATCGAACTGCGTTCGGTCGGAGAGGCGATCGAGGGGGTGATCGAGTACAACACCGATCTATTCGACGCCGACACCATCGATCGGCTATGGGGACATCTGACTACGTATCTTCACAGGGCCATTGCAGCGCCCGAACAGAAGGCGGCAACGATCTCGTTGCTTACATCCCGGGAACGGCAGCAGATGCTGGTGGAGTGGAATGCGACGGGAGCCAGCTACCCGCGAGACGTTGGTTTACACGAACTGATCGAGGCGCAGGTGGAACAGACTCCGGACGCTGAGGCAGTGCGGTTCGGGAACCGTTCGCTAAGCTATCGGGAACTAAACGCCCGCGCCAACCAGGTCGCGAATTATTTGCTAAAACGCGGGGTTGGGCGGGATGTTCTGGTCGGCGTTTGTGCGGAGCGCTCGATCGAGATGGTTGTCTCCCTGCTGGCGAGCCTGAAGGCCGGGGGAGCGTACTTGCCGGTCGATCCGGAATACCCAACTGAGCGATTGCGCGTCATTCTGGAAGAAGCTAATCCTCCGGTCGTGTTGACCCAATCCCATCTGCTCAACCTCATACCAGCCACAGGAGCCGATTACCTCTGCCTGGACTCGCATTGGGAAGAAGTAGGTGGCGAATCGACCTCGAACCTTGGGGTCGAGGTAGGAGGCAAAGATGTCGCCTATGCCATCTTCACCTCTGGATCTACCGGCAAGCCGAAGGGAGTGCTGAACACGCACGAGGGCATAGTAAACCGGTTACTTTGGATGCAAGATGCATACCTGCTGCAACAGGGCGACCGTGTTCTGCAGAAAACTCCGTTTAGCTTTGATGTTTCCGTATGGGAGTTCTTCTGGCCACTGTTGACCGGGGCGACGCTGGTGGTTGCCGGGCCGGGCGGCCACCGGGATCCGACTTATTTGGTCAAGCTGATCCAGCAGGAGCGGATTACAACCATGCACTTTGTGCCCTCGATGCTTCAGACGTTTCTCGAGGCTCACGGAGTGGAAGGGTGCAAGAGTTTGAAGAAGGTATTCTGCAGTGGCGAGGCGCTGCCCTACGAGGTTCAGCAGCGCTTTTTCGAGCGCCTGCAAGCGGAATTGCACAACTTGTATGGTCCAACCGAGGCGGCGGTGGATGTGACTTACTGGGCTTGTAAGAAGGATTACAGCAACAGGATTGTGCCCATCGGGCGACCCATCGCGAACACCCAGATTGTGATTCTCGACGGCAGCGGCCAACCTGTTCCCATCGGAGTCGCGGGGGAGTTGCACATCGGCGGCGTCAATCTCGCACGAGGGTATCTCCATCAGCCGGATCTCACTGCGGAGAAGTTTGTGCCCAATCCGTTCGCGGAGTTAGGCACGGATCGTCTCTACAGGACCGGCGACCTGGCGCGCTTCCTACCTGACGGCAACGTCGAGTATCTTGGCCGCACCGACAACCAGGTCAAGATTCGCGGCTATCGCATCGAACTCGGTGAGATCGAAGCGGCACTCGAAGAGCAGCCGGAGATCAAGCAGGCTGTAGTCATCGCACGCGAGGATAGGCCGGGAGACAAGCGGCTGGTGGCTTACCTGGTGGCTGCGGCCAGCGCCGTGCCGGCGGCGTTGGAGTTGCGCACGCGGCTGAAACGGCGGCTGCCAGATTACATGGCACCAACAGCCTACGTGTTTCTCAATCAGATTCCGATCTCGACCAACGGCAAAATCGATCGCAAGGCTCTGCCGCTGCCTGCGGAGACACAGGCGTTACAAGCGGATACCTACATTGCTCCCCAAAGCCACCTTGAGAAGATGCTCGTCGAAATATGGGCCGAGGTGTTAGGAGTGCAGCAGGTAGGACTGGATGACGACTTTTTCGATCTGGGAGGACATTCCCTGGTTGGCGTACGCCTTTTTGCCAAGATAAAAAGGGCATATCAGGTGGACCTCGAACTTGCGGTCCTGTTTGAAGCGCGCACTGTGCGCCGGCTCGCCGACGTAATTCGTAAAGCGCAACAGCTGGCCAGCGCGGAACAGAAGACTTGGTCTACCCTGGTGCCCATTCAGCCGAATGGTTCCCGAATTCCCTTCTTCTGCGTTCACGGTGTTGGAGGAGGCGTGCTTAATTACGAGGCAATCGCGAAAGCTCTCGGGCCTGACCAGCCCTTTTATGCGTTTCGCTCACTGCTTTTGACTCTGGAGGATATTCGCGAAACTACGATAGAAGAACTGGCGTCCGTTTACATCAAGGAGATGCGGTCCTTTTTCCCGCAAGGGCCTTACCTGATCGGCGGCGGGTCCTTTGGAGGAATTGTTGCCTTTGAGATGGCACAACAGCTTTATGCGCAAGGCGCGGAGCCGGCGTTGCTCGTCTTGTTCGACACTTCCGCTCCAGGGAGCGTCCAGCGCGTAAGGACCACCGAGAAATTGCGTGGGTTCTGGCAGAGACTCCGAGATCAGGGTGTCCCTTATCTTGTGCGAAAAGTCATACTAAAGGGCGATGACTGGCGGGAGCGGCTTGTTAAACGGAGTCGAGACGTAGCCTCTTATTATCACCGTCTGGCAGGTTCGGACCTGCCAGTTCGCCTTCGCTACCATCAGGTGCAAGAAGCTCATTCGCGAACCATGGCACGTTACAAGATCCAGAGATACCCAGGAAAAATTACGCTCATGCGAGCAATCGAACGCGGTTACCTGGGTATGGAGCTTCTTGGCACACGCGAGGACCCAAGGCTCGGCTGGGTAGCCCTAGCGGGTGGTGGACTGGAAATTCATGACGTGCCAGGCGAACACGGAAACGTGCTCAATGAGCCTCACGTCCGGACGGTGGCTGAAGAGCTCGAGACTATATTGTCGAGGCCGGAAACCATCGTTCCCCAACAGCAGCCAGTCGCGTAGGAGGTGCCAGCAAAGGCCGTGCCTCCCATACCTGCAACTCGGGAACAGCCGCACGCTCAGCCATCAATGCGATGCGGTGCCCGGCGTGTTCTAGCAGGCAAAACTGCCAGCGGGATCCAGGCTCAGTACCCAGACACGGGTCGAGTTCCAGGCGAATTCCCTCGACGCCGCCAAACAGGAAAGAGATCTTGCTCAAAGGCAGGGACAGCCCCGCACCTCTCGCCTTGATGTAGGCCTCCTTCAGCGTCCACAGCGACAAGGCGCGGTCCAGTTTCTCGGGGCTGTGCAAGGCTTCAAGTTGCGATAGTTCCAAAGGGGAGAGCACCTCAGGCGCGAGCTCGACGATCTTTTCCGCGCGATCAATAGGCTCTGCGTCCACGCCTACCTCGATCCCCTGAGCAATCAAACAAACCACCAGGCCAAGCGAATTGGACAGATTGAAGTGCAGGCCACAATCCGGATCGACGACAGGCTTACCGTAGGTGTTGGTTCGAAAACGCCAAGCCTCATGGGCAAGCGGATGGTAATGGGACAGTGCGACGCGAACCAGCGCGCGCGTAGTCAGATACTCGCGGCGATGCCGATCAAATCGAAAAGCCTGCCAATGCGCACGCTCGTCTTCACTCAGCAGTGACACGCACGCCCGGGTGACAGCTTCAGAGGAAGAATCCCCGGGGTATCCGCACCACAGATAGAGTGGTTCTTTATTCATGTCAGTGAGAACGCGGCCTGCCGACATCAATTCGCTCACGTACGAACTATAGTTGATGTGGCGTGCAAGTTTGAGCAAACTAATTGCGCGTCTTGGGCCCTGTCTCCGGTTTCGGCGTCACTCACGCTCTGAATGACCATTTTGACTTGCTGCTCTTCTGTGCGTCGTATCCGGACTTGAAGGGACTGAGACAGGCATTCCAAGCTTTCGCCAATCCAGGGCATTCGAAGACGCCTTGGGGAACTCAAGCGGCCTTTGGCGCACCGGGAATACAGGGTTGGCCACTTCGCACACGTTCAATCGTCTTTAGCGACCGAAAAGCTCGGATTCACTTAAGTGCGCCCGGGAGAGGGACCTAGTCTTAATAGATGGCCTGCTCTTCGGCGCCACCCAGGTCCTTGCGGAACCGCCCATATCCCTGGTCGATCAGCTCGCGGTTGATGTTGGCGCCGGCGGCTTCGATGACCGCGCGCACGCTCTGGCTGTTGTCGGTCGCGCCGCGCGCGACGGTCAGGTTGACGCGAGTGCCTTCGGCCAGAGCGGTGGAGAGATAGACGTCCCGTTCACGCAGCTTGTTATCGGCAAGCCCTGCAGCTTCAGCGCGAGTCATGGCGTTCTTGCTGCCCAGGGTATCGGCCACGA